>Ga0209824_10001213_pt1 | contig 14953 bp, 17 predicted proteins | sample VDWuncwatermetaG_FD_184124 | JGI IMG/M metagenome (GOLD analysis project Ga0209824, IMG submission 184124) | Wastewater microbial communities from Netherlands to study Microbial Dark Matter (Phase II) - VDW unchlorinated drinking water (SPAdes)... ... | reverse complement strand
TGCCTCACGGCCATTGCCTAATGCCTTAATTACACACAGTCAACGGTCGTGGAGCATTTCAGCCCGCAGCTCATCTTCCCATGCGCGGCTACCGTCGGCTTGCCACCCGCAATGCAAATCACGAATTTCGCCTGAACGGGTGAAGCGCGGCAATTCAGCCAGCGCCTTGGTGAGAACCGCTTCGTTGCGCGCCCGGTCATGAGGCGGGCCGAACGTCCGGCCCACGGGGTGATCGACGAAAGCGCCGCGCGGAGGCGTGACTTTTGACATGATGTCGAGCACCGTGCCGATCACGAGCGTGGGAATGCCCCGGGCTTCGATGACATGAGAGATGAGACCGACGGTCTCGTGGCAAAAAGGTCAATAGGGCACGAGCAGCGCCACCTCCACTTCGGCTCGCTTCAAATCGCCGGCGATGGCGGGTGCGATTTCGCTCTCGATCTCCTTATGGCACCGGAGCCCGCCCATGAAAGAGACGTGAAACGGTGACAAGGCGCCGATGACGCCACGATTCGCCAATGCCGCCAGGGCTGAGCGCGGAAAGACGATCTCGGGATCCTGGCGCGGCACCCTGCCGATGCCGGAATGGTGATCGATGACGATCTCGCCTGCCGCCGGATCGGAAGGGACGAGGCGGTAAGTCAAATCTTCTCGCGGAAGGAAGGGTCTCTGATCGGCAAGGCGTAGCGCCGCGCTGGACAAGAGCGCAACCCGCGACCGGCTCAGCGGTTTTTTTATCGGGCACCAGGCGGGATTCGATGGCGCTACGAGGACGCGCGGCGGCTTGGGCGCTCCGGCCTGTGCCATGATCGGAAGATATTCGAATGCCACGGATTGTTTCTTTTCGGTTTAGGCTTAACAACACCACTACTGCACGGGTGGGTGTCGAGTCAACCCGGCTGTCGCGAAGCCTGTTGAGACAACGGATGGGTTGTGTTCATGTTTTCGGAATTCCGGAAACGTGATACATAGGTGGCGTGGAAGAGGGGAGCTACAGATAGTCGCGGCTCTGTCGGCTGCTCGGGAATCCGGACTTGAAGGCAGGTTATCTATGTCGGGAATAATCAGGTGGGCGAAAAAGCATTCGGGGATCATCGGCGTAATTACAGGTATCGTCGGCACGATCCTTGGGCTTGCAGGTCTAGCGGTTGCTTACCTATCTTGGTCCGGAAGCTACGACATTGCCCGGAGGTCTGGTGCTTTCGAGCGAGGTGACGCGCGCCTCTTTTATGCGAAAATGGAGCTCAAACCAGGAGAGGTGACCGAGACAGCGTACCTGATGGACTTTAAGAAGGCTTCACTATCTATATGTAATCTCAGCCTTGCAGTCGGGAACGCGGGCGATCGGACCCTCAAAGGCAATTATTTGACCCTGCGCGTTCCGAATAATCTTGTAATCCCAACAGAGTTGCTTAACTTAGAGATTTTCTCGCGTAGGGCAGTCCTACAACAAATAATAAGGAACACCTCAAGAGCTGGCAACCTCGCATACGTGGTGTATGAGTTGCCAAATATTGATCCAGGGCGGGGGATCTCTATTGAGGAGCCCTTGCTCTGTAATAAGACTAAGGTTCAGGATCAGATTGAGGTCCAGACTAAAGACTCTGCCCGGATGCGAGTGAGCTACTCTGTCGACTATTCATATCAGGTCCTGGTCTCCATTTCCGGCGAGGATCAAAGGACCAAGAACTATGAGATTAACATCGCCGGAGTACAGCGTCAAAGCAGCGATACGCCTGTAGCAATTTCGTTGATCCAGTTTGAAAACAACAGAGCGTATCAACGGCGTCGTGACTACTCGTTCTTTTCGTATCTGAAAGGCTTAATGTCAAATGCTCGCCAGATTTTTATAATGATCGCACCGGAGACTAAAATCATTAGCGAAGGAGACAAGATAGTGCAGGTTCCTGCAGAGAACTCGCAGATTGCCTCAGCTAAGGTTCCTCTCTTTCGCATCCATTATCTCTTTGCCAGCTCTGAGCCGGCGCAGTAAGGAGAACACCTGTCCGCCGTCTTGCCATCAAGAGCGACTCGGGAGCCAGGGCGCCGACCAGGTACGACAGGCGTTATCAGGGTTCAACGGGCTCACATCAGCGAGATTGTTTAGAATAGAAAGCCTGACCCTGAACTTACGAAATATTTTCCATGAACCTCAAGGGGGGAAATACTCCTGCTGTCAGATATTCTTCTTGTCAATGTCGGCATCACAAATCCTAATGAATTCTGGAAACATTTCTGAGAGTTGGTTGTAATAGAATTTGAAGATCTCAAGTGAAGCCACTAGCGGCTGTAAGCCGATAGCTAAGGGAAGTTGGGTGAATTCGGAACCTAGATTCTCCATAAAGTTTTTTTGATCAGTTTTAGCGTAAGCACCGTGAACGCCAGACCAATTCGGATGCGTGAATTCACTTAGTGCTTCATACAAACCACGGTAACCAGGGAATTGCTTGTCCAGTTCATCAATCGGTTTGAGGATATTAAATGCCTGGGCTGGCATTGTGTCATCGCGCCAACCAAACATTGTACGCATGAGAAAAATGTCTATGTCTCCGAGTTCATTTGATGCCACGACTGCTTGGATTTTTTTGTGAAGCCAGTAAAGCATAGCCGCCGTTTCCATTACGGACCGGGTGATTATGAATGCAGAAACAGTCTTCTTTTGATCGTAAAGCGCACAGGCGACTTCAGCAAGCTCTGTTAATCGATGGACAAGCGCTTCACGCAATGGGACAGCCTTAAAAGGGATTTTGGACTTTACACTTAAAGAAGCTGCGTAGATTTTTTTAGGCAGATTCTGCCTAAACTCCTCCGTAACTTCCTTGGCACGCGAAAGGGATACGTCTGGATTAAATTCTTCAGATTGCATGAAAGTGATTGTCAGTGGTTACTTTGCGGCTTCCGCAAAACCGTTTTCATCCCGTATCTAACTTGTTTCCCGCATCCAGCGGTATGTCTATAGGGCCGCGCCATGGGTCTAAATCCTTCCGTGTTTTAGATTACACGCAGAATTTCCGGGGGCAGTATACTTCATTTGCTTTTCTTCCAGCGAACACCTTGCGCCGCAAACTCGGCAGGATTAACAGGTTGAGGTATTCTTGTCTGTCATCAGCCGACATGACCAACATCCATCCTATGCGCGCTTCGGTGCACCACATGATGCAGAAAATCTGGAACGACCACTCAGGCGATCCTTGCCATGGCGCCAGAGTTTGCATCTGTCTCATGCTACTTGTCAATTGCTTGTACACTGTCCCCGGAATTGCTCCCCAGACGACTTTTTCATGATCAAGAACACCTGCGTCACGATTTTGTTCGCTTGCCACGAGTAACATTGAAAGCGTCTTGACCGCTGATCCCTACATCCGCTTTAATCGCCCGAAACACGTCGGTCTGGCTTAAAATTTCAGGGTCCACCTTACGAAAAAGATCATTGATCTTTTCCCGCTGTCGCGACGACATCTTGCCGAAAATACTCGCTGCCTGATTAGCTTTTTGATTCCAGTAGTTAATCAGCGTATTTGGAACCTTATAGGTCACAGCTCCTCCTAAGGTTCCATTGGATGCTTTCAAGAGAGTGCCAACCCAGCTTTTGGGTTCATTTACGCGTATGAATCCGATTACGATAACTCTACCAAGTTTCGTGTATACAAAGCACATAGATGAGGAGGTAATTATGTCAGACTGGACCGTCCGTGTGAGGTATCGAGCGATGAACGGCGAAACGGCTGGTCCAGATCCAATCAATGGCGCATCAACCACGATAACGTGCTGAGTAAATCTCCCAAGGTTAGCTATCTGATCCAGCATAAACCGCCGCCAGACCTTTTCAGCTCCTTCGAGACTTTGACGATCCAAAGCAGTTAGATGAGGCGATGGACAATCGCGATAAAAAAGTATGGTTCGCCAAGAAATAGAGGTTGCAAACTTTAAAGCCCACGGGCCGTACTTAACACCGATTGAAGGTGCTGGATTTTCATGTAGTGGATTAAACACCTTCAACGCAAATTCGTTTTCCCACCTACTCAAGCGTTGTTCGCATTCGTCGCACAGCCAATTACGTTTCGGTCCATCCTGAACGCGTCGATTTGGCGTGGTGTTCGTGCGCAACTGGCCTGGGCTTGTGTCCCTGAGCCATCTGAAGACAAAACTAGGAACTACGTGGCTATCACGTATCACACCGGTTTTTCCACAAAGAAGACAGGTTGAAGACTTGTCCATAATGGGCGGCTATTCACACGAATTACCTTGATCAGCGGTATCGTGGTAAACTCTAAATTTCATTAAGGTCGCATAACCCTTGCCGGTATTCGAAAAAGTCTTTGTCCGCTTCGGGCTAGTCAACCAATCTTCCTCTTTGAGCTTTCCGGGAAGGTAGCTCTTGGTCAGGTACTGAAAAGCCTTGTTGGCGAGCGCATCGAGCTCGTACTTGAGACCGCTAAAGAGCATCCTAAGAACGTGGCGGCCTGGTTTTCTCCAACAGTTTGATATCTGCCTGATCTTTGTCCCGGTTAGCCGCGCGTTTATTTTTGATTAAAAGATCGCGGCTAATAACAAAAACAGCAACGTCGGCAATACTTCCCTGCTCCCGGCTCTCCCACGCCTCGTCGAAAGCGACGCCGCTGATTCCAGTGAGGATGTCGATACGATTGGGCGCCCGTCCCAGTTGAACGACGTGATCAACTTGGATGAAATCGTCTCGCTTGATGCCGGACTGACCAAACCCGAAGGCTTCAATGACTTCCATCAATTTGTCGGCGTTATCCTGTTCCCGCGCGACAAAGATATCGAGGTCGCCCGTATAACGCGGCTGGCCGTGAAAGGCCAGCGCCCAGGCGCCGACGATCACGTACTTAACACTCTTCGTGTTCAGTAAGTGGATGAACTCGCGCAGATCGCTCGATAACGGCCGCATCGGGATTCTCGGGCATGATCAACTCAAGGAGTATTTGTAGTTTTTCGTTTCCGGACAGGGTGCGGTAATACTCATAGTCGGCATTGTCTGCTTCATCAAAAGAGCGGAATTTTCGGACGACTCTTTCCATAGACCGGCCTCCTGGAAAAGCGGTAAAAACATGATTAGAATAGCACACTCCTCCGACAATCTACAGCCCCGCCATGTCGCTGGTTGTCGTTTCCAACCGACAATCACGGTTGTCGAAGTCGGGCATTCTCGTCGAGAAACTGGGCTGGCGACTGAATACGGATTTGTCGGTAACGACCGAGAGACAATAGGTCCTTATCTCCCGAGATTATTACTTGCGCCTTTCCTGTGACCGCGCATTCAAGAAACTTGTCGTCCGACGGGTCCCGCTCAACAACGCGCAAACGTCTCCGGGGATTGACCACCTCCACATAAGGGAGAAGTTCCTCTTCGATCAAAGCTTTGATCTCCGCTTCCGAGAGCTGGAATTTAGGATAGCTGAGAACGCGCAAGTATTCTTCCAAGATGCCGCGAGAAAGCAGGACCGTAATCGCGCTTCTTTACCAGAGTGGAACAAGTTCAGAGGAGATACCCGTGAAAATGAGAGCCGATACCAGGACGTTGGTATCCAAGACGACACGCACTAACGAGTCCTAGCCCAGCGGATAGCGGCGTCGACATCTTTTTCTGTCAGTCCAAGGGCTTTCATCTTGCTCCGCACCCGTTCCAGTCTTGTGTTCTTGGCTTCGATCACCACTGGTTTGAGCACAATCTCCTCGCCTCGGAGACTGACCTCAAAGTAATCGGTCTTGGGGAGTTTTTCGACGATCTTCTTCGGTAGCGTGATCTGGTTTTTGACTGTCTTTTTTGCAAGCATATCGTAATGCCGTGAAGTAAGGATACCTTACTTCCTGCCGTTGTCAACCTGATCCAACCAAACTTTCTCTTTGAGCTTTCTGGGAAGGTAGCTCTTGGTCTTGTCCTCGCTACCCTTCCACTTTGCTCAGGGCGGTGAGCCTGTCGAACCGCGCGAGGAATCTCAAATGGTGGGTTCGACAAGCTCACCACCCTGAGGAAACTCGAAGGGCAGATTTCAGATCTCAGATAATTGGGATATGAGATCTGTCACCTGAAATCCCGAAGGGCATACCCGCCGCTTTCTCAACGGCCAGGTTTTTGAGGCATTGCGAGCTTACCCACGGATTATGGTCGAGAGCTGAGCGAACGGATGCGGTAGGAGGTAAAGCAGAGGCGCGAGGTCGATCGGCTTGCAAAGATAATCAATTTGTAGAAGTCTGAATGCTTCCCGTAGCGGCTTCGCGCAGTACCCGCAGCACGGAGAGGGTAAAAGGTATCGTGAGGATAAAATTATGATTGAGACCGCCGAACAACTTTACCAAGCCATCGAACAGATGGGACGGATGCAGCGTATCCTTGAATCCTACCGCAACGAGATACTGACGAAGAATCCACGTAACTTCGCGCTGCTGGCTGAAGGCCCCTTGGAGCAACTCCGGCAATTGCAAAAGCAAATCGACGAATATATACAGCGCCTAGAAGCCACTGCAACTCCCGCAAGCAGCTGACGCGCAGGAGAGCGATTAGGTTCTGATTTCCGCGTCATTCGCGGCTCTTTAACCCACCGGGCAACGGCGCCGACCTCGCTCCGGATGCGATGTATGATGCGATTCGAGAACGCGGAGTTTGGGTGCTGGACTGAGTAAGAGTAATCGGGGCTTACCCCTTCGGCCCGGTCAATTGATGGTTCTCCATGACACGCCCAATTTCGCGGCCGCGTAGCCGAGCTTCCCAACACCCCCTCTGTCCGCTTCGGGCTAATCCAACCAAACAGGAATGACGCCGGAACCGAGGATGGCCAGTGCGAGAAAGTGCATGCGGAGCTAGAACGAGAGTTGGTTTAGCCGCTCCATCAGATCGCGATTGGCCACTCTGGCATCGGCCAGTATTTTCTTTTCGTCGAGCCGCGTGAGCCGGCGATCGCGCATCAAGATTTCGCCGTTGACGATCACAGTTTGTACGTCGCTCGCTTTGACGCAGTGCACGATCTGGCTGAAGATATCGTTCACCGGCTGATTGTGGGCCGTGTCGATCTGGACGAGAATCAGATCGGCTCGTTTGCCCGCTTCGATCGTGCCACAGATGGAATCGTTCCCCAACGCCTTCGCTCCGCCGGCCGTCGCCATGCGCAGGACCTCATAAGGTTTGATGACGCCGGCATCTTGATGGTGAACCTTTTGCAGCAGCGACGCCGCTTTCATCGTGTCAAACAGATCCTGCGAATGATTGCTCGCCGCGCCGTCGGTGCCCAGCGCCACGTTCACCCCGTGGCGCAACATCTCTACGACCGGCGCGACGCCGTCGCCGAGCATCATGTTGCTAACCGGATTGTGCGACACCGAAGTGCCGGTTTCTTTGAGTAGCCGGATCTCATCCGTCGTGACATGAACCGAGTGGGCGAAGATGGAATTGGGCCCGGTGATGTCGAGCTCATGGAGAAACTCCACCACGCCGTTTCTGCTATGTTGCTTTCGAACCGCTTCGACCACGGATTTGGACTCGGCGACATGCGCGCTGATGCCGATCGACTTCGAATCGGCAAAACCGCGGATTTCCTTGAGCAGCGCCGGCGTCGTGTTGATCGGCGGCGTGTTAGGTCCGGTCATGAAGCGGAGCTTCTCTCCGGTTTTATGGTGCGCCAGAACACTCTCGATATGGCGAAATGCCTGGTCCGGCTTTTCCTTGACGCAGTCCGGCACGATCGCTCCGGTATCCATGATGGTTCTGGCGAAGACGGCGCGGACGCTTGAGTCTTGGATGGCGCGCACCGTCTCAAACGCGCATTCCGGACTGGGATTGAGAAAATTATGCTCGCACACTGTGGTCACGCCGCTTCGAATCGCCTCCACACATCCAAGCAGGCTTCCCGCGTAAAAGTGTTCCGGACGAAGCACCTTGGCACACCCATAGATCCGTCGTAGCCATGGCATCAGCTCCAGATCTTCCCACACCGCGCGCAGCAATACTTGATAGAGATGAGTGTGAGCGTTGATCAGGCCCGGCATCAAGACGCAGCCGGCCGCATCGATGACCTGCTCGCCGCTGGTGGAATCACGCGGCGCGCCTGCGCTCACTTCCGTAATGACGCCATCCTTGACGCGTACGAATCCATCGAAGGAATTCCGCTCCTCGGTCATAGGCAGGATTAGAGCATTGATTATTTTTAGATCGCTCATGTTCCGCTTCGCCGGCTTTCTCATTTTCGGCCTTTGGGCTATATTCTAACCCAGCTTAGCCTTTTCCCATAGAATTTTTTTCCTCAAGGGGGACTTCTTTGAGCTTCGATCAAAAGATTCTAGACAGGCTTTCCCGCATTGTGGGTCCTGGGCAAGTCATCACGGAGCCGGAACGCCTGGAGGAGATTTCCTGGGATGCCTTGAGCGCCGGCAGGATTCACCCGCTGAAGAGGCCCGGCGTCTCCAACCCGCTTTGCGTAGTTTTGCCGCTATCGACTGCCGAGGTTCGGGAGATTGTTCTCCTGGCGAATGAAGAAGGGCTGTCCATCATTCCTTATGGCGGTGGATCGGGACTCATGGGCGGGGCTCTATCCGTCCGTCCGGGGATCGTTCTGGATCTGAGGAGGATGAATAAAATTCTCGCAGTCGATAAGGAATCTCGCTCGGCCACCGTCCAGGCAGGGACTGTTCTGGAGTCATTGGAGAGAAGGTTGAACGAAGAAGGTTTTATCCTGGGCCATGATCCCTGGACTCTTCCTGTGGCGACAATCGGCGGCGCGATCTCAACCAACAGCCTGGGTTACCGTGGCGGGATCTACGGTTCTATGGGAGAGCAGGTCTTGGGTCTGGAAGCCGTATTGCCCAACGGGGAAGTTCTGCGCACCCGGTCTGTCCCCAAGTCTTCTGCGGGAATCAACCTCAAATTTCTTCTTATCGGAGGCGAGGGCTGCTTTGGAATTATCACCGCAGCTGCGGTCAGGATTTTTCCTGCGCCTGAAAAGCGTGCTCTCCATGCCATTCTCTTTGCATCTTTTGAGCAAGGGTACGGCGCTATCCAGCGGATATTCAGGCAAGGTTTGAGGCCCGCCGTAGTCGACTTTGGCGACGACGATGATGAATTTCCCGGCGGCGCGGTTCTTTACTTAGCCTTTGAGGGAAACCAGGAGACAGTGGCGGCGGAAGAAAAGATCGCATTGTCTATCTGCCATCGGGATAGCGGGAGAAGGTTGCCTCAGGAGGAGGCGGAAAGGTTTTGGCGCGACCGGCACATCATTGCCCGCCGATTTATGCAGAATCGCAGGCAAAGAAGGGAACGCGGCAGTGATGGGATTTATCGCGACTGGATTCATGTGGCGCTGCCGGGATCGAAGGTGTTGCCTTTTAGAAAGGCGGCGATAGAAATCATTGAGAGGCGCGGAGTTGATCTTCAAGAGAGCGGCCTCTGGATTCAGCCGGAGCTTTTTTCGATGCGCCTGGGGATCGAAGATGAGGGAGACAACAAGGCCCAACTTATCCTGGAAGAGACAGTGGATGAGTTGCTTCGTCTGGTTCAGTCGATGGGCGGATCTATGGAGTACACCCACGGCGTAGGCGTGAAACTGGCTCACCACATGGAAAAAGAGCACGGTTACGGTCTTGAGGTCATGCGTCAGATTAAAAAAGTTCTTGATCCGAACAACATCATGAATCCAGGGAAGATGGGGTTCTAGGACGATGAAAACCGCAAAGAAAAATTCTATCTTGCTGCTCGCAACTTTCGTGCTCTGTGGCTTTATTACCGACCCTGTTGGCGCACAGACAACCGGAGCTGGAGAGAAAGCGATTCTGGGGGTGCCGTCGCCGGCTCTCAGCATGCTGCCGGTTTTCATCGCCCAAGATAGAGGGTTCTTTAAGAAAGAGGGGATTGAGCCTGTGATCGTCCACATGGGGGGTCGGCTGCAGGCCTTGGCTCTGGCCTCCGCTGAAATCGATTACACAGCTTCTGTTGAGACTGCCCTAAGGGCAGCCATACAGGGTATGCCCTTCAAGGTGGTAGTCTATACCAGCGCGAAAATGTCCGTATCGCTGGTGACGACTCCGGAAATCAAATCGGTTGCGGATTTGCGGGGCCGAGCCATTGCCGTTACATCACTGGGGGGTGGGTTAGAGTATGCGCTCCGTGAGATCCTGGCGAAGCTGGGCGGGTTGAATCCAGACAGGGAGGTGCGCATTGTGGCTCTCTCCATGACCGATCAGATGCTAGGATTGACATCGGGCTCGCTCCAGGGGGCGATGTTGGTTCCGCCTTTTGACGCGATCATGGCAAAGAAGGGTTTTAAGAGTTTAGTCTTCGCCGGCGACATCATGGATTTTCCTCAGGGAGGATTGGCGACAACAGACAAAAAGATCAAGGAGAGACCATCCCAGGTAAAAAAGATTGTCCGCGCCATCGTCAATTCCTTGATTCATATTAGGGAAAACCGAGATGAGCTCGTGAGCTACATTGCCAACCGCTGGAAGATTGACCACGATCTGGCCTTCGCCAGCTACGAGGTCATGGTCAGGTCCTTCAGCAGGGACGGGACCGCCAGTCCACGGTCTATTCAAAATGTCATCGACTCCACCAGGGCACGGCTTAAAATCGAGCGTCCAACGGCTATCTCCGATCTCATCAACCTCTCCTTATTGGAAGAGGTGCGCCGCGAGATGGGTGTCAAGTAGTCTGCGGAAGACCAAATGGTGCCGGTCCCGGTAAGGAGGTGGCCTCGGACCAAATGCCGGCGTCGTAAAAGCGCTCGATCGGGTCATGGGGAGGATCGTAAAGCCCCATTTCGATTCTCAGCTGTACTACGCGGTGGATTGAGGAGGGATCGATGGCCGCTTTGGGAATGACCCGAGCCAATTTGGCCTCAGCCTGCTCTCGTGTAATCCCCTCGTAGCCCTGCATGAGTCTCAAGGCCTCTTCCCGGTTTTGGGCCATAAGAAGCCAGTCTGTTGCCTCAACGAAAGCCTGAACGAACCGTAAAAGCTTCCCCCGGTTCTGTTGTGCCCAGCTCTTGTGGCCCCAGCACGTTGCTGTCGGGTAGTCGGGTATGTGATCGCTCGCCTGCGCCAGCAGGTTGAAGCCCTCTTTTATGGCCTGTGCGTCGTAAGGGGGAGCCACCATGCAGGCTGACACCTCTCCTTTGCGCAACGCGTCCAGCCGGAAGGGCGAGGTGCCGATAATCTTAACCTGATACTCGGTTTCATAGAGCCCGTAATCGCGCAAGATCTTGCGCCGGTGCAAATCATAGTTGGAGTCGCCGGGATCCCCGGCCAACAATTTTCCCCGAAGTTCGGCCGGGGATTTGATGTTTCTGGCGCCGAAGAGCTTCACCTGCAGGCCCTTCTCGGCCATCAAGAAAAGAACGAAGTCATGGCCGTCTCGAGTCGCTCGGGCAATCATGGTGTCGGGGCTGGTCAGGCTTAGATCCCAGCGCCCCTCGGCCATGCCACGATTGTGGTCCGGGGCGAAAGTGGCAATCTCAAAGTTGATCTCCAGCTGCTGACCGGCAAATAGCCCTTTCTCCTGAGCTACCACGAAAGCGGGGAGGGGATAGTATCCAATGGTGCGCATTTTATCCATAATGGTCCTTCGCTTGGTTTTCTTCCGGATAGCGTATAAGAGGTAGCGCGGATGCTGTCAAGCAGCAGAGTTTAGCGAGACAGACCGGGGCCGTTTCTTGCCAACAGTTAAGGAAATAGATATTCTGTTCATTATTATGGTCAAAAGCCATTCTTTACTCCCGGCTCTTTTTCTTGCCTTGCTAGTTGCCTGCACTACAGCCCCTTACACGGGAAGAAGCCAGCTCATGCTCGTTTCTGAAAGTCAGGAGGTGGGACTGGGAGAAGAGGCCTATCGGCAAACACTGCGCGATAGTATTGTGCTGCACAATTCTGAGGCGGAGCGCATCGTGCGCAAAGTCGGGGAGAGAATTGCCCGTGCGGCGAATAAACCGGATTACAAATGGGAGTTTCGCGTCATCGATGACCCGGAGATGGCAAATGCCTTCGCTGTGCCTGGGGGCAAGGTGGCGGTCTATACAGGGATATTCCCCATTGCCCGCGATGAAGCGGGTTTAGCGGTAGTCCTCGGCCATGAGGTGGCCCATGCCTTGTTGCGTCATGCGGGCGAGAGGATAAGCCAATCTCAGTTATTAGGGGCTGGCCTAGCCATTGCGGGCGCCTCGGGTATTAATCCTCAGCTACTTCAGGTCTTTGGCATGGGCGCCTCGGTGGGTTTGATCCTACCCTTTAGTCGTTCGCAGGAATCTGAGGCTGATGAGGTTGGCCTAACTCTGATGGCAAAGGCGGGCTATGATCCGAGAGTTTCGCTAGATCTGTGGGAACGAATGGAGCGCAAGGAGCGTGGCGCACCGCCAGAATTTATATCTACTCACCCAAGCCACGAAACTCGGACCCAGCAGCTTAAGTCCTGGATTCCTGAAGCCTTGAAATTTTATCAGCCCGCAGATCGAACCTTGGAGATACTGCCCTCATTGCAGGCCATGGAATCTCCAACTGCAAGAGCAGAGAGGGAGCTGCTCAAGAGAATCCAGGCGGTCAATAAGCAGGCGGAAGATCAGCGTGGGGAAAGGGCGGTAGTGGAAGCCCTGGGTATTGGCTTGCGCGCGGATCCGTCTCTCCTCTATCAGGAAAGGCAGCAACTTTCCCTGGGTTATGGACAGTATGCCGCCTTACGGGCGCTTTCTTCCTCCGGCCGGACACCCTTGCGCCGGGTAGTTGGTGACTATCAGAGTGGCGTTGGTTGGTCCGATCTTAGCCAGAGCAACGGGACACGTTTGATCGAGCTGATTTCATTTATGGGAGATCTTCTTCGCACAGCCGCTTCGATCCGGGGCCAAATGCCATCCCAATCTCCCAGCCCCCGTTATCGCACAAGGTAGCGGGCAGGGTCATGAGGAGACAGAGAATGGGCTCTGGAAAAACGCACGTTGTCCGGGCCACGATCTTTATTTTAGCTCTCTGGCTCTCGTTTATTCCGGCACGAACACACGCCGCAAAGCTTTACGTGGTTTATGCCTCTATTGGGGGGACCCAGGCTGTGGGATGGATTGCCAAGGAAGCCGGTTTATTCGTCAAGCACGGCCTCGATGTGGAACTTCTTTTTACCGGCGGAGGTCGAGCCGTCACCTCTCTTCTCGGGGGCGATACCCCGATCGTGACGGTGGGCGGTCCATCGGCCATCACTGCCCGATTGGGCGGCAGCGACGTCATCATCATCGCGCACATCTTTGACACTATCCTCTATTCCCTCATGGTCGTGCCTGAGATTCGTACGCTGGCGGATCTCAAAGGAAAGAAGCTCGGCGCCAGCCGTTTTGGCTCGGCAACCGACTTCGCCTTGCGCTATGTCCTCAAACAAAAAGGATTCGATCCGAGCAAGGATATGGTGATCTTCCAGATCGGCGGCCAGGCGGAGACCCTGGCAGCCCTTCGCGCTGGATCGATCCAGGGCGGGGTTATCGCCTCCCCGGCCACCGCGGAGGCCAAGCGGCTCGGCATGAGGGAGCTCGTCAATATGGCCACGCTTGGGGTAGAGTACCCGCAGACCACCATCGCTACGACCGACCGCTTTCTCAGGGAAAATCGGGATACTGCGCTGCGTTTCACCCGCGCCTACGTGGAGGGAATCCACCGCTTTCTCAGCGACAGAGAGTTTTCTCTCAGGGTGATCGCAAAGTATACCAAAATTCAAAGTCGCCCGATCCTTGAGGCTACCTACGACGACTATGCCCCTTACGTAAAAAAGACTCCGGCGCCGACGGCTGGCTCTATCAAGACGGTTCTCGAGCAGCTCTCACCCACAGATGCAAGGGCACGCGCCGCCCGGCCTCAGGACTTTATCGATGGCAGCGTGATTGCGGAGCTCGATCGGGAAGGATTTTTCCGGCAGTTTCCGCGCTAATCCACTTTTTACACCTGAATCGCTATTCTGGCCTGGATGTTTTGGAGCTTACCGGCCCCTGGAACTGATCCCCGCGCCCTTTATCCCGGTGGTGCGTAAGGGGTGGATAGATGGCTTTGACAAGAGGAAAAAATCTAGATAAGTATAAATAGTGAGGTTTTGGGAGAGAGTGAATATTCTAAGAGTTGAGTGCTGTCAGTGGACGGCGACTGCACGTAGAGAAATGCACCCTGAAGGGTGCATTTCTTTTTTGCGCGATTGGAGGATAGAACTTGCGTGAGCAGATAGAGATCCTGGCCTCGCTTCAGAATGTGGACCGTGAGATAAGAGAAAAAAGCGGTGTCAAGGTAGTGCTCTTGGCCGAGATCCAGAAGAAGGAAGAAGAGATCCAGACAAAGCGTGCCGACATAGCGTTGCTCAGAGCGGAGTGGTCGGAGAAGGATAAGCAACGGCAGGAGAAAGAGCGGCTGCTGCAGGAAGAAAGCAAGAAAGCGACGGAGAAGCGGATGCGGATGAACCGCATCAAAAATATCAAGGAGCTGCAGGCCCTCCAGCGAGAAATAGATCAGATCAAGCTTGGCAACTCCCAGTTGGAGGAGGAGTTGATCAAGCTCATGGAAGAAGCGGAGGCATATGCGGGCACCCTCAGGGCGAAAGAGGAAGAGCTGAAACAACTAGAGGCTGCGTGGAGGGAGAAACAGGGGGAGATAGAGGCGCAGGTTGCGGGGATCGAGCGGGCAGTCGCCGAGGCATCGGCGCTCCGCCAGGCCATTGCTACGCGACTCAATCGAGAATTGATCGAACGGTACGAACTCATTTTTTCCCGCCGCGGGGGCATGGCTGTAGTGACGGTCTCCGACGGAATCTGCCAAGGATGCTATATGAACATCCCGCCCCAGCTCTGGAATGAGATCATCAAGAGCGAGAAATTGATCCTTTGCCCCAGTTGCCATCGCATACTGTACTCCAAGCCGACAGTACCAAACGACAAGCAGCTCTAGAGCCTATGAAAGCTCCCGGGGAGGAGTGGCTACTCATGGTAGATGGGGC
>Ga0209824_10001211_pt1 | contig 14971 bp, 21 predicted proteins | sample VDWuncwatermetaG_FD_184124 | JGI IMG/M metagenome (GOLD analysis project Ga0209824, IMG submission 184124) | Wastewater microbial communities from Netherlands to study Microbial Dark Matter (Phase II) - VDW unchlorinated drinking water (SPAdes)... ... | reverse complement strand
TTTCCTCACCTTCTAGACGACAAGGTCACAGTCCGCCGGAAGGAAAAAATGGTTAAACGTCCTAACGTTGAGTCACTGCTGGAAGCCACGCGTCCGTTGCGGGATCGGGTCGCTTCACACGAGGTCTATCGGTCTCTTGACACCCTGGAGCGCGTGCGGCTCTTTATGGAACACCACGTCTTTGCGGTCTGGGATTTCATGGCCTTGCTGAAATCCCTGCAGAACATCCTCACCTGCACCTCCGTGCCCTGGGTGCCCCAAGGCGATCCCATCAGTCGGCGTCTGATCAATGAAATCACATTAGATGAGGAGAGTGATGAGAGTGGGGAAGGAGGGTACATCAGCCATTTTGAATTGTATCTTGAAGCGATGGCACAGTGTGGCGCAAACCCCTCTTGCATCAACGACTTTGTGGCACGAATCCGCAAGGGGCAAGACGTGTTAGCCGCGTTACATCACGGCAACGCTCCCCCGGCTTCGGCGACCTTTGTCACCACCACCTGGCAGATTCTCTCCTCCCAGGTGCCTCATAAGATTGCTGCCGCCTTCGCCATTGGTCGCGAGGAAATCGTGCCTGCGATGTTTCAGGTCGTCATCCACAACATCCAGGCGCGCTTTCCAAAGCACATGACGCGGTTTGGGTACTACCTGGAGCGGCATATCAAGGTCGATAGAGATCGCCACGCCCCTATGGCGATGCGGATGCTGACGAAATTGTGCGGAGAGGATACAGACAGGTGGCAGGAAGCGACCGAAGCAGCTCGAATTGCGCTTCAGGCCCGGATCCGATTTTGGGATGAGATACAGGAACAAATGTCTCGCCCGATCTCTCCTTTGAAGAAGGCTTGGAAGCCAACGCCATCCACCGTGTTGTGAGATACTGCCGTCCACCCCTTCACCACATCCCTTCCATTTTCAGAGCCTTAGAGTCGATACCCTTGATCCGCTAGCTTTTTCTTTGCTCCTTTCTAACGGTGGTATATGTGCTCTTTGAGCGTCTTCCGTTAGCACGGCCCTCTTCCCCTCCGAACACCTGGGCATCAAGGCGCTCATCCACCTGCCGCTCACGCTTAAGCAGGAACAGGGTTGGTCTTGTTCACCGCCTGCTTACGCTTTGGTTTGGCACTACATTCACAGCTTCGTCAGTTCACCCTGCTGGATTTTCTCGACCAGGGTGTTCCAGGCCTCCTTGTTCAGGCGCACGAGGTTACCTGTCTCGCCAATCTGTACCTCGTCCTTGGCGACATCAAGCACCACCTCAGGGCAGGCTCCACAGGCTGGGCACAAGGATACACGCAGCGGTTTGTCCATGCTCACTCACCTCCTCTCTGAGTTGGGAATTACCCGCATACCTTGAATCACTCTTGCCACATTTCCTAAACAACAGGAGCCTTGAGGGTTCGCCACCTCGCAGTAGCAGTTGCCGGCTTTCACCTGCGCCTTGATCTGGTCGATGGCCGTGCTCTTGCCTGTGGTGTCGATCTCGGTTCGAATCTTTTGGGGTGTCCAGCCGAAGCAGTAGCAGACCGGCGCGGTCGAATCGCCTGGCTCTTTGAGACCGACAGGCACCGCCAGGTCGTCTTTCCTGAACAGCGCTTGGCCATCGGAGAAGTAGACGACCTCGCACGAGGACGTCTTGCAGAAGCAGAACTCCTCCTGGGCAGGAATCCACGGCCTGGCCTCGGGTCTCAGGAGGGCTCCGAGGGTCATGCGGACCACCACGCTTCCTCTTGCCCCGCACTGAGGACAGGGCGTCGGAAGGCAGACATGAGGCGGATGCAGTTCGCAACAGCGCTCCATGGTGCTCATGGCTCAAGCCATCGTCGCAAGGGCAACGCCAGATAGGTCATGAAAAATCCGAACCCGTAGAGGGCCACGGAGACCCACAGGAGCAGTGTGTTCCAGCGCTTGGCGGCTTCACAGGCCTTGCCTCCGCCGACCGCGCAGGCCACCTTGCCTTGCGGCCGGTAGACCAATATGAAGTTCACAGCGAGTAAGAACCCTGCGATCCAGAAAAACCACGTCTTGTGGTATGACACCCACACCAGCCACGGTAGAGCCGAGACCAGGGAGGCCACCACCACCCCCGCACCCAGGGTGACCAACACGGAGGGCAGCGCGCAGCAGATGAGCGTACTCAACGATCCAAAGAGCGAGAGGAAGCTGGCAAGCTGCTGGCGCATCAGAAGACGACTCCGAGGCCGACATTGACCTCTGGCCCGTAGGAGACCTGGGTCCCGTTGACGTTCTCATACACCGGCACCTTGAACTCGGTCCGGAACATCACATTGTGCCGATACAGAACGAGCACGGGACCTGTCGAGATTCGGGTGCCCCCAGTGGTGCCCGCCGTGTCCACCCCGCGGTCCTTGTGCCGGGCGGAGACATCCAGCATCACAAAGACCCCCGCATTGGTCAGGTTGTTGTGATACGGATGCAGGCCCAGGTTGACGTCCAACCCCACCTCATCACCCTCGGCGATCCCCTTCTTGCCGCGGGTGTTCACCCAGTAGAATAGATCGTAATACTGGTACAGGCCCGCCGCCTCCCGGCTATGCGAGAAGCTGAAGTTGAAGTCCGTGCTACCATCCCCGACCGGGAAGTCTGCGCTGGTGCTGCCAGTGGGCACACGGATACTGGGCGTAAACGCGACGTTCCAGCTTGAGTTCTTCAGGTTCCGGTAGTACTTGAGCGGCATCCCCAGGATCAGATCGCCCCAGCCACTGTCCGCCTGCCGGATGGGGATCCCGTTGCGGACCACGACGCGGCTCTGGTCCACCCACGGCAGTTTGAACGAGAAGCGCAGCTCGCGCTTTAACGTGTAGATGCCTTCGATCCAGGTGGTATCGACCCGCCTCCGCCTGCCGAACGAGTTATCCACCTTAGAGTCACCGTCCTTCAGGTCATCCGATGAGTGCCATTCGTGTCGGACCTGAGCGCCGTAGCCGCCTTCCCAGCGCGGGGCCATGTCCATGACGGGTTGGTGCGCCCACGCGACCCCTGTGACAGCCATGGCCGTCAGGGTGGCGACCACGACCCCTGTGGGGACCTGACGCACCAAGGAGTTCATGAAGGGTGCTCCACCGTGTCCACTACCATCGTAACCGGCTGCCCCTCTTGAACAGATGAAAGCTGCGTGGCATCTAGATGCGCCTGCACGTCCACCACCTGCTGGTCAGGCACCTGCTCAAGACCTTGCCCAATCAGCTCAACAGGCTGTCTGACCTTGGCTGTGCGCAGCACGTAGCGGTCAGCCTGCCTGGTCACCGTGCCAGATAGCCGAAGGTAGATCATCTGTGGATCATAGCCGCCTTTCTTGATGGCCTGATAGATGCCCCGCAAGTCCAGCGGCGCATCCGGCGCCAAGGCCAACGTGATGCGGTTGGCATAGATGTCCATGAGGACCCCGTCGCCGAATTGGGAATGGTCGAGAAACGTGAGCTTCGCCAGATTCTTTTCCGTGCCATAGGCACAGAAGGAACAGACCACGCCCTTCACCTGAACGATCACCTGACCAGGCGGGACGATGAGTTGCTGAGGGGTCTCCTCGGCATGCGCCACCGTGGCTGCCCCGACAGCCATCAGTACCAACAAGCGTCTCCAGTTCATCTGCGACCTCCTTGCTCTGCTGAAGGATTAGCCCTTGCTCTCTGATCACGGCTGGCGTTGAATCGTCGGACAGATCGCTTTTCCTCTGGGTCGAAAGTTGGGCGGACAGCCCCGCTGAATAGCGGCTTTGACCCGACGCTCAATGAGACGCAGGTCCCGAATCTTCCGCTGCAGTTCATCGAGACGTTGCTTTAACACCTCTTGAACATGTCCACAGGGACAACGCCCCCGATCCGCCAAGTCCAGGATTTCCTTGATCTCATCGAGTTTGAGTCCCAGGTTCTGGGCTTTCTTGATGAACTGGAGCCGATCCGCTGTCTTCGGCTCGTAGAGGCGGTATCCGGCCGCTGTCCGTTGTACTTTCGGCAGTAGACCAACCCCCTCATAGTAGCGAATTGTCTTGATTGGCACCCCCGTTCGCTTCGCCAGGGCGCCGATGAACTGAGCGCTCATTCTGCTTTTAAGTATAAAGCATCCAGTTAACTGGAGAGTCAAGCATGAAATTAGGTTCGAAATGCAGAGGGTCAGGCGTCGCAGAGCAGACACAACTCGAATCTCAATACTGCGCTTCAGAGGTTCTTCAAGAAGTGCTGGTGACCAGGTTGTATAATTGGCCTGCGGCCTCCATGGGTATTAAGAATTGCTCGCATGATGAGATGATGAGAGGTGCATAGATGGAAAAAGCAGCCCGGGCGAGTCTCGTTGAGGGCCGCGATCTCAAGAGCCCTGAATTTGAAACCACGCCATTGCGCATCACGATTACTGGCAAAGATGGAATCCCAGAAGAACATGCGCTGCGAGTGCTCCTTCCAAAGAGCGGCGACGCCCTCGAACAGGTGTGGGAACGCTTGTTCAACATGTATCAGCGGACGACCGGATCCGAGCGCGAATTCTACCGGTGGGTCATCCTCATGTTGCAGTTCTATCACCTGTCTCCTGAGCTCGATCCCAAGCGGATACGGCATTTCAACATCAAGACGCTCAATCGTTCCGCTGAGTTCTACAGTATGGCAAAGATGACCCACATGAAGGGAACTCCCCAGATAGAGCGCCTGATCAAGTTCGCTGGCGAAACCGTTGCTCCGACGACCGAGTTGCTCCAGAAGGCCATCTACAAGCAACCCGAGATCCGCGTTCCCCTCTCACGGCCGCACTACCTCATGTTTAGGGAGCAGATGCTCTCAGAGCTCCTGAATGTGAACGAGCAGTTGAGACCAATGGAACGAGAGGCAATCGCACAGGCGAGGCGTGACATCCGGTCAGACAAACGCATTCCGGTTAACCATCGCACCAAAGCGTTGGCGCATTTGGCCGCAATCGCCCACGACAAGCGGGATACCACGCTCAGTGAAGCGTATCAGCGTATCTGGGCAGAGCTGATGAAGGAGGCCACAGAGATCGAAGCACGGCACGCCGCCCAGTTTGCCGATCTGGTTGAGGAGGCGGTGCGGCTCCAAGCCCCGATCGCCGATGAGGTAGATACACAGCACTTGACGAGAGTCGAAGCAGACGGGATCACATTGACCCCAGAGTATGTCGCGTGCATTAAGGTACGGCTCGACTCCGAAGCCGTGGACCGGCTGCTGTGGCGCGCTATCGAGCGGTATGAGCAGGTCTTCGAGATTGCACCGCTTCGTGGCATCGAGCTGCTCGACGTGCCCAAGGAGATTCTTGAGAATCAGTCGGCTGATGAAGTGGTGCCGGATGACCAGCCCACGCTGCCTGAAGGACCGGAATTCGAACAGTACCTGGGGTTCTGGTCGGCTTACAAAACGGACGATGTCCTGGAGAAATGGCGCATCCTCTGCTGGATCACGACCAGCCTCATCAACCGCAATGAGTGCGTGCGGCTGCTCCGGCGAGAAGCTGAGGGCGTCTATCATGGCGTGCTGGAGTATACGTCTAAGGAATTCTACCGCAAGATCTCTCATCAGTTGACCCGTCCGGAGCGTCGAGCCTATGCGCTGCTGTACTTTCGGCTGCCGAGACTCGGATCCCACATCGCCATTCTCAACCCCATCATGCACTCCTTCTTCACGGGCATGGATCAGGACACGCAGGCGCTGATCCTGCTCGTCCTCGTCTTCAAGATTCGGGTGTGGAAAGGTGAGAGGCTTGATCAAGAACTCGAGCGACGCTGGCGGGCGTACCTTCGGTTGTATCCATTTTGGCTCGAGATCATTCAAGACGAAGACCGAGAGGCCAAACGCCAACGGACTCTGTACACCACCCCCCAGCGCAACACCGGCGAGCCTGGCCACGATGACGAAGACACAGAACGCCACCAGAAGAAGTGCCGCACCCTCTCGCTGCAAGGCGTCGTCGCAACGGACCACGAAGGACAGGAACAGCGACTTGAGCATGTCGTCCCGGATCCCAAGAGCACACCCGACAATATGCTGCAGGCCCTGATCCAGCAAGAACAGGGCGAGTTAGAGGACTGGGCGCGCAAGTACTGCGCACCCAAGCAAGCCACCCACGTCATCAAGTATTTCCGCGATCAGAACACAGAAGTTCAGATCGCTCAGGAAGATGGCATTACGCAGCAGGCGGTCAACAAGAGTCTCCACGCAGGAATCAAGCGAATTGCGGCAGGGTTACGACGCGACGGGCTGTCGGAAACGGTCTGATAAGAGGTTGTCTTTCGGACACCTCACCTCCATGAATACTAGGACCCGTGCTCAACATAATGATCGAGAACAGCTCATCGAGCAACTCGCCCAGGTCATCTGGATTCGGCTCGCGCTGGTGCTCGTTCCCGCAAGCACAGCGCTGCGGTACCAGCGGCCGGAACTGGCTCGACTGATGAACCGAGTGCTTGACGAGGTTAAGGGTGACATCGCGGCGCACGTCCTCAAATACGACGTGGTGCTGCGAAGAGACGCGCCATGATGACTGCGACGACATACGAAACCACCGATCTCTACCTGGGGAGCTTCTTGAAGGCCCGCAATCTTTGCCTGCTGGATGTCAGGCGTGAGGGCCGGCGCACGACGTTCATCTTCGAAGACCGGCCTGATCGCCCAGCGCTTGTCCGCGAGTTCTATAACGACGGCGTTGTGCGCGTCAACGATTTCAAGAACGCCCTGCAGGACCTCAAGGCGATCGTCTACAACGTGTAACACCGATGCAGCAGACCATGCGCGAGTTCGAGGCCAACGTCAAGAAGACGACGAAATTGCAACACGTGGTCGACGAGCTTCTCGACAAGATACTCCAGCGTGGGTTTTTCGGCGTTGCGTCAATTGAGGTCTGTATCGAGGACGGCGTGATCCAGGAGATCCAGGAGCACATTGAACGTAAACATCGCTAGACACGCATCTCTTTAGGTTCAATCAGGTATCCGAAGGGCCTGCCGATCCGGCAGGTATCAAGAGGAGCCCATGAGCGGGGTGATCCGCTAACGGGCTTTTGTTTTGAGCGCATGGAAGACGAACAGAACACGCCTATAGCATCCAAACCACTGGATGACATTGAAGCCGACCTCGAGGCTGCGGCAGAAGCCATCGAGAGTGGTCAGGAACCTCCGGAGCACCTCAAGACACCGGCCCTGCGTCGTCAATACTTGCAGGGTTTACTCCCGCTCCTGCCTATCCTGAAGGTTAAAGCTAGCCGCATCTTGCGATGGGAGCAGTGGTACAAGACCCTCGGCATGCCCAAGGGTGAATTTCGCGCCCTGCTCAAGGCAGAACGGCAACGCCTGACGGAGAAGGACGTTGAGGAAGCCAGCCAACGTCATCGGGCGCAGCGGGAAGCCCGCTCTCAGGAGCTGCTGCGCATGGAATCGAACCTTTATCGTATCCACGCCGCGCTGGACGAGCTCTCCTCTGCCGGGCATGACCTGATCGAACTGGTGCTGGCGACATCCGTCAGCTTGCCGATGACGCAGGCCGTGAAGGACGCGCTGGTCTGGCTACTCGTTGTGGGCGCCCCGTCGAGCGATAAGACCAACCAGGTCACACTCCTTCGCGACATGCCGCATGTCTATTTCCTCGATACGCTGACCGAGAACGCCTTCATTACGGGCTACATCCCCGAGGACGGCCAGCCGCCCAAGGATCTGCTTGCCGAATTGGATCAACGCTGTCTGGTGGTCAAGGAGCTGGGGGCGATCTTCAGCCTCAAGGCCGAACTCATCCGGAAGGTGCTGGGCGACCTCCAGGCGATCTACGACGGCCAGTTCGCCAAGTTCACCGGGACGCGCGGCCTAGTGGAGCATCGGGCGGCCTTTCCCTTCATCGGCTGCGTGACCCCGCTAGCGCTGAATCAACACCAGCGCTACATGGCCGCTATTGGGCCGCGGTTTCTGTTCTACCGGGTGCTGCCGCTGACGGAGCAGCAGGTACAGCACGGCTTCGAGCTCTCCTGGCAACCAGAAGGACGCCGCCAGCGACTCGACGAATTACGGCGATTGGTCTCGGCCTACGGCTGGCAATGTTATCACGCCAAACGAATGCTCCAGCCCGAAACACCCGAGATCCGAACGCGGCTCAACGAGCTGGCGCTGTTTCTCTCCTACGGTCGGGCTGTCATTCTCACCGAACGGCATCAACAACAAGGTGAGGAGGGCAAGACGTACACCGTCTACGAGCATACCGGCCAACAGCGCGAAGAACCGTTCCGAGCCCTCCAACAGCTCCGCGGACTAGCCAGAAGCCTCGCGGTCGTCCATGCCCGCGATCACATCACGGACCACGAGATGGAACTCCTCCGGCGCGTCGTGTTGTCTTCCATGCCGCCCGATCGGGCTGATGCGCTACTCCTCTTCCAACAGGGCAACCCGCATCTGCGATCAGACGGTGGCCTCACCAGGCGCGCCGCATCCGAAGCGCTCAAGCGAAGCTACAACCAAGCCAAACGGCTCCTGCAAGAGCTTGAAAACCTCGGACTCGCCGAATCAGCCCAGGAAGGCGAGTCGAAAGAACGAGTCTATTACCCTGCTGAGTGCTTCAAGCACCTAATCACCGCTCCACTCGCCCCCCTTGACCACCTCTTGGACATGGAAGAGGGTGCCATAAACTTCCACCAAGGTAATGGGGAAACACCGATCCAGCAGCCGGAGCAGGTTTCTCTACCCCAAGGGGAAGTTTCTGGCAATGAGGTCCTCGAGGCATGAACTGCCAGGTCGCCTTGTTTGAACGACTGATCGAGAAACTCCCGCGAGGACGAGCGCCTCAACGCTATGAAGCTCTCCTGGGAGAGGAGCTCCAACGATTCGCTTTGGAATCTCCACCAAGCGTGGCCCGACAGACCGGTCACGCTCCTGACGCAATCCGCTCGACCATGTGGAAGGCATTTGTCAGATTCATTCGCCAAGCAGCCAATACGTACGAGGCACTTTCGCCGGCAAGTCGTCAGACCATTTTCCCGCGGCTTCTGATCTGCCACGACCAGGTTGATGACGCGTATCAACAAGCTGATTGGAAGGCGTTCGAATCCGCCCTCGCGAAGGCAAGAGGGCTTTTTGACCGCGGTCAACGAGTGCTTCCAGAGCAGTAACGCATGCAACGTGAAGAACATGAACAGCTTGGGCGAGAAGTCCTTGACATCTACGGGGCCGTCTGCAACCGTGTGCTACGGATGGCGGAGGCCGCACTTCCGGCGACTCAGTTCAAGGCCTTCCGGCGATTGGTGCTCGACGAATTCGGCGAGCAGGGCGCCCAAAAGCAAGTGAAACGGTTGTTCAGATTGAATACCGGGTATGGTCAGGAATGGCAAGGTGATGGACAAGGCGTGGAGCGGGCTGGGGCTTCGGCCAAGGAACGCGAAAGGGGTGGTGACCATGAGTGACCGACGAGGAGCGCTACCAGGAGCTGCTCGATCTCCTCAGCCGGGGCCTCATCCGCTACGCTGAAAAGCACGGGTTATTGGAACGGCTGGCGAAGGATCTCAAGACGCCAGCGGCGGTGGGCTTACTGAAGGAGGAGGCGGGCCATGATGAAGATGAAGCGGTGCGGGCTGTACATTCGGGTCTCGACGGACCTTCAGGCGAAGGAAGTTGAGGGTAGCCTCAAGACCCAGCGACAGCGGCTCGAGGAGGAGCTGGTCAGGCGCAGTACCCCGGAGTGCCAGTGGGTGAAGGTCAAGGTCTACGAGGAGCGCGGGCGCTCGGGCAAAGACACGAACCGGCCAGAGTTCCAGCGGCTCCACAAGGACATCGAGGATGGGCTGATTGAAGTCGTGGCCTGCACCGAACTGAGCCGCATCAGCCGGTCGGTGATCGACTTTCTGAAATTCGTGAAGTTCCTCGAGGAGCATCGGTGTGACTTCCTGTGCCTCAAGCAGAACTTCGACACGACGACCTCCCACGGGAAGCTGCTCATTACGATCACCGTCGCGCTGGCTCAATTTGAACGGGAGTTGACCTCTGAGCGCACGAAGGCGGCGTTCTTGGCCCGGGCGCGCCGAGGGATCTGGAACGGAGGTGTGGTGCTTGGCTACCGACCTGATCCAACCTACAAGGGACGGCTCGTCGTCAACTCTGAAGAAGCGGAGCTGGCCCGGTTGATTTTCAACCTCTACACCGAGGTCGGCTCTTACACGAAAGTACGGGATCTGATCAACGCGAAGGGTTACCGAACGAAGGCCTACACGTCACGGCGAGATAAGCACCACCCGGCTCAGCCGTTTGCCAAGGGCGACATCGAATCGATCCTGCACAATGCGCTGTACATCGGCAAGATCGGCGTCAACAAAAAGAACCGGTGCAAAGATCAAGACAAGCTACCCGAGCCGGAACGCTACCAGCTTGTGCAGGGGCAGCATGAGCCGATCATTGATGAGGCGGTCTTCAATAAGGTGCAGGAGCTGATCGGGCTCAACGGGCGCAGCCGCTCAAGCTTTGCGCGATCAACCCGGCACAACCACCTGCTCGGCTTTCAGATTGTCCGATGCGGTGCCTGCGGTTCGACCATGACGCCGACGTGGGCGACCGGCCGGTCCAGGACCTACCCGTACTACCAGTGCACTAAGATCGACAAGGCCGGGAAGGATACGTGTCGGATCCGGCGGGCCCCGGGAGAGTCGCTGGAGCGGCTCATCATGCAGCGGGTTTCGCAGATTGCCGCCTCGCCCAAGCTCTGCGAGGATCTGCTCCGGCATACCAACCGGACCCTGGGGCGCGAGATCGGGCCGCTGCGGGCGCGTAGAGCGCGTTTGCAGCGCGATCTGGACGAGGTGGACGGTCAGGCCAAGGAGGTCGTCAAGCGGCTGCTGTCAAACGGCGGAGGGGATCTGTTCTACGTGAAGGAGACGCTGCGGGAGGCGGAGGAGCGCCGGGAACAGCTCAAGCAGGAGATCGCCCAGGTGGAGGCTGAGATCACGCGCTACGACAGCCGAGAGGTGAAGGCCGACGAGCTGTGCCGGCGGTTGGCGGTCTTTGAGGCGGCCTACGGCGAGCTGACGCCGGTTGAAAAGAAACGGGTGACCCAGCTCGTGGTGAAGGAGGTCGTCTACACCCCCGAGCGGATCACCCTGTCTCTCTGGGACTTGCCCTTCATCGACCCGCAGGAGCGTACCTGCAGGTTCGAAGCGTGGAGGAATTGGCTCCCCGGCCAGGACTCGAACCTTCAGAGAGGTGATTAACAGCTTGAAGCCTCTCTGTTTGGCTGGGCTGCCAGGCCAGTATCAACCGCAAATCCCCTCTCCGAAAGCTCGATCTAGCGCGGAAACTGAGAGGTTGTTTAGGCGCACTTGCCGCCCATGGCTACAGGGTCGAACTTCCTATTTAACAGTCTGGTGTTATCCGGCTTGTGTACCAAATGCAACCATGTTTGCATTTGGTAGCACGTCCTCACACCAAAGCCTTTTCTTGCCGGGTAGGTCTATGGTATACTGTATTTCAGCAAGCAGCAGACTATCAGCATAAGGAGGTTCGAATGGTCACTACCATACCCAAGGCGGTCAAGCTCTGGGGGCGCGGTCAGCTCACCATTCCCAAAGAAGTCCGGCAGGCGCTGAAGCTCGACCAAGATGGGTTATTGTCGGTCTTCGTGATCGGCCGCTGCCTCGTGCTGACACCCAAGCGCTTGCTTGGGCCGTCATTGGCCAAGGACGTGGAGCGCTCGATGAAAGCCAAAGGATTGAGCCTTGAGGACTTGCTGACCGATTTAAAAAAGGAGCGCGCGCACTACAACCAGGAGCGCTATGGCGGCTGACCGCTGGCGCGTCTTTCTCGACACCAGCGTGCTCATCTCAGGCCTGGTCTCCCCCACGGGCGCCTCAGCAGCCATCCGTGACCTTGGTGAATCTGAGGAACTGCGGATTGTGCTCAGCCGACAGGTCCTCGTCGAAGCCGACCGGGTACTGCTCCGAAAATTCCCTCAGCTCATCGAGCGCTACCGCCTGTTCATCAAGAGTTTGTCCCCTGAACTGGCGGATGATCCATCGCCCGATTCGGTGCGAGCCGCGGAAACCGTCATTCACCCCAATGATGCGCCCATTCTGGCCGCAGCCAAGCAAGCGAAGGTCGACTATCTTGTCACGCTGAATACAAGACACTTCCTGACCCCCAGAGTCCCGACCTTCTATGCGGCTCCGATCGTCACGCCAGGCGAGTTCTTGGCGGCGTTCCGCGACTATTGGGAGAAGACCCGGTAGGTTTTCTGGCGGGCACATTCCGCACCGTCAGCGGCACACATAGCACCAAGCCAGGCAGCCAACTCGCCGTCACTTCTCCAGCCTGAACATCCCACGTCATGCACATTTGCAATGGCACGGCACATGTGCATGGCTTGTTCTCTCATATCGTGAACAACCTCTCAATCTTCTCGACAGAGAGGTCCCACTGCGATTCAACTGTGGAGGCAGATTGCATGTAACAGCGTCGGGAGAAGGCGCTCGCTTCAGCCAGAATCAGCCATTTCCGTCGCGATGGCCTTGTAAATTCCCGCCAGCAGCCATCGCAGAATTCCGAGAGGATGAGAGGCTTATGCGGCCGGATATCGCCAGTACTTGGGCGATGAATTGGCTCTGCGTAGAACCGAGAGGTTGATGTCAACATCGCGCACCGTCATGCAATACCCTAACAAGCCAACCCGTCGCTAGATGCAACGAGCCCCAGCTCTCGACGGAGAACTGGGGCTCGTTACCTCTCTAGGCCAACACCTAGAGCAGTAATCAAGGCTCCCCGGGCCGTGCAGTATAAGAACCTTTTTGGCCTCAGCCGCTCCGCCATGAAGCTGGCTCAGCAGCTTCGCACCTTCACGCTCAAGGTGAGACTGGAGCGGTTTGCCGGACCGCATCGCGAGGAAGTTGCCCGGGGTGAGGATCGTCAGCTCCGTACCCTTGTGGGTAGTCGTGATTGGTCCTGCTCGAAGGAAGGGCGCCTATAGCCTACTTCAAAAAGACAAGCTGAACGTGTTGGTATAACCGGAGTAGATCAAGATGCCATGGGCCAGGACGTCGCGTCCAATCAGGCCCTGGATGACCTGACCCTCCAGCGGGACCTCGATGACGGTGATGACCGAGACCCCAACGCCGTTTGGGAAGACGAGCGATACGTCATAGACGTTGCAGGGATGGGCGGACGAGGATGGCGTGCATATATTGGTCACTCCGCGAGGGGTCAATTGGAGCTGCCGGATGACCTCAGGCTTGACCGCCGTCCCAGAAGCTCCGGTGTCGATCAGGGCTGTGATCTCTACCGGGGTCGGGATGGATTTGCCCTGCTGTCGCAGCAAATCTGCAGTTGGCTGAGAGACGCCAATGCGCACCTGGCAGACAGGCCCCGAGTGGCGAAGATCAGGAAGCTAGCTGGTAAAGGACGGCACTAGCGGACGGGGTGGGTGTAGAAAAAGTTCACGTCCTCTTCCCGACGCACCTCTTTGATCAGGAAGGGGACGTTCCCAAAGCGGGCAAGCCCCTCTTTGAGCGCATCCTCGTAGGAGACGAACACATCCACGATCTCCTCCCCCTTGATGAGGACAAATTTGCCCTCCCCCCTGGTGAGGAGTTCATCGCGGTGCTCTTTGAAGAGTTTGTACTCTCTTTCGAGGGCAATAGCCATCTAACCTACCTCCAAGCTGTTAACAAGTTTAGCACGCCCCCTTCCAAGAGGCAAGGATCACGGCATCCCCTCGGTCAGGCGCTGGCTGCACGGGCTTTGGCAAGAGTGCTCTTGCGTAACTCCGCCTGTTTCGCATAGCGACGGCTGCGCCGGATCAAGGTGTGAAAGGTCTGCAGCTTCGGGGTCTGGATGGGCTTGAGCAACAGATTGGCGCCATCGGTCAGCACCATCAGCTTAGCCCCGGCCAACAGCCCCAGTTCCTTGCGGATGTCCGTGGGGATTACTACTTGCCCCTTCGAGGACATCGTAGTGACATCCATCGCATTCATGGTATCCCTCCTTGTAAGATTTTCTTACCTCTAGTATAGCTCAGCCCGACCACTCCACTAGGGATTTTTTCAGCGTTGGGACTTCTTCCATATGCGCCGCTTGATCTCTCGGCCGATCTTGAGCGCATCCTGCTCGGTCAGCGTGCTCCGCGAGAGTAACTGCTGCATCTGCCCAAGCACTCGCGTCTTTTCCATGATGGCTTGTCGGGCCACCTCAGACCAATTGATCTCCGGGAAGTGGCTCATTCTGGCCTTGAGATCGTCCGGGATCGATAGCGTCAGGTTCGTCATCGCGCCCTCCTATGTGTGATATGTGTTCACGAGTATAGCACATGTACAGCGTGTGAATCCAGGATAGTATCTGGAATACATGGTATTTACCGTACGCAAGGATAGTTGCATTTGGTATAACTATATGCTATCGTAGTTGCACATGGTAAACCTAGTTAAGCGTCACTACTGGCTCAAGGCGGTCGAAGAGGCCTGGAAGCATCGCTCGGTCATTTGGCTCTCCGGGGTGCGGCGCACCGGCAAGACGTCGCTCTCGCAGAGCTTGGACGGGGCGGAGTACTTCGACTGCGAGCTGCCCCGCGTCCGACGCATGCTCGATGATCCGGAAGGCTTTCTGGCAAGTGTGCGCGGCAAACGGATCATCCTGGATGAGATCCATCGTCTGCGGGCGCCTGCCGAGTTGCTCAAGATCGCCGCGGATCATCACCCGAAGCTCCAGGTGCTGGCCACCGGCTCGTCTACGTTAGGGGCGTCCCGCAAGTTCCGCGACACGCTCACTGGACGGAAAGTCGAGCTATGGCTGACCCCCATGATCCTGACGGACCTGGCCGACTTCCACCGCCCAGCACTCCCGCACCGTCTGCTTCATGGCGGCCTCCCACCCTTCTTTCTTGCTCACACGCTCCCCGAGCGGGAATTCCAAGAGTGGATGGATGCGTATTGGGCGAAGGACATTCAAGAGCTCTTCCGGCTGGAGCGCCGCTACTCGTTCCAGAAATTCGCCGAACTCATCATG
>Ga0209824_10001210_pt1 | contig 14977 bp, 12 predicted proteins | sample VDWuncwatermetaG_FD_184124 | JGI IMG/M metagenome (GOLD analysis project Ga0209824, IMG submission 184124) | Wastewater microbial communities from Netherlands to study Microbial Dark Matter (Phase II) - VDW unchlorinated drinking water (SPAdes)... ... | reverse complement strand
ATCGATGATTGGGGAAAACATCAAACATGATCCGAAAAATCTTATTAATTCGTTATGTGAAACCGCTTTTGTTCCTAACAAATGATACGATTCGCCCGCCACAAGAAGTAGTCCACCCTGTGGGAGCAAATAATTACCGAGTCGAGTCGCCTGTTCTTGGTTCATCGGCGTTACAGCACATCGTAGATCACACATAGGAAAATGTAGAAGTGAGCCGCTTTGAGATTGCACCTCTGAAGTGACTGACAGTGCGTCAGGTGGTAGAGTCTCCAATGCCAACGATTGTAACTTGCCCGCTGCTACATCATTTCTAGAGAGCCAGCGGCGAGCCGGTACTTTTGGGTTTGCCATGCATAGGGTATCTAAGAAGTTAGGGTTAAACTTTCCTTCTGCGAAGGCGGTTAATATCGCTGAATCATGAAACTGAATTCCCATCGAAATAGCCATTTCCCCAGCCCTTTTGAACAGAATAGAATCTTGAGGTGCAGTCTCACTACGATCCTGGAGCTTAGGAAGAAATCTGTAAGTAAAGACAGCAATATTCTCTAAATCTGAATCTTGGGACAACAATGTTTCCCAAACGACGTGTGCTGGGGATCCCGTCATATCTTTCATGTGTCTTGCAGATGGATAAGGTCTTCGTGACATGCACCCTCAATACGCCGAAAATGCTCATAGTTAAAACCAGGCATTCGTAAATTAGTTCTTAGCTCACCGACACACAATGAAACTTCATTCATATAGACACCTGTTCCCGGAAGGGGGGCTTCAACTCCGCGCACTACAACAGCCTTTATCGACTTCAAACCGTGTCGATATGCGTAGTAGGTGCGAGTATTTCCCTCAACACCTATATAGGTATCCCCATGCAATTCAAAGACAGGAGGTGCCATAAGTGAGACTAGTTCATCAGTAAGTGTTACACAACAGGGGCTGAACATTTCTATGCCTCTATTTTGCATATCACCAACAAGGTGCAATACCTGTTCATACTTGTAGGCACGTACAAACTTCGTGATTAATTTCACACCAGCAATAGGTACCGCTTCTACTGAAACCCCCACATTAGCATTCGAATACTGAGGTACCCCGACCTTTAAGTACTTACAAAGCTTGTCCTCCGTAAAGGTATCCAATTTTGGAACAAAATCGACACAGATAGAGCCATTTGGAGGAAACGCACTCTCTAGTCGTTCTCTCACGAGGCAAATTACATCCTGATGTCGAGGTCCATGATATAGTGTTGCTGCTGGCCCATGGTTTGCTTCGCCGGTTGCGAGTACTAATGCAGAGCCCGAATTATCCCCATGACGATTAAAAACGAAAGCTCGCATAGGTATGTGGTCAACTTCCTTAACTACTGCGCCAATTCCAGCCAAGTTCCCACGTCTCCAAGTTTCCTTTTTCTTCTCACGGAGGTCACCGCTTATTGGTAACAGTAGAACTTTTACCACAACCCCTCTCATACGCCAGTAGAAGACCGATGGGAAAATTTGCCAGTACCATTTCGTATCCCGTTCAGAAATGATAACTTCGCCTGGAAGCTCATCCGACTGACGAACAATTTCAAGATAAGCCTCATCTTCATCCATGAGATCGCCATGATGGTGCTCTTGCAATCGACTAATCCCACCATCTGCAATGAACTTCTGCGCAGCTAGTCGTCCGTTTTTAACTAGTTCTTCACGCATCGGCGCATTCATTTGATCGAAATCGACTGCACTTACATCACCAGTATTTATTGCGATGGTGTTGACATCACTTTGCAGTTTCAACTGAACGTCGGCAGTACCAGACACAACAGTATCAACCAGCTTTTTTGCCATCGACCCGATTGTCCATGCTGACTGTGGCTTACGTTCTGGTGATAACTGAAACGCCAGAACACGCCATGTTCTCTTGAGACCCAGTTCCGTGAAGACAAAAGCAGGCAAATTACTTACAATCCCCCCATCAACGAGTCGATTCTGCCCTTCTATTACTGGCTGGAAAAATATTGGTATCGAGCAAGACTCACGAACCGCTAGTGCAACACTAGTATCCGGGGTACGATCAATACTCATGACACGAGCGGTTCCTGATACGAGATCGGAAGCAACTATGTTGGTAGGCAGCAGTAAGTCGCGAAAGTATATTGTGCCACGAGACACTGTCTGTTCAAGCAATTCCTGCAGTTTGTTTTCAACCCATTCTTCGATTCCTTCCGATGAGTAGATTCCTCCAAATCTCAAGATTTTTCCTGCATATCTAAATTTTGTGGATATAGACCCCGGAACGGCCAGTAACTTGCCTACTAGGTAAGACCAATTATCCGAAAACCTACCTTCAGGTTGCGGTGGACGAAGTAATGCCTTGAAGTCTAGATTGCGAAGTGCCTGCTCAAGAAAGTCTGGTTGCGCTCCAGCACCTATAAGTGCCGCAACGATAGCCCCGGCAGAAGTACCTGCAACTGCGTGAAATTTAACACCTGCTTCATATACAGCCCGGTAAGCTCCTGCAAACGCAGCCGCCTTAGTCCCGCCTCCCTGGAAAACACCAAAACACTCGATTTGTCGCATATACATCCCTCGCTCGCCCAAAATAGCTTTAGGAACTTTAGGGGTCGAATCTTTTAAAATGACGTGTATTAGTTTACTTTAGAAAATTCCTTTACTTCCTGCTCTAGCAGATCACCCAGTTTATCTGTAGCAACGTCTATGAGAAGCTTTAGAGATCACAATCTTAAATAATAAATGTTGATGTTTTTCTATTACGTTATTAAAATGATTTCCTAAAATATTATTTAAGATTAAGATGTGACTTTATCTTTTCATTATACATTTATTTTTGCCGAAAATGTAAAAATATTTTTGATAACGAAATAGTATATGTTCAGACTTTAGCGACTAAGGAGTCTGATTGTACCTTTGCATGATAGGAACTCCGCACAAGCGGACCTGATTCAACATGTTTAAACCTCATTCCCTCCCCTGCTATCTTCAACAACTCAAATTCCTCCGGAGTATAATACCGTTGAATTGGCAGGGCATTTCTCTTTGGGCTCAGATACTGTCCCAAAGTAAGGATATCACAACCCACATCCCTGATATCCCGCATCACATCTATTATTTCACCCCATTCTTCACCAAGACCTAACATTAATCCTGATTTCGTTGTTAGAAAAGCATCTTTCTCTTGTGCACTCTTTAATAATCTCAGGGAACGTTTGTAATCGGCTAATGGCCTTACCTGTGAATAAAGGCGTGGTACAGTTTCTATGTTATGATTGAGTATATCCGGCCTGGCATTGAGTACTGTTTCCAGCGCCTCTAAAGCATCACCGAAATCAGGAATCAGCACCTCCACTTTACAATCTTTAACACACTCCCGAATACACTGAATCGTTTGTGCATAGACTGTTGCACCGCCATCAGGGAGATCATCTCTTGTGACAGAGGTAATTACAACGTATTTCAATCCTATCTTCTTAACAGCCTCGGCGATTCGACGAGGTTCCTCATTATCCACTCCAATGGGTCTTCCCTTCTTCACGGCGCAAAATCCACATCGTCTGGTACACGTATCACCAAGTATTAAAAACGTTGCAGTTCGCTGTTCAAAACACTCACCGATATTTGGACACAACGCCTCTTCACATACTGTATGAAGTCCTTTTCCCTGCAAAACACCTTTTATCTCGTTGAAATTTTTACCTGTAGGGAACTTTACCTTCAACCACTTTGGGCGCATAGCGTAATTTAATGTCAAGGAATTTCAAACTTTCTGTTTGTGCAGGTTTGTGAGGCATATCAAATTCTTAACACACCCCAGGCCCCTCTTTTTAGAGGGGAGGTTGTCGTATTTCCCCTCTATCAAGAGGGGATTAAAGGGTGTGTGTAATAAAAAGTCGTTGGATTTTGTCTTTTAATACCAAACCGAATTTAAGATTTACATTTTCAATCGTTTGACTGAGCGCTCACAACTTCTAAAATCATAATTCATAAATCGTAAATATTGCCGGGAATTGTCAAACTACTTTTTTCTTTTTAAAATATTTTGCACTTCCTCATTCAACCCATTCCTCCACTCTAAATATTTTCTGGGAAATGGCGTATCCTTTTTTAACATCTTATATAAATAATTAATCCTCGATTCTACCATCAATTTAGCGAGTTCTGTATTATCGTGTATATATTTCTCCATCAAGTCCAATATTTTTTCTTTGTTGTCATAAAACTTTTCTATAATGTCTATGATATGCGGCATATCATGAACAACATTCCTGCTAAAGAAAATTATTATCGAATCTGGAAAAGACAAAATATCCTCGTCCTTAGAAATAATAAGGCATGCATTGTGATCTATAGCATGCATCTTACCATCGTTAGTAAACAATACATTCCCCAAGTGTCTATCGCTATTCCCGATCACAAAATCAAATACCTTTAAACGTTCAAAATCTTTCTTCTCTTCGGCTGTAAACTTTTCTATCTGATACCCATCTTTAGCATCTTTAATCCACTCCTGAACCGAGCCATCGTATCGTACGTTGGTGATTGTGTCATCAATCACCATTGTTTTGGGCACTAATCCAAGTCCTACAATCTTATCGATTTGATAAACAATTGCCTCTCGAATTGGCGTGTCAGGATTATCGGCCATCCAATAATGCCGTATGTCACATTTAAACATTACCACACTGCCATCCTTAAATGTTATCTTTTCAGGCCCTCGCGGCCCTCCCATCCATCGATCGTAATCTATATGGTCTATCTCCCTGTCCTTTATACTGCCAAAGATCCCTTCTTTTATGCCATCTTCGAGAATCTTACTTTGACTATCCTTTGTATTTGTATCTTCTGGTTTAGTCATAAAATGAGGATACTCATAAATGAGTAACTATCCGGTCAAGTATCATTCCTGCAAAAGACAAAATTGTAAATTTTTTCAGAACTTATCCTCTGTGCCACTGCCCTCATTTCAACAGGTATCATCTGTGCTTGAAATACATCCGAATAATGACTTACTAGCTTATCATAGACCTCTTCAATTTTTACGCTTTTACTTAATAATTTCTGGATAGAGGTAATCCTCGCTCCCTGAATTCCGCACGGTGTTATGTAATTAAACTGAGACAAATCGTTGTTCACATTAAGAGAAAACCCATGCATGGCATAACCCAAGGCAATCCGAACACCAATAAAACCAATCTTTGCCTGATTTACCCAGATGCCCGTGTATCCTTCATTACGTCCGGCTGCAATGCCAAAGTCTGCCAACGTCCTTATCATCACCTCTTCCAGCATCCGCAGATATTGGTAGTAATCTCTTGTGTAGTCATTCATCTTTATGATGGGATAACCAACTGCCTGGCCTGGACCGTGATACGTAGCCAATCCACCTCTATCCGTTTTATAAACAGCAAAGCCTATATTCTCATAATATTCCTTATTCGATACCAGATTGGCTTCCTTGTATCTGCGTCCAAAGGTGAAAGTTGGTGGATGTTGAAGCAGGATAAAACAATCTTCTGTTTTCTCAGAAATCCTCGCCGCTAGCAGTGTCTTTTGGAACTCCCAGGCTTCACCATACTCCACCGTATCCAGTTGGAGGAGAAGACATTTTCTTCTCATGAACAGAGACCTCCCATCCTTCTAAAATCTCCTTTATCTTGCGAAGAAACGTATCGGCATTGGCGCCATCCATAACCCGATGGTCAAACGAAAGGCTAAGATACACCATAGATCGAATCGCAATTGCATCCTCTATGACGACCGGTCTCTTGACAACAGCACCGACACCTAATATTGCCACCTGCGGCAGTACTATAACGGGCGTTCCAAACAAACTGCCATTAAGACCATAATTTGTTATGGTAAACGTCCCACCCTGAACGTCCTCAGATTTTAACTTTTTTGTGCGCGCACGCAGGGCAATATTCTGAATCTCATGGGCTAATTGTAATAGATCCTTTTTGTCCGCATCCTTTATCACCGGAACTATCAGCCCATCTTCGAGGGACACTGCAATACCCATATTAATATAATTTTTCTGCACAATACCCTCATCCGTCCACGAGGCATTTAGTATGGGATATTCTTTAAGAACACGCGCCGTGGCAAGTGTTATGAATGGAAGATACGTAAGATGAATACCTTCTTTTTTCATACTGTCTTTATTTAGTTCGCGATACCGAGCAACCTTTGTCATATCAACCTCAAATACTGTCGTTACGTGTGCCGCCGTCCGCTTGCTCTGTACCATTCGTTCGGCTGTAATTTTCCTTTTCGGACTTAATGGGATAAGTATTTCTTTCTCAAGGATTTTCTTTTCAGCTTCTACAGAAGAAGTTATAAGGACACTCGGCTTTGAGGCTACATAATCCATAATATCTTTTTTCGTAACCCGTCCTCCTTCTCCAGTACCCTTTATCTCTTCTAAATTAACGTTATATTCCTTGGCCAATTTTCGCACCAAGGGTGAATACCTCTTTTCCGCTTCTTCCACTTTTTCAATTTCTCTTACCGTCTCGGCTTTTTCAACTTTCTTCACAACTCCAGATTTTTCTCCAGGTACACCCACAGCCTCTTTCTGTTCAACGGCTTCAATCTCAGCAATGATCGTCTGTACAGGCAGTGTCTTTCCTTCAGGATACAGAATCTTTTTCAAAACACCATTGACAGGCGATGGTACTTCGGTATCAATCTTGTCCGTACTAATTTCCACAATAGGCTGTTCCTTCTCAACTCGATCTCCCTCACGCACGAGCCATTTGAGAATGGTTCCCTCCACCACACTCTCGCCCATCTGTGGCATAATCACATCAACAGGCATATTCAAATATCCTCCTAATCAATAGCTCATTAGTTTCTCTACCGCAGAAACGATATCCTTTGTCTGAGGAATAAAAGCCTCTTCCATCTGCGCACTGTACGGCACTGGCGTATCAGGGGCAGCAATGCGAATAACGGGCCCATCCAAATAATCAAAACAATATTCACTAATCAAAGATGATACCTCGGCGCCAACCCCACCAGTTTTCGTCTGCTCATGTAATACGACAACCTTGTTTGTCTTTTTTACCGTATCAAATATTGATTTTTTATCTAACGGAAGGATAGTTCTCAAATCAATAATTTCACAAGAAATTCCCTTTTCCTTAAGGGTCTGCGCCGCCTCAAGTGCGGTATGCACCATTGCTCCGTATGTAACAATCGATACGTCTTTACCCTCCAAGGCAATTCTTGCCTTTCCTATCGGCACAATATAATCTTCTTCAGGAATGGAATCCTTAATGCGCCTGTAAAGATACTTATGTTCACAATAAATAACCGGATCATTATCACGGATGGAGGCCTTTAACAGTCCTTTAGCGTCATATGCAGTAGAAGGTGCAACAATTTTTAATCCAGGCACATTAAAAAAGAACCCCTCTATACACTGTGAGTGGAATGCCCCACCATGTATATTCCCACCATACGGCGCCCGTACAACAATGGGAGTAGCCGCCCCCCAGCGGTAATGATTCTTTGCAGCTACGTTTACCAGTTGATCAAATGCACACGAGATAAAATCGGCAAACTGCATCTCCACCACAGGCCGCATACCAACAAGCGCAGCGCCAATAGCAGCACCCGTAAAGCCGGATTCTGATAACGGTGTGTCCAGGACACGCCAGTCTCCGTATTTCTCAAAAAATCCTTCTGTTACACGAAATGCCCCACCATATACCCCTACATCTTCACCTAGAATAAAAACGCTGGGGTCTCGTGTCATTTCCTCGTCCAACGCCTCTTTGATTGCCTCAAGATAAGTAATTTCTCTCATACTCTCTCCTCCCCTTCCACAGGTGTTGCATAGAGACCTTTCTTGCCATCCTCTGGATCGGGATAAGGACTCTGCTCTGCAAATGACTCAGCATCTTCAATCTCCTTTTTAACCTGTACATCAACATCATCTAATTCCTCTTTTTTGGCAAATTTATTTTCCAACAAATATTTCTCCATATTTAGGATTGGATCCTTCTTCTTCCATTCTTCCAACAATTCTCGTGGAACATACTTTGCGCTATCATGCTCTGAGTGGCCGTGCATCCTCATGGTCTTGCATTCTATAAATGTTGGTCCGCCACCATTTCTCGCAATCTTGTATGCCTCCTTTGCGGCAGTATAAACCGCCACCACATTGTTTCCATCCACTATCTTGCTTGGCATACTATAAGCCATGGCGCGTTCCGCAATATCTTTAATAGCCATCTGCAACCGTAATGGTGTAGAATACGCATATTGGTTATTATTGCAGATGAATACGATGGGTAATTTTCTTGTGGCGGCGAAATTCATCGCTTCATGAAAATCACCGCGGCTTGTCCCACCATCCCCGGTACAAGCAACCACAATCCTCTTTTCACCACGTATTTTAAAGGCAAGAGCAGCACCTGTTCCTACAGGATAATTATCAGCCAGATGGCTGGGAAAACCTAAGACACCGAAATTCAAATCCCCAATGTGGACATTTCCCTCTTTCCCGCCCGTAACACCCGTTTTCTTACCAAAGTACTGAGCCATAATGCGATTTGCCGTAATACCTCGAATCAAGAATACCCCCATATCCCGGAAATATGGAGCCGCAATGTCATTTCTTTCGAGGGCGTAGCCGTACCCCACAGAAACCGCCTCCGTACCATTGCTCGTCCATGCACCTCCTAATATCTTTCCCTGATGATAGAGCGATGTTACACGATCTTCCAGCCTTCGTGTCAATTTAAGATAATAATATAGTCGCAGTAAATCCTCTCGCTTAATATCCATAATTTTATCCACCTGAAATTAGGACACAGATTTTCACAGATCAACTACAAATTTTTATTAATATCCTCATAATCTGCGTTCGTCTGCGTCCAAAGTAAATTATATGCTTACAAACCACCAGTAATGGCCCTATCGATCTCCATCTGTGCCTTTAGTTCCATCACGTGATTTGTAAGCTCGTCGATATGCCCCTTCTCCCACTCAGCCAGGCTTAACAGCATCTTCCGTGTCGCAGGCTTTGCAGCTTGTAATGAAGCACGATAGTAATAATCGTAAGATTCCTGTTCCCTCTTGATGGCTTCCATAAGCACTTCCATCATGCTGCAAGGTTCCGATGCTTTGTTTATTTTCATACAATCCCCTTTCCAATGCCAATATTGTCAAAAACTTTATCACAGAGCTTTACAGAGAAAAAACTTTAGAAAATAAGAAGAAAGAGAGAGGCGGCAAGATAATAAAATATGCTTTCCCCTCAAAAATTCTCTATTTTCCCATTTCTCCCCAATTTCTTTCTTATCAATTCCCCGTGTGTTCTCCACGATTCATCTTTCTATATCACTATTGAATTTAGTGGTCTTAGACCAGCCAATTGAGGATTCTCAATATTTTTATGCTGAATTAATACCTTGAAAACCTCTCCCATCCCCTCAGGGTGGACAAGATTTTTTACCTTTAATATCGTTTCGATATCATTATTTGCATTATTTAACCTTTCCAGAACGCCAAGGGCAATTAAAAAATGGGATTGTTTTGTTAAACCTGTAACCTCTAATCCAACGGACTTCCCGGCATTTATCAAGTTAGTAAAATCCACATGGGCTGTAATATCTTGTTCTCCCAGTCGTTCGTAGTAATCGCAATTGACGGTATGTTGATAAAAACACCTCAACGTATTCCCTGTGTCATTTCTCCGATACACACCGTCTGCTATATCACCATAATCAATGGTTATTACAAACCCCTTACTCAATTTTTCTGAGACGTATCTTAGCCAATCTACAGCATCCAAATTTGCTTCATATTCCTGTCCTTCTTTCAGGTATATTTGGAGCGTTTCAAGATACCCTTTTAACGCAGGTATGGATACCTCATCTTCCATTTCAAAAAAGCCTGCGCCATTATAACCCACATACAATTCTTTTAAAATACCTTTTTTCAACCTCAGCCTGTGTACAGGCAAGGCATCAACAAATTCATTAGATAAAAAACATCCCTGAATCTTGTCGAAAGAGAATCCTTCCTTTGTGTAGGTATGCCAAAAAACCTTCTTTCCCATTGATTCAATAGCATCCAAAAGCAACGTCTGCTTTTCTCTTGCGTAGGGATTTGTCTCGACAATGATATAATGAAAGTTATCATAAAATTCCGGATACGCTCTTTTTATACATCGAATAATGTCGTAACATAACCATCCTCTATTGGCTCCCATCTCCACAATGGTGAATTTCTCTTCTCTCATAATCCGCCACATCTCTTCCAGTTGTTTTGCAATAAATTCCCCGAAAATTCTACTTACAGTAGGGCTTGTATAGTAATCCCCAAACCTTCCCACCCGTTCAACATCAGAGTTGTAGTAACCATATTTCGGATGATACAGCGCCATTTGCATAAACTCGGCAAAGGTAATCTTTCCTTTCTGCTTTACTTCATCAATAATTAACTTTTTAAGTAACTGCATAAACTTCAAATCTTAAGCTATCAGCTATTAGCTTTCAGCTTTATTTTGTGTTCTCGTGTCTTAGTGGCAAATAATTTAGGCTACAGAATCTGAAAGCCGCTTGCCAATAAATTATATTTAGAGAGAATCTCATTTTCCACTTCTTTATTCTTTTATCTACTTGAGATTTTACTAAGATTACAGCTTTCGTAAATCCAAGATTTCCGGAAAAGACAACTATTCCAAAAACTCTTTGACAATATAAAGGACTTAAGCTATAAATTTGATAGCTAAAGCACATTATCTTTGAAAAGATGGACACCATCCATTGTAGTAAACATCATAAAGAAGTTGATATATAGATGCATAGTAAAGAACAAGGAACTTTACCCCAATGCCCCTTTATAAACTTGCACACTACCAGCTTTTGTTAGTAAAAGAAAATCCCTTCAAGCTTGAGAAGGACATGCAAGTCATTGTCGAGACCAATCTGGGAACGCTTTTTGGGTTGCAGTTGATCCGAAGTGAGTTTCAGCTTGGTGGACTTCGAATCGACACTCTCGCTTTCGACAAGGATGCTCAGGCTTTCGTTATCATCGAATACAAGAAGGGTGCAAACTTTTCAGTGGTCGACCAAGGAATGAGCTATCTCAGTCTGATGCTCAATAATAAGGCTGAGTTCATCTTGGAGTATAATGAAAATGCAGCGGTTCTTTTGAAGCGAGACGACGTTGACTGGTCTCAATCGAGAGTTGTTTTCATCTCCCCTTCCTTCACGACGTTCCAGCTTGAAGCAATCAACTTCAAAGATTTACCCATCGAGTTGTGGGAAGTCAGGCGGTATGCGAACAACACTGTACGATTCGATCAGCACAAGCCATCATCTGCAGTCGCAACCATCAAGACAGTCTCAAAGAAAAGCGAAGTTGTCAAAGCTGTCAGTCGAGAGATCAAGATTTATACTGAAGAGGGTCATTTGAAGATAGCACAACCCGACATCGCAGAGTTGTACGCTCGGTTCAAGGATCTCGTGCTGTCCATCAGTCCAGACATTTCTGTTAAACCACTTAAGAAGTACATAGCTTTTCACGCTAAGACGAACGTTACTGATGTTGTCGTACTGAAGAAATCGCTCAAGATTTTTATCAATCTCCCAACGGGCAAATTAGACGATCCCAAAAAGCTCGCCCGTGATGTTTCCGAGGTTGGACATTGGGGCAACGGCGACTATCAGATTCAAATAAGTGCAGACGATGAGTTAGAGGATATCATCTCACTTGTACGGCAATCGTACAAAGCAAACAGTTAGTCGTTGGGCAAAAGCGGCACATAACACGCACTACATCGATGCTCGTTCATTTGTAAGAAGTAGAATTAGTGTACTCGCTAACCGCCATACTCAATCCTATATAAAGAGTTCGACGGTCTCGTAACCGTGGGCCGTTATTAAACTTACACTTGATATAAAACCAAAACGAAGCCCTAAATACGTTTAATCAATTCCTGAACATACCGCTTTAATCCCTCAATCCCTGAATAGCGTACACCCAATGCCTTGGATTGGGTATTGTCGATAGTATTGACAGGTTGCTTGGGTGTGCCGCTGATATTGGATTGGGAAGCACAAAGATCCTTAGCCATACGTGCAACGCTTATATTGTCAACATAAAAGTCTACCAGATTATAAATCTTCCCTGACGCATTTTTAATATCAATTGCCAAGTCTATAGCCTGTGCTACGTCTTCCACAAAGACGATCTTGCCACCTCCCGAAACTTCTACATTGATTCCGTGTTTGATGTCCTTAATTATATTGTACCAGGCAGAGTGGGCCAGATGGGGGTTTACACCGTAGATGCCTACAGGACGGAAGATCGTCGTATCAAAAGCTTTTGATATGAAATACGAATGACAAAATGCCTCGACTGATGCCTTATAAGCGCCATAATTCGAATCGGGTATCAGGGGATGTAATTCATCCAGCTTGATGTGCGGATAGATGCGCCCATACACTGCACAAGAGCTGATAAAGATGAATTGTCTGATACCTGCCTGTTTGGAGGCATCTAGCAACTCTATGCTGCCTAAGAGATTTGCCTCCACAAATCTTTTAATGTCCTTATTGGCTGCTTCATAAAACGTAGCGCCATCCCTTTCATAAGCCATGTGGATGACCACGTCGGCATCTTGCACAAATTTCTTTAAGGTTTCTTTATCGGTCAGGTCGCCTTGTATGAAGGCAATCTTTTTCTGATAATCTTGCAGATGTAATATGTTACTGGTATTTCGTATAAGAACCTGGATTTGAACATCCCTTTCGAAGAGTCTTTTAGCTACATAATGACCCAAAAAGCCTGTCAAACCCGTTATGGCAATTTTCATGATATATGCCTCCAAATCAAAATAAAAAGAGCCACAAAGACGCAAAAACACAAAGAAGTCGCAAGTACACAATTGACAGGACAGCTTATTGCCCGCTGTTTATTGTCTCTGCTCTTATTTTCTCTTTGTGTCTGTGCCCTTGTGGCCAGACTGCTACATAAAAAAGCAAACCAACCTAATCTTCTTAGTTTATAGTTTCTGTTTCTCTGCGTCCTCTGCGGTGAACTATTTTTATTAAATTGGTGGAGACGAGGGGAGTCGAACCCCCGACCTTCTCGTTGCGAACGAGACGCTCTCCCAACTGAGCTACGTCCCCATTTTATACGTGGGAAAATGCCTAAAAAACTAGCTCTTTGACGAAGTTCTTAACTATAGGAAATTGAAAATTACCCCGTCGAGAACAGAAAAAGGACATTAAACAAGAGGATATAAAATCTGGCGATATTATATCTATCTCGAGCACAAAATTGCAAATAAATCTTTGTCTATAAACTTAAGACAATGGCTTGGTAGTATCTATCTTATTACTGCTAATTTGGACTCCCTTAAGACGAACCCTTAGCACTGGCACATGGTAGGATTATCGGTGTTTACCAATAATTAATTGAAAGGAAGTATTTCCAGAAAATGCAGTGATAAAATTTATCTTAAATTTAGTTTTTCTGATTTGACATATCTAAAAACCTCTGCTATTCTATGCGCATGTACTTCCTATAGATATAAATCACAAAAAGTCTTGATCCGAAAGCCAAGAGCCAGAGGTCTTTTCTTTTTACTTACATTCTTTATCATATTTCTCTCCTTTCGAGAACCCTATGGGTAACGAATTTATATGATATACTTCTCACTGGCAATAAACTTTATCCTCATTATCTTTTTTAGCTTTGCAATGTATGGACTATGGACAAGATATGGCAATATCAAGATAGTAAAAGGATTTCTCTTGCCGGGCACCATCGTTCATGAACTCAGCCACGCATTACTATGCCTCATCACAGGAACAACCATTACCGAATTGAATTTATTCACACCAAACAGTACTGGAATTAAATACGACAAACCCAAGGTTCCTTTCGTATTTGATTTCATAATTGCCTCCGCGCCTATCTTTGGTTGTGCCTTTATTATTTTCCTTATATCAGAATTACTCTCTAATCCCATCCATTTAAATAAAGCATTTTTTCAGGAGTTTGATTTTACCTTCAAAGGGTTTTTCGATTTAATACGGCATTTACTCGACGCCGTGTGGATTACAATTAATACCTTTTGGAACCAGATTCGTATAAAAGATATACGTCATTTTTTTTTCTTGCTAACCATCGTCATTTTCACCGTTTCAATGTCGCCTCAAAAGCACGATATTAAGCATCTTGTGCTAGGTTTCGGCATTCTTTCAGCAATCCTCTTCTTTATCGAGAAAGCCGGGTTGCATTTGTCCAAACATTCATGGTGGATTTTTTGTATAAACGAGTTGTGGGTAATCACTGCGCTTACTATTTCCGTACTCGCGACATTGCTTTTCATCACGTTAATTACCTTGGGATTCATTACAGGATACAGGCTTACATTTGGGCAAAAAGGCGCAAGCAAAGGTTCTAACAGAAGTGACAACAAATAATCCAGAAGTAATTTATTTTAGCAGCTTCTTTACCTCAATTGGTCATATCTACATCGCAAAAAGTGCAAAAGGAGTTTGCTATATTTCATTTCCCCATACCACAAAAAATAACTTTCAACATCCCTTCCTAAAAAACAAATTCATAGAACTCGAGAAAAACGATTTACTCCTAAAATACGAAATTGAGATTTTAAAAGAATATTTTAAAGGTAAAAAGGTGACCTTCGATTTCGCTTTAGATTTGAGACATGGATCGGTATTTCAAAAAAAGGTGTGGAAAAAACTACTGGAAATTCCCTATGGAGAATGCCGAAGCTACAAGTGGGTTGCAGAACAAATCGGGTATCCGGGAGCTGCTCGGGCCGTAGGTTTGGCCAATAATAAAAACCCTTTACCGCCCGTTATCCCCTGCCATAGAGTTATTGGTTCCAATGGAAAACTCGTAGGATATGCCTCTGGACTGCACATCAAAAAACAGTTGCTGGAAATGGAATACAACACTGTTAATGAAAATTGCAAATTGGAAAATGA
>Ga0209824_10001204_pt1 | contig 14999 bp, 11 predicted proteins | sample VDWuncwatermetaG_FD_184124 | JGI IMG/M metagenome (GOLD analysis project Ga0209824, IMG submission 184124) | Wastewater microbial communities from Netherlands to study Microbial Dark Matter (Phase II) - VDW unchlorinated drinking water (SPAdes)... ... | reverse complement strand
TTCGAGCCCGATGTGCTGATGAACAACGCCTACCCGCAAGCGGTGGAGAATGTATTCGGAGCCGTAGTCGCCCGCAGTCAGGCTGTCAAAATATGACATCTGGGTTCGCTTCAGACGCTCAAGGGAGGGAGCATCCGAAATGAAACGACGGGTTTCCTCGAACTTGAGCATGTGGGCGTAAAAGTCGTCCACGAAGTGCCGCGACACATTTTGCAGACGCGCGTGCAACGCCGTGAGCAAGCTGACATCGGTTTCGTCGAACTCCAGAAATGCCTTGCGTCGGGTGATCTCTTGCGCGTCGATCCCGATCGCCCGGGCCAGCACGGCGACAGCCTCGTCCGAGAGATTCATAATCCGGCTCCCGCTATGGGGCCGCAGACGGCGATGGGGACGTCAGGCTTGCTTGCTTGCTTGCTTGCTTGCGCAATATTTTTTCCACGATATGCCCCAGCCTTTATTTTTGTTCACGTTTTGCGCCAGACTGTGCCCTCTTCACCGGCGGCTCTCTTTTTCACGGGCTCATGCGATTGCACAGCGGCGGCGTACCGAAGGTTTCGCAAAACACCCGGTACAGATCCCGCTCCGCCCAGCGCCATCCTTCGCTGACCAGACGAAATCGCACCCGCGCGGCACCGTCCGCAAGGTGGTTATAAAGTAACACATTATCGCTGCTGCCGCGCAGGTGATCCCCCAAGCGCTTACGCAAATCCCCGGTCGAGCCGATATACACTACGCTGTGCGGCCCCGGCGGCGCGCTTTTCTCAAGCCATCCTGCGGGTGCCCGGACATAACCAGCCACTTGGCTGTTGTTCTTTGACAGTCTAATGGAATGGCTAGTAGTTCCATCAAATGTTTTTTGTACTTTTACTTCACTCGCAGGCGAACCCAAAGCCGCCCGGATTTCGTACACCCCCGGCTGGGATGGAACCGCAGTCCGCAGCGCTTGAGGAGTCAACGGTAACAATGCGGAAAACCCCTCGGTCGCCGCCAGATAGTTCATGCGCTGGCTGCGACTCCGACAATCGGGAATCGCCAGGTCGTGCCGGATGTTGGCCACCGTGCGCCGCAACAAACGAAGGCCATACTCGCGCTCAAGGATGGCAGCGATGGCCCCATCCGTCAGCGGCTCCCGCAATACCCCCTGGAGCATCCATGCTTTTTCCGTTTTTATCACATGATCCACGAAATGGCAATGAACCTGCCGAGGTTTCGGGAAAAGTCCGCCCAACGGCACCGTTTCGCCGTTCGGCAGCGCGATGGACAATACGCGCACCAACCGGGAGATCCGGCCCGGATCCGCCACCACGGAAAGGTTCGATTCCGACCGCAGACGGGCGGAAATCTCCGCCTGGGTCAGGGGCAAGAGCGCCAAGGCCTGACCGGAACGCAGATACGCCGCCTGCGATGCCAGCACTGCCTGCATCAGCGCGTGGGTGAGCCGGTTCCGGGTATTGATGAGGCGCAACCTGCGCAATATGCCCGCGAGTTCCACCGGGAAGTCCGGGCGGGACATCAGGTGGTCCACACCCTCATCATCGAACCTGTATTCCCGCGCGTAGCTGTCGCGGTGGTAGAGGAACATCAGACCCCGGCTCGCCCCGGTGCCGGGATACAAATTTTTCATATCGTGAACCTCCCCCAGAACCGGGGAGGCTTGGGTTTGAGGGGTGTCGCCCGCATCATGCGCCACCTGTGCGCCTTCCAATTGACTCACGGTCACCCAGGGGCGCAGGGCGTCGAACCCGGCGGAGGACTCAACCTGGGTCACGAGACAGTCGAAAGTCCGTAGCGACAACTCCAGAAAGCGGGCGAGTACGATTTTTCCGAGCAGTCCGGCATCAATTTTTTGATCACCTTGGGTAGGCTTGCGCGCCGGGTTTAGCGTGTTCAGGTTTTTGGCGTTGGCGCAACCAATTCTTGTCATGGGAACGGGTGAGGTGCGGAATCTGGCATGGTTTTGGGGTGGAAATCGAATTAATGGAGAGACATAGGGGAAGTTTTATTTGACTTGTGCGGTTGAATTTCCTATCCTTCAGTTCAGGCACGATCTAGTATTTTTTGCACCGAAATTGCATCATAGCTTTTTTCTCCCATAAGAGAATCCGCGTTCCTTTAATGCAAATCGAGTTTTTTGGAGTTTTTTGTGAGCGTCTATCTTCTTTCATCCGGTGCATAGCAAGCATCTGGAGAACAAAGGTGGTGAACAAAACTAGTGTCGCGTCACGCATGATTAGCCGTATTTGTAGTTAAAATTAAGTAATTTAATCATAAAAAACAAATAATTATGCAATAGTCAATATGCGTCATTTTACGCGTGGCACGACACTAGTCCGACTATTCCAAAATAAACAAGTAGATTCACAATATTCTAGATGACACATCTCAACCATCATTATATTTATTCTATGAACACATGTTCAATTCCTTACTGGTACATTTCGGTCAATGATAGTCATCAGAGTTGATCAAATCGACAGGTTTCCATAGTGCTTCCTTGTAAGCGTTTCGCATGGGTATAGATCGTGCAGTTGGAGCCTCGCAGAAAGCCGATCAGCGTGAGATTGAGCTTGTCCGCCAAGCGTATTGCAGCTGCCGTCGGCGCCGAGACCGCAGCCAGGATGCCGTAACCTAGTGCTGCAGTTTTTTGCACCATCTCGAAGCTCGCGCGACTGGTGATGATCAGTGCACCTTCGGCAACCGCATCGATGCCCGCCAATGCACCCAGCGTTTTGTCCAGCGCGTTGTGACGACCGACATCCTCGCGTACGTAACTGATACTGCCGTTGGGAGCGACGCGACAGGCAGCATGGACTGCACCCGTTGTCTGTTGCAGAACTTGCTGTGTCGGCAGATGGCGTATCCCCTCGTGTAGCGCGGTAATCGGGAAAGGCACGCTGTCAGCAACAGGCAGGAGATTACGCATGACTTGTGTCAGACTTTCCGCACCACACAAGCCGCAACCGGTACGTCCTGCCAGGCTGCGACGACGTTCCTTGAGACGGGCGAAAGCACTACCAGAGATATCAAGATGCAGGGTGATGCCTTCAGTTGCTTCCTCGATCTCAATATCGAAAACTTCGCTCCGCCGCTCGACGATCCCCTCAGTGAGACTGAAACCCAACGCGAAGTCCTTGAGGTCGGCAGGCGTGGCTAGCATTACCGTGTGCGAGATACCGTTATACTCGAAGGCAACTGGCGTCTCGTCGGCAACGGTATCGAGGCCGGGCGCAGAGCCAAGACGCGTTACCGTAAGTTGTAATTGCGTCATCATGCGCTGCGGACACCGGATTGTAACCGGCGCCGCTCGTTATCTTCATACGCATTCCAAGGTTGCCATCCAGATGGGTGGTCAACTTGCATCAACGTGACGTCCTTTTGTCGATGAATAGGGCAGGCTCGACTCCGATGCTTTCGGTTGAGGTCAGCAGGGGGAATAAGTTGGTAGTGGGACATGATTTGACTCATCTGCTAATGCGCTAGAATAGGTAAATTTTACTGGGTTGCTAGACCTTTCAACTGATATAGCCGAGAATTTCATCTCGGCTGTTCTGCTGGACGGATCCATGGCGGGGCTTGTAAGTTTGTTTGAGGGTAACGCACTCAAACAATATGGCGCAAATACCAGTCCCTTCGCCAAAGCAGGATCAGCTTTAACAAGTGTTTCAATGGATCCCTCTCTGGATCGAACAAGTACTGGATCATTGTCGTTTAGGTTTAGCAGTTTCATGTCATCAGCGTTCATTCGAATACAAGCAATCGGATCAAGCGCATTCAAAACGGTAGAACGTGTCGACATAGTACCGGTCAAGTGCTCCAACGTGCGACCTGTAGTCATGATCAAGGGGAATTCCGGACTAGTGATACTCCCAGGCTTCCAAGAGGACGCAGGTACTAACCTAGCACGTCGATTTGAGGTGTTAAATCCGTTCTCGAAAAGGAAAGGTGTGCCAAGGTGATCTGAATCCTTACAAGGGTATTGTATGGACTTCTCTCTCTCAAGGCGGCTCCAGCTAATCCCTGTTATTGAAGGCATGAGATGTCTCATTTCCTCAAACACATCTTCAGGGCAACTATAGGACCAATTCACACCGCACCGATTAGCGATTTCTTGGATGATCCACCAATCAGGTCGAGCTTCTCCAGGAGACGACATTGCAGCATGAGTAATCTGAATACGGCGATCAATATTGGTTAGAGTACCTTCCTTCTCTAGCAAAGCCGCGGCAGGGAGAATAACGTCAGCATATTTTGCCGTGTCAGTTATGAATATGTCTTGAACAACCAAATGTTCTAGGCTGGCAAGTGCATTTCGTACTTTTTCGAGTCCAGGCATACACAATGCAGGATTAGCTCCTTGGGCATACAGCCCGAAGATATTTCCATCTTCAATTGCTTTCATTACCTCAATCATTGTGAGACCAGGCTTCTCTGGAATCGATCTTCCCCAAGCAGCCTCAAACTTCTTACGCACCTCAGGAGATGCAACGGGTTGATAGTCAGGAAGGTAGTGCGGGAGGATTCCAGAATCAGGTGCACCCTGTGCATTGTTATGCCCACGAATTGGATATAGACCTGTACCGGGACGACCAACGTGACCACAAATCAATGCTAGCGAAATGAGGCTTCGGATGTTATTTGTACCATGGGTGTGTTGTGTCATACCCATTCCCCAAATTGTCATTGCAGCCTTTGCCGTGGCGTATTCCCTAGCTATGGTGCGTAATAAATCAATTTCGACACCGCAAATATCTGCAGCCATCGTAGGAGGGAAGTCTTTGCATCGATTCGCGATTTCTTCAAAGCCATCTACATGTTCATCTATAAATGATCGATCAATTAACTCTTCTTCAATTATGATTCCAATTAGCGCGTTCAAAAGTACAACATCTGTTCCCGCTTTAAATCGAAGAATATGTGAAGCAAATCTATCTAATGGCTGGCCTCTGGGATCTACAATGATCAGCTTTGATCCAGAACGAACGGCATTCCTGATGAATGACCCTGCGACGGGATGGCTTGTTGACGGGTTGGCACCGATTAAGAAAATGACGTCTGCTCGACTACACTCTGATATTTGGGACGATGGCGCTCCCATTCCAACGCTTTCTAGAAGCGCAGCAGTTGAGGAGGCGTGGCAAAGTCTTGTTGGGTGATCAACGTTATTGGTACCAAAAGCGATACGAGCTAACTTTTGTAGTAAATACCCGTCTTCATTGCAAGTTTTCAGTGAACCAAATAACGCAATCGAATCTGGGCCGTGTTTATCTGTAAGGCGGCGTAATCCTGTGGCAGCAAAGTCTAAAGCTTCATCCCAGGTTGTTTCTCTAAAAACAGTCCGCCAATCGCTGAATTCGGCGGATTTTGGAACGCCTTCTATTCGTATAAGAGGAACCGTGAGCCGATCAGGATGCTGTACAAAGTCCAAACCAAATCGTCCTTTAACGCAGAGGCGCCCTTTATTTGTTGGTCCTTCAAGTGCGGATGCATTAACGATGCGGTTATCGCTTACTTCGACTTTTATGGAGCATCCAACACAGCAATATGGGCAAATAATGTCTGTACTGCGAATACTGGATTCATTTGAAATCTTTGAGTACGCTTTGCTTCGCAAGGCACCGGTTGGACATACTTCAATGCATTGACCACAGGCTACGCAATCACTACTTTTTATATCTGTATCTAGATCAAATACAACTTCCATATGATTACCACGATTTGCAAGGCCAAGTACGTCTTGACCTTGGATATCACGACATGCGTACACACATAATCCGCATTGAATACAAGCATCGCGGTCAAGGATCAACGCAGGGTGGCTGTCATCTATGGATTTCCTACTTGGCCCTCCTTTTGAGAGTGACGCCAAGGTTTCTCGGCAATTTTGTAATCGATCACTTGCTGTGAAGACTTTGGCTCCAGCACGTGGTTTTTCCCGACACGACGCTTTCAAGACACGTTCGCCCTCAACTTCAACCAAGCAACTTCGGCAGCGACCTGGCCGTGGCAATTCCTTTTCAGGATGGCAACATTGATGCTGAATGCTAATGCCAAGCCTAAGAGCACAATCCAGAATGGTCTCATTTGATGAAGCTACAACGCTCGTGCCATCAAGCTCGAACAAGATTCCATTTGGCATATTATTTCCCTCCAAAGAAGTGCTTAACATATGTCATCAATAAGCGACCGGCTCCTTGTCCAAGTCCGCAGATTGACGCGATTTCCATTAGTTCTGCGAGGTTGTTTGACTGTCGTAAATCTAAAGAGGGTTGAGTTAATAGAGAAGAAGCTTCAACAGTTCCAAGACGACATGGGGCACATTGTCCGCAACTCTCAAGGGAGAAAAATTTCATGAACTGCGTCACGACGTCTTGAACATTGTCATGTTGGGAGAGAACTATTACGGATGCCGAACCTAAGGAAGCGCCAAAATTCTCAAGAGCTCGGTAGCTCATTGGAATGTCGGCAAGACTTGCTGGCAAAACTCCCCCCGATGCTCCGCCAGGGAAATATGCTTGCAAAGTGTGGTCCGCAGCCATACCACCGCAGTAGTCTTCTATCAGTTCAGCTAATGTAATCCCGATGGGTGCATGAAATACGCCCGGCTTAGACACGCGACCCGAGACAGAATACAGGCGCACACCTTTCTCCCCGCGCAGCCCTTGATCGGCGAACCATTGGGGACCATTTACCAGAACCTCGTATACCCAGTAAAAGGTTTCAACGTTGTTAACCAACGTGGGCATTCCAAATAGGCCATTCTGTGCAGGGTACGGTGGCTTGTGGCGAGGAATAGCAGGACGTCCCTCAATGCTTTCAAGTAACGCAGTCTCCTCTCCGCACACGTAGGAACCAGCTCCTCTCCTCCAATGGAAAGTAATACCCGGATAGAAAGCTACTAAAGTTTCTGCAACAGATATTAATTTGTCGATAAGGTCGTAATATTCATTTCTGATGTAAAAATAAATAGCTTGTGCCCCAACGACGCTCGCGGCGACTAAGGCTCCTGTTAAAACTTTTTCTGGAGCCTGTTCCAAACAATAGCGATCTTTGAATGCACCTGGTTCCCCTTCATCTGCATTGACCACTACGTAAGGTTTCCCTTCAGCGGCTATAACGGAGCGCCATTTTGCAGCCGTAGGGAATCCTGCTCCACCAAAGCCGCGAAGTTCAGCGGACTCCAATGCTGCAAGAATTTGTTCGGCGGATAGAGGAACAGGAAGGGTAAGAGATTGAGATGTGAGATTGATTGGTTTCTTTTCCCCTTTCGCCTCGCTATCTAACTTAATAAAAGGGGCGAATCGACTGTTGTTAAACATGGCAGCCGGCGCCAAATTACATGCTCCTAGGCAAGATGCTTCTGATGGTTTGCTTCCCTGTGAATGAAGATTCAAGTAAATAGCTTCAGCGCCGGCCATTCGGCATGCAGGCCCCATGCAAAGTGCTATTGCATTTTGTGGGTGATCAATCTGAAAGTGATCATAGAACACAGCAACCTCAAAAGTCTCAGCCTTTGAGACTTGAAATTCATTCGCCAGGAACGCTAGATGGTTCCTTGTGATGCAACCAAAAGCGTCGTGAATGCAGTGCATGGCCTCAATCAAGAAGTCACGTTGCCGAGGGATGTGAGTGATGAAGGATGCTACGTCTAGCTTGGTGTGATCTGAGTTCAGTTGAGGATTTTGCATTATTAATTTCCATGTTCCTTTAGCAACTGGGCCGACATCGAGGTGCCAAACTCCCCCGTCGATATGAACTCTTGGGAGGAATCAGCCTGTTATCCCCAGAGTACCTTTTATCCGTTGAGTGATGGCCCTTCCATACAGAACCACCGGATCACTATGACCTAGCCCCACGCCAAAAGAGCGGAAAATAACAGGTTTAATTGGCCCGCCTCTTTAATCACTATTCCAATGAGCCACGGTTGAGTAAAAAATCGGTGAATTGCAACGCCAGTGTCTCATGCGAGCCAGTATCGCGACGAATGGCATACAGTGTTTTCTGTAACGGTTCTCCTGAAATCGGTATTGAACACAACAGTCCGCTGCGAGTCTCATTGATTACTGACGCAGCCATAACCAGTGAAATGCCTAACCCGGCTTGTACGGCATGTTTTACCGCTTCCGTACTACCCAGTTGCATCGATACGCCAATCGTGCTCACGTCATCACCAAAGTACTGTTGCAACAGATGCCCCGTTCCGCTGCCAGCTTCACCACCCAACAAATCCTGGCCCTTTAGCCAGTCACGTGGAATACTGCACATGCCAGCCCAAGGATGGTGCGGCGGCACGATCAGAACCAGATCTTCACGGCGCCAGACCGTCGCAACAAATCCCGGTCGATTATCCCACCACTCCATAATCGCGACATCGATCTCAAAGTTTTTCAGCCTGTCTGCTATGACAGTATTGGTTCCAATGATCACTTTTAGCTTATGTGGTGAAACATCCATATAAGCTTTCAAATACGGCTGCATCAAATAAATCCCGGTATTAGAACTGGCCCCAACCACAACTGAGGTTTTTTCAAATAACGCGCTGGCCCGATCGCAGGTTCTTACCAGGTTTTCGGCATACGGCAAAAATGCCTCGCCTTCCGGCGTCAGCGTGCTACCCGCATTGTTGCGTGTGATCAAGTTGGTATTAAGTGATTGCTCCAGCAGCTTCACATGCTGCGTCACGGCCGGTTGTGATAAACCGGTTTTCTTGGCCGCTCCGCGAAAGCAGCCTCATGTGGCAACTGCGAGAAAGGTTGCGACGCGTTCCAGCTTAAAAGGTTGCGACGCGTTCCAGCTTAATCATGCGAATATAGGATTGTTGATCGCGCCGACAGGCCTGTCTCCCGCAAGAGCCTGGATGATATTGCTTGCCGCTTGCCGCTCGATCTCTATCCGTACCGCGCTGACCGCCGAGCCCAAGTGAGGCGTGAAAAAAGTCTGCAAGGTATTGTCAAGCAAGGCACGAGGAATGCCGTCTGGTCTATCCGGTCGCGCCCATTCCTCCATCTCGAACACATCGGCGGCGTAGCCTGCCAACTGTCCTGTGCCCAATGCTTCCACCACAGCTTGTTCATCGACCACCGAGCCACGACAGGCATTAATCAGATAACTGCCGGGTCGCATTTTACTGATGGTATCGGCATTAAACAGGTGCAGGGTTTGCGGCGTCAAAGGCAGCATCGGCACCACGAAATCGCTGGTTGCCAACAGTTCATTCAAGCTTACGCGGCGTGCGCCCCAAGCTTGCTCCTGATCGTCGGTCAACGCCACGTTATCGCAATACACTAATTTCATATCGAAACCTGACAGCCGTTTTGTAATCGCTCGGCCCACTGCACCCATGCCGACAATACCAAGAGTACGACCAGCCAGCCCTGAACCGTACAATTCCGGACGCCAACCGTGAAAGCTGCCGCTACGGATGCGGCGATCGCCCTCTGTCAGATGCCGTGTCAAACCCAACAGCAAGCCAATCGTCAGTTCGGCAGTCGGGATCGTCAGCAAGTCCGGCACAATGCTGAACCATATCCCGCGTTTGGTGCAAGCATCAATGTCGAAATTATCGTAACCCTTGAGTGCAGCACCGACGATTTTCAGTTGTGGGCATGCGTCAAGAAATTGCGCGTCGATCCTGTCGGGCATGAACACCATCAGCGCGTCGGCATCTTTGGCGCGCGACAACAACTCTTCGCGCTGAAGTGTCTCGCGCGTAGTATTAGGTATAACATCCGCTGTGGTTTGCAGAAAATCGATAATCTCAGGGTGAACCCAATGGGTAAGCACAATTTTTGGTTTCATAAAACTTCCAATTCATGTTGATGATGTTTATCAATTACTTAAATTTACGCCGTAAAAACGAACTAAATGTATCCACTAGGACAGGCTCCTGGTATGACCACTGCTACTCAACTGGATTGCCTATTCTTACGCAAGATTCGCCTATCACGCGTTCGTAAAGAGAAGTAATCTTGCTTCCCATAGCGAGATCTTCTGGATCATTCGCAAGGTCAAGTTGGACACGTCCACCTTTGATGCCAATAATGTGATCGGCAACATCAATAGCAAGCTCAACTTGGTGGAGGCTGCACAGTACGGCAACGTTGCTTTCTCTGGCTGCAGTCTTGAGTGTTTTGAGCACGGAGGCTGCTGTAAGTGGATCGAGACTCGATACAGGCTCATCGGCGATTATCAGTTTCGGCTTTTGAGCAAGCACACGTGCTACTGCTATCCTCTGCTGCTGCCCGCCTGAAAGTTTCTGCACTGGCGTATTGGCAAATGACAACATCTCAACACGGTCTAGACATTCAAGCGCAAGGCGTCGGTCGTCTTTGTTGAAGTTTCGGAATACAACACGCCAGAATGGTGTAGAAGCAAGACACGCACCCAAAACGTTTTCATAGGCCGTAAATCGCTTTATTAAATTAAATTGCTGGAATACGAAACCGATGTCACGACGGAGTTGACACAGCTGTGCGGATGTCAACTCATGCACACTTTTACTTTCTCCGAAAGCGACGATTCGTCCTGAGTCAATCGAATCAAGACCAGTAATACATCTGAAAAGTGTCGATTTTCCTGAACCACTGGATCCCAATAATGTAACGAACGATCCTTTGTGTACCGTCAAATCAAGTGAATCAAGCACTGTCCTTTTTCCGTATGACTTTGTTACATTGCTTACCCTAAGCGCTACGTTATCCATTATGGCTTCCTTATTTCCTAATTTCGTAGTCTTATGCCTGGATAAACTGAGGCTCTTTTATAGAGCCATCAGTAGGCTCAAGAATCATATGTCTCAATTTGTCACTAATAAAATCAATTACAGCAACCATCAATAGAATGACCGCAAGTACCGTAATCATTTTGTTAAAGTTGAGAAGATCAACAGTATCTTTGAGTATTTGACCGATTCCACCCGCTCCGACAATTCCAAGGACTGTCGAGGTTCTCACGCTAAATTCCCACATATATAAGGCACCCGCTATCAGACCCGGCATGGCATCTGGAATCAGGCCATATCTGATAATTTTTAATTTTCCAGCCCCTGTTAGTGCAAGTGCGTCCAGCGGCCCCTTATCTACAGTCTCGATTGTTTCTGCAAATACTTTCCCGATCGCACCAATCATATGAAACGTAATCGCGAGAACGCCTGCGAATGGACCGAATCCAACCGCTGCAACAAAGACAAGTGCGAAAACGAGTGTTTCTGTGCTTCTACTAATGTTCAGTATGGTTCGAGCAATGCGGTATACACCTAAGCTGGGAGTCGTATTTCGCGCCGCAAGGAGCGCCAGCGGAAAAGCAATTAGCGTTGCGAAAATTGTGCCTATAGTTGCCATGGACAGAGTCTCGCCAGCACCTTTGACAACCTTGCCAAGGTCGCTCAGGTCTGGCGGAAACATCTGATAGACAAAAGAAAATAGTATTGGCGTTCCTACAGCCAATTTATTGAAATCAATTTTGCAGAAACTCCATGCAATGGCAATGAGAACCGAGAGCGCAAGTGCGACCAGGCAATACCGTATACGTGTTCGCACTTCACGCGCATCGTTTTCGCGAAGTGTGGTTTCTATAATCGGATTAGGTACCATTTTCTAGCCTATCAAGTATTTCGAAATGCGCTAGAGTTTTCCGACTGCATGGCCAGCGTCCTCAATGATCTTGTAGTCACTGTCCTGTGCTTTCACGAAGCCGTTATATCCTGACCCCATCATGGATTGAGCCTTCTCTTCTGATAGCGACGTGAGGATTTCTACAATTCGTTTTTTGATCACAGGATCAAATGATTTGGGCACTGAGATTGCATCGTTCGGTAGTGGACTCGACTCCCAGTAAATTTTTGATTTTTTCGGATCAATTTCCCCGGCTTCAATCATACCGTTGCGCCCTCGATCCATGTCGGAGGCAAGATCAATCAACCCGTGCTGAATTTGAGATTCGTTCTGTCCAAATGTGGCACCTTCCCGATATTGGAAGAAACTTGTCGGGTCAATTCCTACTGATTTGAAATATGCCGAGGGAATCAACCACCCGGACGTATTGCCTTGGTCACTTAATGAAAGTTTGAGTCCCTTTGCATCATCCGGCCATTTCTTTATGTTTAAATCAGGACGTCCTACGATTATCGCTTTGTAAAATGGCTTGCCTCTGTACTTGGCCGTGGCGATAACTTCAGTACCGGATTTGTTGTGAGAAAGTACATATCCCCAAGGACCGAGCCAGGCAACATCAACATGTCCATTTGTCATGGCAACTGAGATTGCAGCCCAGCTTTCTGGTGAAACGATTTCATAGGTTGCGTTAAGTTGATCCGCAAGATATTTAAACATCGGCTCAAACTCCTTAATTGTCTGAGCCGGTGTTGGCCTCAGTGGAGCAATCGCGAATCTCAAATGCAACTTCCCATCCACCATTTCTGCCGCATTTGCATGCTGCACAGAGACTAAGCTGAATGTGGAATGTGAAAATAAGGCAGCGAAAAGGGCAAAGACACGGACTATGCTTCGGTTAAATATTTTCATTTTTATCTCCAGATGAGTAATAGGTTTGCGTCAGCGCTCGCTGACTTTCAAAGATTCTGTCGCCATATTCGGAAAGGGGAAAGGGAACCGTCACAGGAATCTGCTCCATACGTGGAAACACTGTGGACGACCCGGCAACCATGAGCTTTTCATAGTCGTGGAAATTGCCAACGCCAAGCAAAGGCCAAGCATCAGCAGCCGCATATCCAATCAGCAGAAAGCGGCGACAGATTGTCGAGTGATTTGGTCCAGAGCCATGAAGAGTCCTGACGTGATGAAGAGTCACAGTACCTTTCGGACCAACAAGGAGCTCAGCCCTTTCAGGATCAAGGTTCTCATCCCAGTTTGATCTGGAAATGGCATGACAAAACTTGGCTGTTTCTGCGTTCCGATGATCATATATCTTTCCGGTATGAGTGCCCGGCAAACAGGCCAATGCGCCATTCAGTTCATTTGCCTCATCAAGGAAGACTCCCAGAGTCAGAAATGAATCGTTTGTATGTGGATAGAATGACCAGTCCTGGTGCCACTGAACGGGTGCACCTGTAGGTGGTTTGATATTAATTTTACTGTTGTGAAGGCGGATGTTCTCGCCAAGTAACGGTGTCAACAGGTCAATCACTTTTCTTGAACGGGCAAAGTTATTAATCGTGTCGAAATGAAGATGGGGATTTTCAATCCGCCGCAAAAGTTTGGTTGCTTTGCCGTTCTTCTTTTCAAACTGGAAAATATCATCGTCCTTATCAAGCGTCTGAGATAACTGTTCAATCTGACGTACCTCCGATATCAGTTGACTGATTTCAGATTCGGAAAAAAAGCCCTCAACCTTGGCATATCCCTTTTCAAAATAATCCTTCCTGGTATCACTAAACATATTGGCATTGCCTCCTTCTAAACGTTTTTTGCTGTGTACCACTGTTGTTGTTAATGGCTACCGGCACCAGATGCCCCCGGCAAGACGGTAAATTGCCCCTGATGAAATGCGAGGGATGTAGGGTGCATGGCAACAACATTGCCGAATTGCACCGAAACATTGTTAAGTTGGATCACGGCCTCTCATTCATTTTCGTAATCAATGTAATGCTGTGATTGCAAAATCGAATTACGAAGAGATTGTAGTTGCAGTTTGTTACGGCGATATGACAATTATTTTTATTTTCAATCGTTGTCCCGTCCGTTGTAAAACCACGAATCGCTTTGCGGCGACTTATCACAAGTGAGCGAGGCCTGCTTTTGTGGACAGGCAAGTTGATGTTACTTTATCAACTTGTTAGGAGAAACGACAACGCCCTCACGAGGAGGGCTTGGCTACTTGCAAGGAGTCTGACGATGACCTACTTTGGCACCGACATCACATCGATGAACCTGATGTGAATCTCCACCGCAACAAGCCTGTCCTGGCAAGCCGAAGGGCGCCTGCGGCGCGTGTTGTCACTACGTTCAAGTAGGTCAGGCGTTACATACAACCCCTCCACAAACAAAAAACCCGGCACGAGGCTGGGTTGTTTGTTTGCAAGGAGTCTGACGATGACCTACTTTCGCATGGGTAATCCACACTATCATCGGCGCTAAGTCGTTTCACTGTCCTGTTCGGGATGGGAAGGAGCGGGGCCAACTTGCTATGGTCGTCAGACATAACAGGTGACAGGTGTCAGGTGTCAGTGACACCCGGCAGCTGCCTGACGCATTTGGAAGAAGTAAAGTTTTATTATTGTTATAGTGCTGCAATCGTTATTACGCCGATAAGTGTTTTTTAACATATCGCGGATTCACAACGAAATGCACTAAATTAAGTTACCTCTGGCAAAGCTTTTCACCTTCCGCGATTGCCGAGAAAACATCTTCCAAGACCTCCCTTACCATTTCAGCCAATTTGAAGATTTCTTCCGGTGCAGATTGACTGGCAATATTGCAAATAAACAGAAGCAATTCCTTCATCAATTTCAAGTTCTTCACAAACTCCAAACTCATCGCCTCGTCAATGTAAAACAGGAGTGTGTCTGAATTTTGGAAGCTAAAATCATTGACGACAGCGTCTCTCAATATAGCCCATGCACCTTGCAGGTCTGAAAGCGCGGTTTTGTTATAGTCAGTAGGTTCTTTGGAAAATCCCATATTAGTGAGCTAACTGTTCAAAGGAGGAAAATCAGGATATCGATTGTGGCCGCCAAAAATCAGGCACTTGGTATCCCATGATAATTTTTCTCAACCAGGTTTTTTAGTTTCGCACTGGGATGAAAAGTGACCACGCGCCGCGCAGAGATGGGGATTTCCTCGCCAGTCTTGGGATTACGACCGGGACGTTGCGATTTATCGCGCAACTGAAAGTTGCCGAAGCCGGATAATTTAACCTCTTCGCGCCCTTCAAGCTTGACGCGTATTTCCTCGAAAAAAGCTTCCACCATATCCTTGGCTTCACGCTTATTCAGGCCAACTTTTGCAAACAACAAATCCGCGAGTTCTGCTTTAGTCAATGTCATG
>Ga0209824_10001203_pt1 | contig 15011 bp, 11 predicted proteins | sample VDWuncwatermetaG_FD_184124 | JGI IMG/M metagenome (GOLD analysis project Ga0209824, IMG submission 184124) | Wastewater microbial communities from Netherlands to study Microbial Dark Matter (Phase II) - VDW unchlorinated drinking water (SPAdes)... ... | reverse complement strand
TCGCCCTGACCCTTCGACAAGCTCAGGACTAAAGGCTGATGTCGAAGGGTGTGGTTCGACAGGCTCACCACGAACGGTATTCGGGGTTTCAGGGCGAACTGACTTGAGCGGGGCTTCCGCTGTGGGCGCGGCGGCGAACAGTTCCGCGCTCATGGTGGCCGCATCTACAATGTCGTCATTCAAATAATCGTATTGAAACCTTGTCGCGGCGACGCAGGTTTTGGTGGCTTTCATCACGTCCACATCCGCCGCGTCTAAGGTGCTCATGTAGATGTTGCGCGGGTTGCTGTGTTTGACTTCTAAATTGCCCACGCCGCAGCACATATCCCAAACGATATATTCCCTTTGCCAATTTTTGCCCAAGGTTTCGGTGAGCTTTTCGTAGGCTTTATCGACCACCGCGAGCGGCGTGTAATACGCGCCCTTAAAGCTGCGCTCGTCCAGTGGAATCAAGCTGTCGCGGCGTTCTAATAAATAATCGCGATGCTCGGCTTTAGGCGGTTTGTGGTAAATCGCCCAGAAGCGACGGTAGCCTTCTTTGTTGCCCAATTCGTAATTTTTGCCCGCCAAGCTAAACACCGGCGCACCGTTTTTATGCAGCAATTCGGCGGGCAAATTGTCGTGCGTGGACACCGTGCCGTCGTGCATGATGTCGGCGAAAAACAGCAGCGCGTAATCTTCTTCCGCCACGCCGTTAATCTCGCGCCCAATCATTTCCACCCATTTATCAAACACCTGTTTCAGGTTGTCGGGCGTAATCGGCGTGCGAATAATGTCGCCCGATTTAATCGCGGCTTTGACGGTGCTGATAAATTCATCTTCGTGGGTGGAAATTTTGAACGAGACAAAATGCGCGCCGATGTATGCGGAGATTTCGCTCAACGCGTCTTGCGTGTATTGGCTGGCGGATTTCCCCCACTTCACCGTTTTCTTTTTCAAGAATGGCAACACGTCCGCGCTCTTCATCAGCGCGGCTTTTTCGGTGTCAATCACGGCTAAAAAAGGCGGCACAGGTTCGCCTTTATCGAGCGCAACTTGCACGTAATGCAGCAATTGCGTGAACATCGCGTAGCTAGAAGTTTTGCCCGTGTCCTTCGCTTCAAACCAAATTTCTTTGCTCTGAATATCAATCAGCCCCTTGGTGTAACCCTTCAGCCCCAAGGCTTTGATGTATGCGTCTTTAACGTCTTCTTCGCTTTTGGCGGCTTGCAGTTGGCTATATAAACTCATGGAATTTTTCGGGATTAAGGTTGAGGTTCTTCGTTGCCGCGATTCAACATGGCTTTGAGTTTGGCTAATTTATCTTTGCCTTCATCTTTGGTGACAACTTGCACCGCGTCGGCGTGACCGCCCGCAAAAGTTAATTCGCCAGCAGGCATTTCGTCGATGAAGCGACTGGGTTCGCAGGCGAACCAGTCTTTGCCGCGTTTGCGGCGGTTGCAATAACTGATTTGCAAACTGCGTTCGGCGCGGGTAATGCCGACGTACATTAAGCGGCGTTCTTCTTCGATGCCTTTTTCGTCGCTGTCGCGAAACGGCAAGATGTCTTCTTCCGCGCCGATGATGAACACATGCGGAAATTCCAAGCCTTTGGCGGCGTGCAAAGTGGACAGCGAAACTGCATCGAGCTCTTTATCTTTACCTTCCAACATATTGATTAAGGCGATGGTTTGCACCATGTCGAGCAAGGACTTTTCATCCGCTTCAGCTTTGCGTTTTATCCAGGCAATAAACTCGCTGACGTTCTTCCATTTAGCTTCCGCTTGCCTTGATTCTTGCGTGTCGTAGAGAAAAGTTTCGTATTGAATTGCACGCAACAATTCATCTAACAATTCGCCACACGGGTCTTTATCGGCGCGGTCTTGCAGGCGATTGATAAAGTTGCAAAAGGTCATCAAATCTTCGTATTGATGCGGCGTTAACAGTTGCTGCACTTGCAACTCAAACGCTGCTTCAAACAAGCTGACGTGACGCGTGCCCGCATAGATGCCGAGCTTCTCTAAGGTGACATTGCCGATGCCTCGTTTGGGCGTGGTAATGGCGCGAATGAAGGCAGGATCGTCGTCGGTATTCGCCAGCAAACGCAGATAAGCAATGATGTCTTTGATTTCGGGCTTGTCAAAAAAAGACGTGCCGCCACTGACCGTATAAGGCACACGCTGGGCGCGTAATTGCTCTTCAAAAGCACGCGATAAATAATTGCTGCGATACAAAATCGCGTAGTCCGAAAACTTGGTGCGATGCTCAAATTTATGCGCCATCAGCTTCAGCACCACGCTCTCGGCTTCATGCTCATCATCGCGCGCGGCATAAATGCGCACCGTGTCGCCGATGCCGTGTTCACTCCAGAGTTTTTTCTCAAACACTTTGGTGTTGTGATTGATAAGGTGATTCGCTACGGTCAAAATGCGTTGCGAAGAGCGATAGTTTTGCTCCAGCTTGATGACCTTAAGATTGCTAAAGTCGCTGCGCAAATTGTGCAAATTTTCGATACTCGCGCCGCGCCAAGCGTAAATCGCCTGATCGTCATCGCCCACCGCCGTGAACGCCGCGCGTTGTCCCGCCAATAATTTAGTGAGTTGATATTGGCAATCGTTGGTGTCTTGATATTCATCAATCAGCAAATAACGCAAGCGTTGCTGCCAGCGCGCCAAGGCTTCGGGATGCTCCTTAAACAACACCACAGGCAAATGAATTAAATCGTCAAAGTCCACTGCCTGATAGGCGCGCAGCGTGTCTTGATAACGCGCATAAATGCGTGCGTGAATTTTTTCCTCTTCGTTTTTAACATGCTCCAGCGCGTGTGCAGGGGTTACAAAAGCGGATTTCCAATTGGAGATTTGCGTCTGTAAATCGCGAATTTCTTGCTTGTCGCCAGAGTTGGTAAGCTCACTAAAAATCTTCCACACATCGCTCGAATCTAAAATCGAAAACTTAGGCTTGTAGCCCAATAACGTGCCCTCAGCGCGCAAGATATTCATGCCCAGCGAGTGAAAGGTGCTCACCACCAAGCCCTGTGCCTGCTTGCCTTGCAGCAGACTGCTGACGCGTTCGCGCATCTCATTCGCCGCCTTGTTGGTGAAGGTAATCGCCGCAACATTGCGCGCCGCATAGCCGCACTCTTGCACCAGATAAGCGATTTTGTGGGTGATGACGCGGGTCTTGCCACTGCCCGCCCCTGCCAACACTAGCAATGGTCCGTCGAGGTACATCGCCGCCTCGCGTTGCACGGCATTTAATTTACTTAACATGCGTACTCATTCGGTAATTTCTTCGACGCGGATAAAAATGTTGCGCGTTTCATCGCTTTGCGAACTGCTGCGTGAGGTGTATGAGCCGCCCGAATTTTGTTGTTGCTGCGATACGCCGCCCAGCTCTATCCATTCGCCCAATCGCCCTGACACCGTGCTGCTTGCGTGTTGCACGCTGCGGCTTGCGCGCGACTCGACCGCGTCATTTTCGGTGCTGATGTCTAAGGTTACGCGCGCACCTTGCACACGCGGCTGCACATAAAACCCGCTGCCCACTTGTTGATATTGGGTTTGTTCGAACACTTCTGCACCCCACGGCGTTGGCACAATTTGGCGTTGTTGCACGGGTACAGCTTGCCCGACATTGATGAACGCGCGCCCGCCTTCTATCACTTGCAGTTGCTGGCTTTTATGGTCTTTGAGTTGCGCATCGACACGACTGGCACGCAAGGCAAGGTCATTGCCGCCTTGATTAAAATGCACCACACCATCGGCGCGCGCACCCGAATTCGGCACGCTGAGGCGAGCGTTATTGCCCAGCGCGACACTGCCCGACACTTCGTTGAGGCTGGCGATGGTGGCTTTATCGACATCTTGCAACACCGTAATTTTTAAGCGACGCGGTGCCGTGTCGAGACTAGCGATGAGTTGTTTGACTTGCGCCAAATGCTCAGGCGAGGCACGCACCATGAGCTGATAATTCATGCCTTGCGCGACTTCGTCCTGATTGAAAAAAGGTTGAAGCAGCGGCAATACTTCCTCCACGCTGCGATGCTGCAAGGCAATGATTTCGAGCTCATACGCGGCTGCATTTACACTGCTCACGCACAAGCAAAAAACTGCTATCCATTTTTTCATGCTAGGTTTCCTCATTCAAACTTTTTCAATTATAGTCAGGATATGAACCTCATCCGCCTGCTCCCGCTCCTGCTCTTAACCGCCTGCGCTGCCGCGCCGAATATCCCGTCTCATCGCGTTTATCAGCCGCATCGTGCTTCACCTGAGGCCATTTTGAACGATACCGCTGGCGAGGTTGACGTACCCAATGCTGACGCGATTTTGAATGATAGTGATGCGCCCAATGGGACGCTCAATCTCTCGAATAATCTTGCTCACACCCCGCTCACCGACTACGCACAAAGTCTTATCGGCACACCCTATAAATACGGTGGCAACTCTCCCGATACAGGCTTTGATTGCAGCGGTTTTGTGGTGCATGTGTATCGCGAAACGCGAGGATTTAATTTGCCGCGCAGCAGCCAATCTTTAGCGGCACAAGGACAAGTATTAAATCGTGACGAGCTTGCTGCGGGGGATTTAGTCTTTTTCAATACCCGCCGTAAAAAGTTTTCCCACGTCGGCATTTATTTGGGGGAGAACGGCTTTATTCATGCGCCCAGTCGCGGCGGTGCGGTGCGCGTCGATGACCTGAGCAATCCCTATTGGCGTAAGGCTTACAACGGTGCACGTCGTATCAACGATTAGCCCGCGCGGCTTTAATTGCTTCGGCTAATTGCAACACCGACATCGCATAAAAATCACTGTTGTTGTACTTGGTGATGACCTCAAAATTATTAAACACCAACCAAAATTCTTTCTCCTCGCCTAGCGTGTAATCGCTAATCCGTGCTGCGGGATAATTTATATTTGGCAGTTGCGGAACAATCCCCACCTTCGCCCAATCTGCCATGCTGCGCGGGGTTTTTAAGTCGCTCACACATAGCTCCAGATTAAAATTTGCCAGCGTCGCAACAGGCTGATTCGCCAGCCAGCCATAGCCTTTCATATAGTTCGCCACGCTGCCGATGGCATCAATATCTTCATGCAGCAAATCAATTTTGTGATTGCCGTTGTAGTCCACCGCGTAGTTGCGATAGCTGCTGGGCATAAATTGCGGAATGCCGAGCGCGCCCGCGTAGGAGCTTTTAATCGCGAGTAAATCGAATTCTTGATCACGCGCTAACAGCAAATAATTTTCGAGTTCGGTACGGAAAAAAGGCGCGCGGCGCGGATAGTCAAATGCCAAAGTGGTCAGCGCATCTATGGTGCGAAACGTGCCCGCATTTTTGCCATAGATGGTTTCCACGCCAATAATCGCCACAATAATTTCGGCTGGCACGCCGTATTCTTGTTCCGCACGATGCAAAGTCGTTTGATATTTATTCCAAAATGCCACGCCCAATTTCACCCGTTTGGTATTCACAAATGCGGCACGATATTCAGGCCACGGCTTCAAAGTGGCGGGCTTGGTAATCGCTTCAATAATGTCGGGACGATGTTCAGCGCGTGTAAAAAGCTCAACTAATTCGGTGCGACGAAATTGATGTTTTGCCACCATCTCGTCAATAAATTCGGCAATGCCCGGCAAGTCTGCGGCAACGGCTACATCCATCAAACAAAGGCACAGCAAGGAAAATAGGAGTTTTTTCATAACGATATTTTTTAGAGCAGCGTTTTTTGTGCGTCGGGGAGCGTGTGATTTTCTAGTACATCGACCGCTTCGATTTTGGCGAAATGATCACTAATTTTGCGGCTAGAAATTTCGACTTGTCCCGCTTCGTCATGCGCTTTGCGGATGTTATCGGCGAGCTTTTTCATGCGCTCATCAAAGCGTTTGAAATCGACACTGAGCTTGCCCAATTCGCTTTGGATAATGTGCACTTGTTCGCGCATTTGCACGTCCTTCATCACCGCACGCGCGGTGTTTAACACCGCCATCAAGGTGGTCGGCGAAACGATCCAAACATGCTGGTGCATGGCGTATTCAACCAAGTCGGAATGGTAGGCATGAATCTCGGCAAATACCGCTTCGGCGGGCACAAACATCACTGCACCATCCGAGGTTTCATGGGCGATTAAATACTTGCTGCTGATGTCGTCGATATGTTTTTTGATGTCGGCTTTGAACTGGCGACGCGCCAAAACTTTATCGCTTTCGGCTAAGTCGTTATTCAACATGCGATGATAATTTTCTAGCGGAAACTTGGCATCAACAGGCACTTTGCCCGTCGGTGCAGGCAAAATCAGCAAGCAATCAACGCGATTATTGTTGGACAACTTGGCTTGGAATTCATACGCATCGGGCGGCAAAATGTTGCGCACCAAGCCTTCGAGTTGCACCTCACCAAACGCCCCGCGCGAACGCTTATCACCGAGCAAATTTTGCAAGCTGACCATGTTGGTGGTTAAGCCATCAATCTTCTTTTGCGCCTCGTCTATGGTCGCCAAACGCGTCATTACATTGGTGAAGGTTTCATTAGTTTTCTTGAAACCTTCATCAAGTCGTTCGGCGACTTTTCCAGAAATCTGCTCTAAGCGCGTGTCGGTAGTTTTGGTCAAGCCCTCGATGCTTTGCGTGAGCAGCGCGGTGCTGCGTTGCATGGTGGTGACAATCAGCTCTTGATTGATACGACCTTGCTCCACCAGCGTTTGCGAGGTTTTGCTAATCACCTCGTTACGCAAAGCATCTTGCTTGGCTTGCAGCTCGGCGGAGACCAGACTTAACTGTTGCACCAGCTTGAGTTGAGTTGCCGCCAAGCTGCTCTGCTGCGCCAGTTGCAAGGCTTGCATTGCTTCACGCGTTTGCAACAACTCCTGCGCTACGCGCTCACGCAAGCGTTCGCCGCTGCCTTGAGCCGATTGGGTAATGCGATCGCCCTGCTTGTTCAATCCGTCATGTAAATCGCTCAACATGGCGCGATGTTTAATTTCCAACCCTTGCGCCATCGCCTCACGTTCGCCCGCTTGTCCGCGCGAAAATGCAGTGATTTTGAATGCCAACCACAGCACGGATGCGATGAGCAACAGCAGTAACACAACGGTAAATAAGGAGAGGGTTTCGGACATTAGAACTTTGGAGTGAGTGAATTGAAGTCGCTAAAAATTCAAAATGCTAAGCGTCGCAGTTTAGAGATTCCAACGTAAAAAAACGCCGCGCAGTATAGCACTGCGCGGCGTTTTTCAGACTTCAACGACTAGCCGTTATTAAGCGCGGCCGTTACGTTTACGTTCGTTTTCAGTCAAGTAGCGTTTGCGTACACGAATCGACAATGGCGTGATTTCGACCAATTCATCATCGTCGATAAACTCAACCGCACCTTCCAAAGTCAAACGCACTGGCGGAGTCAAACGCACCGCTTCATCTGTACCAGAAGAACGCACGTTGGTCAGTTGTTTACCCTTGATTGGGTTCACCACCAAATCGTTGTCGCGACTATGGATACCGATAATCATACCTTCGTACAATTTGTCGCCTGGAACGGCAATCATGCGACCGCGATCTTCCAGTTTCCACAAAGCATACGCCACGGCTTCGCCTGCTTCTGAAGAAATCAACACGCCGTTACGACGACCTGGCATGTCGGCTTTCACCGGTGCGTAGTCATCAAACACGTGCGCCATGATGCCGGTGCCGCGTGTCAATGTCATAAATTCAGATTGGAAACCAATCAGACCACGCGCAGGAATACGGTATTCCAAACGCACGCGACCATGACCATCCGGCTGCATATCTTGCAAATCGCCACGACGACGACCCAGCTCTTCCATAATCGCGCCTTGGTTAACGTCTTCAACGTCAACGGTCAACACTTCAAACGGTTCGCATTTTTCGCCGTTGATTTCACGGTAAACCACGCGCGGCTTAGCCACGCCCATTTCAAAACCTTCACGGCGCATATTTTCCAACAAAATGGTCAGATGTAATTCGCCACGACCTGCCAACAAGAACACGTCGGTGTTGTCAGTTTCTTCCACGCGCAATGCCACGTTGACCAACAGTTCTTTAGTCAAACGATCGCGAATTTGGCGGCTGGTAATAAACTTACCTTCTTGACCGCACAACGGTGAAGTGTTGACCATCAAGTTCATGGTCAAAGTTGGCTCGTCAATTTTAGGCAATGGCAACGCTTCTGGTTTGTTCAAATCAGCAATCGTTACACCAATACCGATTTCTTCGATACCGTTAATCAACACGATGTCACCCGCTTTCGCTTCGTCCATCAAGTAACGATCCACGCCTTGGAAACCCAACACTTGATTGATACGACCGCGTTTTGATGACTTATCGCCATTCATCACCATTACTTCTTGGCCTGGCTTAATCGTGCCGCGCAATACGCGACCTACGCCGATACGACCCACGAAAGTTGAGTATTCCAACGCGGAAATTTGTAATTGCAAAGGCTCATCAATGGATGAAGCAGCAGGACCTGGAACATTTTTCAACACTGCGTCAAACAGCGGACGCATGTCAGGACTTGGTTTAGCCAAATCCAAAGTTGCATAACCATTCAAGGCTGACGCGTAAACCACTGGGAAATCTAACTGTTCTTCTGTTGCGCCCAACTTGTCGAACAAGTCGAAAGTTTGGTCGATAACCCAATCAGGACGAGCACCTGGACGGTCAACTTTATTGATAACCACAATAGGGCGCAGACCCAAAGCCAAAGCTTTTTTGGTCACAAAACGCGTTTGCGGCATCGGACCTTCAACCGCATCCACCAACAGCAATACGCCATCCACCATACCCAGCACGCGTTCAACTTCGCCGCCGAAATCAGCATGGCCTGGTGTATCCACGATGTTGATGTGCACGCCTTCGTAATCCACCGCGCAGTTTTTCGCCAAAATGGTAATACCACGTTCTTTTTCCAGATCGTTGTTGTCCATTACGCGTTCAGCAACGTGTTGGTGAGATGAGAAAGAACCTGCTTGAGTCAGCAGCTTGTCAACCATAGTGGTCTTACCATGATCGACGTGGGCGATGATGGCGATATTACGAAGTGCGCGGGACATGAATGAGCCTTGCTAAATTAAAGGGCGCGCATTCTAGCACAGCTAGGGCGTAGCCTCTTAATAAAATAAGCGCCGCAAAATTTAGTGAGGATGAGCTGGTTCAAATAAGTGGTGCGTTTGTGAAATTCGATAGGCAGCACGCAGCGATTTATCGCCTCGTTGATTGCTTATGTAACGCTGTCGGGCGATGTTGTTTGAAGTGCCGCATCAGCTGTGGGCACTAGATTTAGCTAGCGATATTTTGGGCACGGCGGCAAGCAGCGTTTGCGTGTAGTCGTGTTGCGGATTGCCGAGCACACTTGCGACAGCACCGCGCTCGACGATGCGACCTTTGAGCATGACGCACACCTCGTCGGCAAGATATTCGACCACCGCTAAATTGTGCGTGATAAATAAATAGCTCAAGCCTAATTCGGTTTGTAGCGATTTGAGCAGATTCAAAATCTGGGCTTGCACAGAAACGTCGAGCGCGCTGGTGGGCTCGTCGCAAATCAATAATTTTGGCGACACCGCCAGTGCACGCGCGATGGCGATACGCTGCCGTTGCCCACCCGAAAACTCATGCGGATAACGCCATTTCGCAGCTTGTGCTAAACCACATAAATCCAATAAGTTATCTATCTGCACTTGCCGTGCGGCACTGTTTGCCGCGATACCTTGCGCGCTCATGCCTTCTTCTAAAATTTCGGCGATGCGCAATTTTGGATTGAGCGAAGCGTAAGGATCTTGGAACACCATTTGCATCGCGGCGCGCTGATGACGCAAGGTTTTGCCCGCCATACCCACTAATTCTTTACCCGCAAATTGCACGCTGCCAGCAGTCGGTTTGATTAGCTGCAACAACGATTTGCCTAAGGTAGTTTTGCCACACCCTGATTCACCCACGATAGCCAAAGTTTTGCCCGTCGCTAACTCAAATGACACCCCATCCACTGCCCTCACCTGTCCGACCTCGCGCTGCAATAGACCTTTGCGTATCGGGAAGTGGACATGCAAGTCGGAGACTATTAGGAGTGAGGCGGCGTGATTGGGGATACTGGATTCAGGACTCAGAATTAGGGGGGCCGCTTCATCTAGGCGCGCGCGTTCCTGAATCGCGCAGCTTGAATCATGAACCCTTGCTTCTGTATATAAATGACAACGCACGCTGCGCCCTGCACTCACCTCGTTCAACATCGGGGTGTTGGTATGACATGGCGCAAAAACTTGTGCGCAACGCGGTGCAAAACGACAGCCTTGGCTGATGCTGCCTAAGGGCGGCACGTTACCTTTAATTGCGCCCAGTGTGCCGCGTTTACCATTCGGTAAAGCCGCCAATAATTGTTGTGTATAAGGATGCAAGGGACGCGCAAATAAATCATCGCGACAGGCGCGTTCGACAATCTCTCCCGCGTACATCACACCGACTTCATGCGCGTTTTCGCTCACCACGCCTAAGTCGTGCGTGATGAGCAACATCGCCATACCGGTGTTCGCTTGTGTGACGCGCAGCAGTTGTAACACCTGTGCTTGTATGGTGACATCTAGCGCGGTGGTAGGCTCGTCGGCAATCAGTAATTTAGGCTGACCCGCTAGTGCCATCGCGATCATTACGCGCTGCTTCATACCACCAGAAAATTGAAAGGGATATTCGTTGATACGTCTTACGGCATCGTTGATGCCGACTTGAGTTAATAACTCAATACTGCGCGCCATTACATCGTGTACAGCGCGATCGTGTAGGTGGATAACTTCAGCGATTTGTTGCCCCACTGTCATCACAGGATTCAGGCTCAAGCCGGGCTCTTGAAAAATCATCGCCAGCGTACCGCCACGCACCGCCTGCATTTCGCGCTCGGTTAAAGCATTTAATGCCACACCATCGAGCATCACTGTGCCGCCCGCGTTAGTGATGCCATCGGGTAACAAGCGCAACAACGACAGCGCGGTCATAGATTTTCCGCAGCCTGACTCGCCTAGTAGGGCGAAAGTTTTACCCGCTGGAATTGAAAATGAGATGTCATCGACAATCGCCGCACCTGAACCCAAGCGCGTGATTAAATTTTCGACATTAAGAAGAGAGCTTGATGTGATGGGTGCAACCATGAGGACTTACAAAAATTCGCTACGCGCGGCACGCGGGCGACTGCGATTAGCTTTTTGCAATTTTTTGAACAAGGACAATAACAAGGCTTTGTCAATAAAAGTCTGGGTTTCTGGAGAAATAAACTGAATGTCAGTTTGATTCATTTCAATGGCAGCTAAATCACAATCTGCCACCACCGTAGCCGATGGCGCATGTATCGCGTTGCCCATAAACGTACTTTCGCCTAAACATTCACCACTTAAAATGCGCCCTACATCTTGACCATCCACATATACCGTTGCTGTGCCATATAACAGCACATAAAAAGTGCTCTTAAGGTCATTTTCGGAGGTGAGTTTATTGCCAGCTGAAAATTTTACGACGCGTGAGTTGGTGACTAATTCAGCCAACTTATCCGTTGGTACAGGATTAAAGAACGAACAGTCGCGCATTTGCTTTGAGCGTTCATTTTCTGATGCCGACATACTCTGCGTAAAACTTTGCAGGCTCAGCATGATGTCGTCATTAAATTGATTTTGGTCGTCCACTTTAAGCCCCTTGTTATCTAGCAACATGCAATACGAATGACTGGTTATTTTTATTGAAGCGGGCGAAGAATACCCGACCGCATAACGCTTCGACAAGCCAAAAAAATGCCTAGATAAGTATGAGCTTAAGAGTTCAATACCTGACGCAACGCCAAACACACGCGGCTGACATCGGCGATGCTCAAGTTATAAAACATTGGCAACGAGACAATTTGTTTGCCCACGCGTTCGGCAATTGGAAACATACCTTCCTTAAAACCTAGCTCGCGATACATCGTAAACAAATGAATCGGCGCGTAATGAAATCCAACCCCGACGTTGTATTCCTTCATTTTCGCCATAAATTCTGGGCGCGTCATACGTTCAGGCAGCTCTAACTGGAATAAATGCCAATTAGTATTTTCAAACTCTTGCGGCGGCAAAATCGCGCCTGTTTGCGCCTCAAAATCCGCGCCGAGTTCAGCAAAATAATGGCGCGCCAACGCGCGTCGATGCGTGGTGATTTTGTCCAGTTGCGCAAACTGTCCTAAGCCAATTGCGGCGGCAATATCAGTCATATTGTATTTGCCACCTAATACGTCCACGTCGATGCCATCCCAACCGCTACGCGACACGCCTTGCAGTCGATATTTTTCCGCCAGCACCGCTTCGGCTTGGTTATTCAATACCAAGCAGCCGCCCTCCGACGTGGTGATGTTTTTATTCGCCTGAAAGCTAAACGAGACAAAGTCGCCAAACGAACCAATCGGTTTGCCTTGCCAACTCGAACCGATGGCTTGCGCGGCATCTTCAATCACGCGCAAATTATGTTGTTTGGCAATCGCATACAACCTCTCCATATCCATCGGTTTACCCGCTAAATAAACGGGAATAATCGCGCGGGTTTTCGGTGTAATTGCCGCTTCAACTTTGTCCAGATCAAGGTTGCGCGTGACGGGATCTATGTCGGCAAACACGGGCGTTGCGCCCACTTCCAGAATCACATTCGCCGTCGCCACCCAAGAAATTGGCGTGGTAATTACTTCGTCGCCCGCCCCGATTCCCGCGACGCGCAAGGCAATCTCCATCGTGCAAGTGCCAGAATTAAAGGTGCGCACGGGACGACCACCAAAATAAGCCGAGAGCTGTTTTTCAAACTCGGCAACTTTAGGGCCGCTGGTAATCCAGCCTGAGCGCAACACTTCGGCGACTGAAGCAATGGTCGCTTCGTCTATGGTTGGTTTGGAAAAAGGTAAAAAAGTATTCATATTAAATCCCTAAGTTTTATGCACGCGAAATAATCACTACGCCCAAAATAATCACCGCCATACCCGCTAATTTTGTGGGGCTAAAATCTTCACCCAGCAAATACCAAGCAGCAATCGCATTCACCACATACGCCATCGACAACATGGGAAAGGCGATGCTAACTGGCACACGCGACAACGCTAAAATCCACACCATGACACTGACCACATAACAACTGAGCGCGACGATGATGTGCCAGTCGCTCGCGAGCTTGATGCCTATCGGCAAAATGTTGGCAGCACTAAACTCAAAATGTCCAATCGCATTGGTGCCCGCCTTCATCAAAATTTGCGCAGCAGCGTTGAGCATCACGCCCGTAAAAATCAAAGTAAAACTAACTAAATTCATGGCTGGCTTCCTAATGTTTTGGCAAAAAATAAACGCGGGGCTTGGGCAATCAATAATGCTGCCGAGATGACGCTAATGACAACTTGTAGCGCACGCGTACCCGCATAACTGTTGTCGTACCAGCCGATAGACCAGATGGCTAAGGCGATGCCGCTTATCAGCAAAATTTTGGGCGTGTAGCGATTTAAGCTAAAGGCTTGCCAGTGATTCGAGAGCGCAATACCTGCCCATGCGCACAACCACCCGCCTGCCATGCCGCCCAACACATCCAGCGGCCAGTGCACACCGCACGCGATGCGCGAGAGTCCGACCAACAGCGCGGCAGCAAACACAGCCAGCCGCCAGCCGCCCGATAACACTGCCATACCCAACCAGCCCGCCAACAAAAAAATCGTGGTGGTGTGACCAGAAGGAAAAGAGTTATTTTGCAATGCAAAGCCGATTAAATGGAATTGTTCCGCACTCAAAACAGCGGGAGGACGCAAGCTGGAAAATAATGCTTTCATGCCATGCGCATACAGCGTCGCCAATACCGCAGCAAACAAAAATTGCACGCCCCATTGTGGTTTTCGCACCAGCAGCGGCAGCACTAACAGCAAGGCTATTGTAGTGTCGCCCAATACCGTGGCATGGCTCCAAAAGGTATCGCCTAAAATTGACAAATGCGTATTCAAAAACATAAAAAACGCGATATTTTTGCCCGTCAACAGCAACACCGCAATGCTGAATAACGCCAGCAACGGCACGCCATATCGCCCACCTCTTTTAGCCGAAATCATCACGGCTTTTTCACCACCACATATTGCATATCGCGTGCGATAACTTGCATGGCAAGTTGCTGGGTTTGCAGTTCTTCATAAATGGCGGGCGGCATCACCGCTAAGGCGTGTGGCTGTTGCGCCCACACTTGACTAAAGTCTGCGATGGTTGCCAGCCATTTTTGCGGCTCTTGCTGAATGCCAAACGCCATCTCGTCTTGATACGCCACTAACGTGAAGGTGCGCTTGAGATAAAACGGCAGCGTTTGGTCATACACGGCAACGCTGTAAAACGGTGTATCTGGTTTATTGTAGGGTGCGATTTGCGCCGCTAATTCGCGCGTCGAAGTGGTCGCTGCTAACGATTCATGCCCTGTCACCACGCCTTGCACAAACAACAAACCGCCCAAAGCAATCGCCAACACGCCAGCAGGTTTATTGTTTTTTTGTAAAAAGTAGCCACCAACTAAAGTCGCAATCAGCCAAGCCCAGGCACTCACGGTGAGCCAAACACCGTATTGCGTATAAGGCACGCGCTCATATTCGCCCAACGCCCAATCGGTGATATGCGGCACATAAAGCAAAATCGTCAGCGCGGCGAACACAATCGGCGCGCACAAAACCATCACGCGGCGCGCGCTAATTTGGCTTAAATGCACCGCCATCAACATCGCCAAGGCAGGAAAAATCGGCAAAATATACGAGGCTAATTTTGAATTGGAGCGCGAGAAAAACACAAAAATCAGCACCGCCCAAATCAGCAAAAAGCGTTGCGTTTTGAATTGCGCGCTATCTTTCCAGCTGACTATCAGCGCGTCTAACATCAGCAGCAACCAAGGCACGATACCGATGATTAAGACAGGAATAAACCACCACCACGGTTCGTAGCGGAAATGTTTCATTTCCAAGAATCGCTCGAAGTGTTCGTAGATAAAAAAGAAATGTAGAAACTCAGGAT
>Ga0209824_10001201_pt1 | contig 15015 bp, 12 predicted proteins | sample VDWuncwatermetaG_FD_184124 | JGI IMG/M metagenome (GOLD analysis project Ga0209824, IMG submission 184124) | Wastewater microbial communities from Netherlands to study Microbial Dark Matter (Phase II) - VDW unchlorinated drinking water (SPAdes)... ... | reverse complement strand
TCTCTATAGTATCCACATTTGCCCCGTAGATTTCAGTTGCATTTCGGGGGCTTTTTGCTAGAATCGCGTTCTTAACAAGAAGTATCTAAGGTGTTTCCGTGATTGTGGTTTATGGAAAGGATGCGCAGGCAAAATGGTTACCGAGGTAGGTATTGATATCCTGGAACAGGAAAGCGTACCCAGAGAGGCCGTGAGGCAACTAAGGAAGAAGGTGCGCTCTTCCAACGAAGAAAGGGAGGCCATGGAGAAAGAGGCCGCAACCCTTGCCCTGGCCATCAAAAGGGGGAAAGACCCGGCAAAGGTGAAAGAGGACTGTCTCAAGTTAGGTATGGTCCTCTGGACTATGGGTCGGGCAAAGGAGGCCATAGAGGCCCTAGAAGAGGTGAAGACCCGCAAGGCCGCTTGTTACTACCTCGGGAAGTGTTACGAGGAACTGGGAGACTATGAAAAGGCCCTGGAGCTGCTTGAGAAGGCCAGGAAGGAAGATACAGAAGAGATTGATTTAGAGTTAGAGGTCGTGGGCGTACAGAGGAAGGCAGGCCAGACCAAGGAGGCACTGAAAAAGATAGAACAGATGGCGAAGGCCCGTGGTAACGATGCAGAAGTCCGTTATCAGTGGGGGTATTGCATGGAAGACATGGGGGAATATCCGGAGGCCATGGCCCACTACGAGAAGGCCCTGGAGATAGACCCTGAACATGCAGGGTCCCTTTTCCGCCTGGGTTACAATTATGACCTGGAAGGGGAGGACGAAAAGGCCGTAGGGTACTATGAGAAATGCAAGGAACTCTCTCCCACATATACGAACGTCCTTATAAATTTAGGAACCCTTTACGAAGACAGGGGAGAGTACGAGAAGGCGGTTTCCTGCTTTGAGGCGGTCCTGAGGGCCGACCCCGATCACCCCAGGGCGGGCCTGTATCTTAAAGATGCCAAGTCCTCCCTCTACATGTACTACGACGAGGAAAAGTTGAGGGCACAGAGTAAAGAGAGCGAGGTGTTAGGTATACCCATATCAGATTTTGAGCTCTCTGTACGGAGCAAGAATTGCCTGGAAAGGATGGGCATAAAGACGCTGAGAGACCTTACCACGGTAACGGAAAGCCAGCTCCTTTCCTTTAAGAATTTTGGAGAGACCTCTCTGACTGAGATAAAGGACGTGCTGACCCAAAAAGGCCTCAGGATAGGCCAGGCCCTGGAAGAACAGAAGAGGTTGCATCCCACCCCCAGGTCTGAACAGGAGGCGGAACTCCTGAATAGCCCTATTTCCATCCTGGAACTATCCGCCCGTACCGCAAAGGCCTTGGAAAAAATAGGCATCCATACCGTAGAGGAGCTTGTCTCTAAGACGGAAGAAGAACTGCTGGGCCATAAGGGTATCAGCGGGTCACATGCAGAGGAGATTACCGAGAAACTCACTAGGTGGGAACTATCCTTAAGACAGAAGAAGGAGTCAGAATGAGCAGTAGGCAATGCCTGCCGCTTACTAATAAACTACTAAAGAAGGTGAGGGGAAGTTTGGGAAAGGGTTTAAGCCGAGCGTCCTATGATAGCACTAGGGATAGACCCTGGGCTGGCGGCAACAGGCTTCGCAGTGGTGGAGGCCTTGCCTCTGGGTAGTCAGGCCCATGACTGGGGCTGTATTAAGACAAGCCCCAGGCTTTCTAATCCCCTTCGCCTGGGCCTAATATACCGCCACGTCTGCCAGCTAATCACCAGATGGTCCCCGGGCCTGGTAGTCATTGAGGAGGCCTTTGTTGACCCAAAATACCCCAGGGCCGCCCTCCAGCTAGGGGAAGTCAGGGGCGCCATAAGCGTAGCCGCCAACAATATGGAGGTGGAGGTCTTTGAATTAAAGCCCTCCGAGGTGAAGCAGGCCCTGACAGGCAGGGGCCTGGCCGCAAAGGAACAGGTACAGGTGGCCGTAAGCAGGATTCTCCGCCTAACTACCCAACCTACCTCCTACCACGCCACGGACGCCCTTGCCCTTGCCCTTACAGGACTCTCCCGAAAGGGCCACCTTTCCTGTATATGAGGACATACCCTTGATCCGCTACCTCAAAGGGACACTGCTTGAAAAAGGGGAGGACAGGATAGTGGTGCTGGTGGCAGGGCCACACCCGACAAACAGCGGGCTGGGTTATGAAATAAGACTGCCTTCCATAGTCAGGGCCTGCTACAACGCCAAAGAACTGGGTCAGGAAGTAGAGCTTTATATCTCCTACCAGCAATCAGAGAGACAGCCCAAGCCCCTCCTGGTTGGTTTTAACACGGAGGCCGAACGGGAATTCTTTGAGAAGTTGATAACAGTGGACGGCATCGGCCCTTCCAAGGGGGTAGAGGCCCTGACGGTACCAGTGGCCAGGATAGCCGGTGCCATAGAGGATAAAGACACGGGTGTCCTGGAAAAGCTCAAGGGTATAGGCAGGCGTTCGGCCGAAAAGATTGTGGCAGAGCTCCACGGCAAGGTGGCCAAGTACGCCCTTATGTCCCTGGGGGAGATACCCCCCCCGGAACCCGAGGACCTGCAGAAACAGGTGGAGGCGGTGCTCGTAAAACAGCTTGGGCACAAACCCGCCGAGGCCGGCCAGTTGGTCCGGGAGGCCTTCCAGCGGAACCCCAAACTTTCCACCCCTGAGGAACTTTTTGAGGAGGTATACCGTGGCCAGAGAGGGGACTAAGAAACAGGCCCTGAATCCTCCATCCCTTCGCTCCGCTCAAGGGCAGGCCCAGGCGGGGCAGGGAGAGGCCCTTCAACCCACACCAAGCGGGCCTTCCAATCCACCCAAAGTGGGGACAGGCCCTTCTAGTCATGCCAGGGGCAGACCTGTTCTTGAATCCGCCCCTTCCCCTTCACTTCGTTCAGGGTCAAGGGCAGGCTCAGGCGGAGAAGGGGAAGTAAAGGGGAAGGGACAAGGCCCCTTAAAGGGCAAGGAAGAGGCGGAAGAGGCCCTGAACCTGCGGCCCAGGAGGCTCGCTGAATATATTGGCCAGGGCCAGGTGGTGGAGTCCCTGGGTATCGCCATTGAGGCCGCAAAGAAAAGGGGGGACGCCGTGGACCACGTCCTCCTTTACGGCCCCCCGGGCCTGGGGAAGACCACCCTTGCCCATATAATAGCCAGAGAGATGGACGTGGGGATAGTCACTACCTCGGGCCCCGCCCTGGAAAAGGGGGGAGACCTCATCGGTATCCTCACCCACCTCAAAAAGGGGGACGTGTTTTTCATAGACGAAATCCATAGATTGCCCAAGACCGTGGAAGAGTACCTGTACTCCGCCGTGGAAGACTTTGCCATCAGCATAGTCTTTGATAAGGGGAGCCACGCCAGGAGCTACCGCAGTAGACTTGAAAAATTCACCCTCGTAGGGGCCACCACCCGTGCAGGGCTCATCTCCTCGCCCCTGCGGGAGAGGTTTGGCATACAGAGGGCCCTGGACTTTTACACGGTGGAAGAACTATGCCGGGTGGTCAGGCGCTCGGCCGCCCTCCTCCAGGTGCCTGTGGATGAGGAAGGGGTGGTGGAGATTGCCAGACGCAGCAGAGGTACCCCGAGGATAGCCAACCGCATCCTGAGGAGGGTAAGGGACTATGCACAGGTAAGACACGATGGGGTGATAACCAGGCCCGTGACCCAGGAGGCCCTGGAACTGGAAGGGATTGATGGGGAGGGCCTTACCACGCTGGACAAGAAATTCCTGGAGACCGTTATAATCCATTACAAGGGTGGCCCGGTCGGGCTGGAGGCCATTGCGGCCGTCCTGCAGGAAGAGACGGATACCCTGGTGGACATGGTAGAACCCTTTTTGCTCAAGGCAGGCTTCATTCTCCGTACCCCCAAGGGCCGTAAGGCCACAGATAAGGCCCACAGCTACCTTGGGCTCCCTAAAACCTTTGTGGAGGAGAGGCAACTCTCTTTTTTGCCAGGACAAAGATGAAGCTCCTTTTACACATCTGCTGTGCCCCCTGCGTCTGTGCCCCAATGGAGGAACTAAGGGCCAATGGGCTAGAGATAGAGGGCTACTTTTACAACCCCAATATCCATCCGCTACTGGAATTCCGCAGGAGACTCAAGGCCGTGAAGGTCTACGAATCCACTCCGCCTCAGGCGGACTCCCCCTTCCCCATACACTATTGCGAAGACTACGGCCTGGAGGAATTCCTCAGTACCGTAGACCGTGAGGCCCCCAAGAGGTGTGAGGACTGCTATCGCATGAGACTACTATCCACCGCAAGATACGCAAAGGGGCATGGCTTTGATGCCTTTAGCACCGCCCTCCTCTTCAGCGCCCGCCAGAAACACGAACTCGTCAAGAGGGCCGGAGAGGAGGCCGCACGCCTGACAGGCGCCCCCTTTTACTATATGGACTACCGCCACCTCTACGAAAAGAGCCACGCTATGGCCAGGAAACGCTGTCTCTACCTCCAGTCCTACTGTGGCTGTATCTTCAGCGAGTACGAACGCTACGCCCCTACGACTAAGTATCTTTATAAAGGAGACGGCGAGGAGGCAGAACGGATTTGAAATCTTTGCAGGAGATATTATACTTACTGAGAATTCAGGAGTCAGAATTCACGATTCAGAAGACAGGAGTAGTTGGATTTTTATATTCCAAATTCTGTATTCTGAATCCTGTATTCTGTATTCTGGTTTTATTCTGTCTCTCCTCCTGTGGCAGGCCGGTCTACCGCTCCGAGGCCAGATGGCAGGAGCCGCCGGATATGGAGATAACCCTTTTAAAGGAGGCCGGTACGATCCGTCTAGCAGTGCATTCTCCTTATAGAATCTTAGACCTTAAGAACGGTACGAGCCTGCGGGAAGGGGTGTCCCTCCCCAGTACCCCCGTTACCCTGGAATCCGCCTCAGGCGGACAGTTGGCACTGGGAGGCATAAAACTGGGGACGAACGGGGTAAGGGTAGTGGCCCAGGTGGACGGTGCCCTGGAACTGGAAGGCACGCAATATCGTGGAGAAATCCACTTGTTGAAAGGCCCCAAAGAGGGTCTAACGGCGATAGATAAGCTGGACGTAGAGAGTTACATCCTGGGCGTAGTGGGGAGCGAGATGCCCAACCACTGGGAGCCGGAGGCCCTGAAGGCCCAGGCCATCACCGCCAGGACGTTCGCCCTCTACCTCAAGGGGAACGGGGTAACCCTTGGCCCCCTCCACCTGGCCTACAAGGGTACCGCAAGGGAGACCCCGGCCCTCAGACAAATAGTGTCGCAGACCAGGGGGGTTGTCATGCTCTACAAAAAGGACCTCTTCCCGGCCTATTTCCACAGCACCTGTGGGGGGCATACGGAAGATGCCAACCTGGTCTTCGGTAAGGACGGCATACCACCTTTGAAGGGAGTGAAATGTGATTATTGTAAGGACTCCAAATATTATCAGTGGAATCGGGAAATTTCCAAACAGGAACTGGAAAAAGACCTCAGAAAGGCGTATCCTTCTCTGAAAGAGATATGGGAGGTGAGTCCCCAGGGGAGGGGGCCTGGTAGACATGCCTCCCAGGTGGAAATCAAATACGCCAGCGGGAGTTACAAGATGAATGCCAATGAGTTCCGCCTCCTGTTGGGGCCCAACCACCTGTTGAGTACTGCCTTTGAGGTCTCAGATAAGGGCAAGATAATAAAATTCTCTGGCAATGGCTGGGGCCACGGCGTGGGCCTGTGCCAGTATGGGGCAGAGACTATGGCCAAGAATGGTTCCACCTGGCAGGAGGTACTTAAAAAATATTATCCGGGTGTGGAATTTGTAAAAACTTATGAGTAGGGACAGCATTGGGGGCAGAGCCCCAATGCTATAGCCCTGGTGCTCCGCCACCAGGGTTGCGTGTCTGCCCTTTAGTTGGGCGAACACATAGGTTCGCCCCTACGGGCGTATAAGGAAAGGATGCGGTTTGAGATTCGAGATTCTAGGTGCCGATAGTGAGACGAGGGCCCGTTGTGGGGAGATGGAGACCCCTCACGGGAAGGTCAAGACACCCTTCTTCATGCCGGTGGCTACCCAGGCCACAGTGAAGACCTTGACGCCAAAACAGCTCCAGGAGATAGGGACAGAGGCTATCATATGCAACGCCTACCATCTGGCCCTCAGACCAGGGGAGGAGGTGGTAAAGGGGATGGGTGGTCTCCACCGCTTCATGGGGTGGTCCAGGACTATAGTGACCGATAGCGGCGGCTTTCAGATATTCTCCCGCAACGGCCTGAGCCGGGTCTCGGACGAGGGCGTAGAGTTTTGTTCCCCTTTCACGGGAGAGAGGGTCTTCCTCAGTCCTGAGAAGGTGATGGAGGTACAATCTTCCCTGGGCAGTGATATTGCCATGCCCCTTGACCACTGTGTAACCTATCCCTGTCCCTGGGAGGAGACCCGCCAGGCCATGCTCAGGACCCACAGGTGGACCAGGCGGTGCGTAGAGGCAGGTTTGAAACCTGCCCCTACTGCACAGGCCCTCTTTGGGATCGTCCAAGGGGGTATGTACAAAGACCTCCGCCTGGAGAGCGCCCGGGGCCTGGTGGGACTGGGGCTGGAGGGATATGCCGTAGGTGGACTCAGCGTGGGAGAGGGCAGGGAACTCATGTTAGAGGTGTTGGAATACACCGCCGAGGCCCTTCCATGGGAGAGGCCAAGATACCTCATGGGTGTAGGCACCCCGGAAGACATCCTGGATGCCGTGGCACTTGGGGTGGATATGTTTGATTGTGTCCTGCCCACGCGGAACGGCAGGAACGGCACCGTCTTTACTAGAAAAGGCAGACTGAAGATCCTCAACAGCCGTCACAAGGAAGACCCGAAACCCCTGGAGGAAGGGTGTCAGTGTTACGCCTGCAGGAACTTCTCAAGGGCCTATCTCAGGCACCTGTTTCTTTCAGGAGAGATACTGGCCATGACGCTCCTTTCCCTGCATAATCTCTATTTCTTTCAGCACTTGATGATGGACGTCCAGGAGGCTATCCTTACTGGGAACTTTGGTCAGTTCAGAAAAACCTTCCCCGCCTCGCAGAAGGAGGAAAGGGAGGGGAGAAAGGAGATGGCCTTATGGACTTCCTGATGCGGAGCTCTACACCGCACCGGTTGGTGGATTTGCCGATAGATTCGCCCAGCCCATTACAGGTCTTTTTGGCAAACTTGACATGTATAGGACAGCTAGCACAGCCCCCGCCTGTATTCTGGACGACCATGCTGCCCATCCTTATGATGGGTTTTATCCTCTATTTCTTCATCCTCAGGCCCCAGAGGCAGAAGGAGCGGCACAGGTTAGACCTGCTGGCAGGTCTAAAGAAGAACGACCGGGTAATCACCGGGGGTGGACTACACGGCGTGGTGGTCTCGGTAAAGGAGAAGGAGGTCCTCCTCCAGATAGACGAGACTAAAGACGTCAAGGTAAAGGTGGAGAAGGATGCTATAGTCTCCGTGGAACATAGGGAACCTAAAGAGAAGCATAAGGAGGAGGGCTAACATCCCTGACCTCCTGAGAGATAAAGAAAGAAGCTGAGGAAGAAACATGCCCAAGGAAATACTGCGCTGGAAGATGCCCCTGATTGTCATAACGGTAGCCCTGGCCTTGCTGTCCCTTTATCCCCCAACGGATAGGGTTATCAAAAAGGAGAAGGTAAAGGAGGTGGATGGCCAGGTGGTGGAACGCTCCACCCTGGAGGAGGTATGGCTTTCTTCCTTATTAAGAGACAGGACGGTGAAGGAGGTCATCCTCAAGGAGGAGACCACCCCTGAGGGGAAGAGGGTTAGGGAAAAGTTAGTGGAGTACGTGGCCAGGGGCAGGGTGAAACTGGGACTAGACCTCCGTGGGGGTTCAGAACTCCTCTACAGGGTGAGGGTTGAGCCTGGACAGGAACGCCCCAGGCTGACCCAGGAGGTGATAGACATCCTCAAGAAGAGGATAGACCCCAAGGGTATCATGGAGTACCGCATCCAGGAGCAAGGGCTCCACAGGATTCTCATCCAGGTGCCCGGCGCTACCAAGGCAGAGACGGATGCCCTGAAGGACAGGATAGTCCGTCTCGGGAAGCTGGAGTTCAGGATGGCCGCCCCGAAGGGCAGCCCCGAATACCAGGAGGCGGATAAGGGGAAGGCCGTCCCAGGATACTATAAGCACTGGCACGGAAAGAAGCGAGGGGAGGTAGGGAAGGAGACCGAGGAGTGGTACCTGGTAAGGAACAAGATAGAAATTAGTGGAGAGAGCCTGTCCAGGGTCTATCCTGACAGGAAAGACATCCAGCCCGTCGTGGGGTTTGAGTTTAATACCGAGGGGAAGGCCAAGTTCTCCACCCTTACAGAGAGGAACATCGGCAGACCGATGGCCATCATCTTGGATGGGGTGCTCTATTCTGCCCCCACCATCAGGGAACGCATCCCGGGCAAGGGGATTATAGAAGGCAACTTTACCCAGGACGAGGTTAACAACCTGATAGCAGTGATGAGGGCTGGGAGTCTCCCCGCCGACCTGGAGATGGAGATGGAGATGAGCGTGGGCCCCAGCCTGGGGAGGGACTCTATCAGGAATGGGCTCATGGCTGGCCTTGTGGGCAGTGCCCTGGTAGTGGGCTTTATGGCGGTCTACTACCTGGGTTCAGGGATGGTAGCCAATCTGGCCCTTGTCCTGAACATCCTCTTTGTACTGGGAGCCCTTGCAATAATGGGGGCTACCTTGACGCTCCCCGGGATTGCAGGTCTTGTACTCATGGTAGGGATGGCGGTAGATGCCAACGTCCTTATCTTTGAACGTATCAGGGAGGAAAAGGCTAAAGGCAAACCCATCCCCCTGGCCATGAAGACGGGTTACGAGAGGGCCTTTACCACCATTATTGACTCTAACCTGACCACCCTCATTACGGCCCTCATCCTTTATGCAGTAGGTACCGGCCCCATAAAGGGCTTTGGTATTATCCTATCAATAGGTATCCTTGTTAACCTCTTCACGGCGGTCTTTGTTACCAGGGTCATCTTTGAACTCTTTCAACCGAAGGAGTTCAAGATGCTCAGGCTGTTTGAAAAACCATCCATACGCTTCATGGACTATTTCAAGAGATGCTGCATCGTCTCAGTCCTGCTTATAACCGTGGGGCTGGTAGCATTCCAGTGGAGGGGTACTGATAAATACGATATAGACTTCACGGGCGGCACCCTTATCCACCTGCAACTTGCCCGACCCACGCCGGTCGGGGAAGTAAGGGGCACCCTCGCCCAGTTAGGGTATAAGGGCGCAGAGGTGCAGGGCGTCTGGACCTCGGGGACGCTGGTAGCAGAACCAACGGAGTTTGGCATCCGTATAAAGGGCCTCTCCGATGACAAGACAAGAGAGAAACTTCAGACGGATTTCCAGAAGGTGCTGGGCGAGAGGCTGGAAGGCATACAATTTGGCAAGCTTCCCACAGCGCTATCCTTAAAACTCAAAAAGCCCATGGAAGAGACCGAGCTCAGGAGGGTGCTGGCTGAGGTGGGTTATGCCGATGAGGACGTCGTTACCCTCATACCTCTGGGTGTCTCAAGCCGGGAGTACGAGCTTACCTTACCCGCCTTGAAGAATGAGAACGCAAGGGTGGGTGAGCTGGAAAAACTTGTGCAGGGTGTCCCTGGCCTGGCCTTCCAGAGTGTTACCCTCCAGTGGGGCGAACTGAAGGAGGTAGAGACACAAACCGCGCCTAAGGGTGCGATGGTTGGGGCCCAAGGCACCCTGGGGCTAGAACTTAGTAATCCAATAGACCCAAAGCTCCTGGAGATAGAACTCTGGAAGAGGGGCTATCGCCAGGTCTTTGTGAGCCTCCGGGAGGAAAGGGCCAGGAAGCTTACGGGTACCAAGCTAGAACTCTCGGGGCCCAGGGATAAGCTGGCCTCCATGAAGGGGGAGATGCCCGGAGAGTTGAGGCTCCCCTCATTTATTTTCCTTACGGAGACCTCCCTGAGAGTGGGGTTAGAAAACCCCCTGGAGGAGGGGGTATTGAGGGCCACCATCCAGCCTGGACGCCTGGGTATAACGAGGATAATGCCCCTGGGTGCGGCTGCAGAGAATTTCGGTATGGAGCTAAACCCGCTCAGGGCGGAGAAGTTACAGGAGAAGATTAAAGAGGACGTAATATCGGCCTTCAGGGACAATCTCTATAGAGAGACAATTGGGGTAAGTTTTGAGAAGGTTTCTGATGCAGACGGAGAAACCCTGGCGAGCATGAACCTGGACAGGCCCCTGTCCAAGAACAGGATAGAAGGTGCCCTGAGCGGGGCAGGCTGTAACCAGGCCCTGGCGGAGCCTCTGGAGGCGGGCCAGGACTACAAAGCAGTAAAGCTCAGGGTGAAATCTGCGGAATTTGACGCCATGAGGCCCAAACTGGTCCAGGCCTTCCAGATGCCAGACCCCCTGAAGAGGGTGGTGAGCATCGGCTCAACGGTGGCCGAGGAGATGAAGAACAGGGCGTATCTTGCCCTGATTTTTGCAAACCTGGCCATAATTATTTACGTATGGTTCCGCTTTGGAGAGGCGAAGTTTGGGGTAGCGGCCGTCCTTGCCCTGGTACACGACGTATTATTCACCCTAGGGGCCGTGGCCGTGGCTGGATATTTCCCAGACGTCTTTGGAGAACTTAAATTGAACCTCCCCATGATCGCCGCATTCCTGGCCCTTGTTGGGTACTCCCTTAACGATACTATAGTAGTCTTTGATAGAATCAGGGAGAATATGGGAGGGAAGAAGGCGGTGGACGCCGGGCTGGTGAACGAGAGCGTCAATCAGACCCTGAGCCGTACTGTGCTAACTAGTTTGACAGTGTTTTTTGTAGTAGCCAGTCTCTACTTTTTGGGAGGAAGCGAACTCCAGGGTTTCGCCTTCGTCATGCTGGTGGGGATAGCAGTGGGGACTTACTCTTCTATCTTTATTGCTAGTCCCATATTGGTATACTGGCTCACGGTGAGGAGGGGCTTTGGGTTGATATTCCTGGCCCTGACAGCTCCCCTCTGGCTGCCGTGGAAGGTCTGGAAGAGGGTTATGGGCGGAACTGCCCATCCTCGCCGGGCATAGAACAAGTAGACAGTAGCCAGTAGACAGCATAGAGGGGATAATGGTTTTCCCTGTCTACTGTTTGCTGACTACTGTCTACTAAATATAAGGGGTGGCACCTCATGCCATAGGCAGATGCGCCTATGGTGAGCTTTTATGTGGTTAGGAGGAGTACATGAATAGGAAGAGTTTTATAAGAAGGGTTGAGGTGCAGATAGGGATAATCCTGGGAGTGGTGATGTTCTCCATCCTTGGGGTGTTTCTGGGTATAAGGAAGGGGGAGCAGAAGCCTCACGAGGCCACGGTGGTGACCAAAGTGGCGGACGAGACCTCTGAGATGCTGAACCAGAAGGCCATGGGGCAGGCCCAGACAGAGGCACAGCCCAAAGAGGGTACAGTCGGGGCGCCTTTAGCCCAGGGGGCAGCAACACCGCATATGGGGATCCCCTCAGGGGCCACAGAGGCGCCTGCTGGAATGCCTGCCGCAGGCGAGCAGGGGCAGGTGGTAACTAAGACCTCTCCTCTACCAGCGGTCTCCCTGCCTACCACCCATACGGTAAAGGCCAACGACACCCTCGTGGCCCTGGCCAGGAGGTATTATGGAGATGATTCAAAGTGGACCCTCATTTCTGAGGCCAATCGGCTTGCTGGCCAGCGCAGCCTCGTGGTGGGCCAGAAGCTGACTATCCCTGCCCCCAAAGAGGTTTCAGCCTCCACCGCAGGCGGACAGGCGACAAAGGCGGAGAAGCCGGTAGTAAAAGTCTCTGCCGCAAAGGCCCGCAGTACCTCCTCGGGCAGGGCTCACAGGGCACAACAGGGAGACACCCTTTATAAGCTGGCCAGGACGTACTACGGCGATGAGTCTCAATGGAAGAAGATATACAATGCCAACCATGACGTCTTCGGCCAGAGAGAGACAGTGGAACCAGGAGACGTGTTGATTATTCCCTAGAAAAGGAGAGGAAACAGCTTTCAACCTTTGACCTGAACGGCTGATTGCTGGTAGCTGATAAGGAGGGGAGATATGGGGATTTGCCTGTCTCGTACCATACCAGTACGGGACTTGTTTGCCGGCCTTTTTTCGGGCAGGGGGGCGGTAGCTACAGCAGGATTTGTTAATAAAGTGGGCAGTAAGGGGTATGGGACAGTCCACCTGAGGCGGATTACTGCTTACTGCCTGCTGGCCCTTTTTCTCTGTGGCCCGTATCGTGCGGAGGGGGTACAGGGGGCACAATCCGTAGAGAACCCATACCCCCTCTTCAAGCACGATGCCCAGCATACGGGTAGGAGCGCCTTTCTAGGGGCACAGAAGGCCAACGTTAAATGGAGTTACCCCACGGAAGACCACATTATATCTTCCCCAACCGTGGGGGAAGATGGTACCGTGTATGTGGGGGGTATGGATGGGAACCTCTACGCCATAAGGCCGGACGGCCATACCAAATGGTTCTACCCTGCGCAGAGCGCCATCTTTTCCTCCCCCGCCATTGCCCAGGACGGCACCGTTTACTTTGGCTGCCGTGATAAGATCCTCTTTGCCGTTGGGCCGGACATGAAGGAGAAATGGAAATTCAGGATGGGCGGAGAAATCCTGTCCTCCCCGACTGTGGGCCCGGACGGCACCGTTTACGTTGGGAACTGGGATGGCAAGCTCTATGCCATTAGCCAGGAGGGGGCACTTAAATGGACGTACCAGACGGGGGACAGTATCGTAGCCTCCTCCCCTGCAATAGCCCACGATGGTACTGTCTATGTAGGTTCCAGGGACAGGCAACTCCATGCAATTGACCCGGCCTCAGGAAAAAAGAGGTGGGGCTTCCAGGCAGGGGAAAAGGTGGATACCACCCCCTGTGTTGGGTCTGATGGGACGGTGTACTTCGGCGCCAACGATGGCATCCTGTATGCCCTCTCTCCCCAGGGAGACCCGAAGTGGAAATTTGAAACTGGTTCCTGGATATACTCTTCCCCTTCCCTGGGGGCTGATGGGACGGTCTACTTTGGTGCCAGGGATGGCAAGGTCTATGCGGTAAGCCCCCAGGGGCAAAAGAAATGGGCCTTCCAGACAGGGGACAGCGTCAGCTCCTCTCCGACCCTGGGCTCGGATGATACCGTTTATGTCGGTTCCTGGGATGGAAAGTTTTATGCCATCGGCCCGGACGGCCAGCTAAAATGGAGCTACGATGCAGGGTCCTCCATAGCCAGTTCCCCTGCCATAGATGCTGAAGGCACGGTGTACGTGGGCTGTGACAGCGGCAAGCTCTACGCCTTCGCAAGGTAGCCCAGGAAGGCAGGCAGGGGCACCTTTTACCGTCATTCTGAGCGAAGCGAAGTCACGCCTGAGGCGGATTCGCCTATGGCGAAAATCTCGGTGTGGGAGATTAGACCCTTCGCTACGCTCAGGGTGACAGTGGGGGAAACAGGGTGACAGTGGGGGCCTGCTGGTAAGGGGCTTGACGGACTCTGCATCCTGTGGTAAATATTTAGATTAGCATGATTGGTATCTCCAAATTATACTGCGGGACCGTTGAGCCCTCTGACGCCCTCCGCTACGGCAGGGAGTCAAAGAGGCTACCCTCCCACCTGCTGCAATTTTCCAGTGACAAGAAGCCCGTGATAGTCTGGAGCATGGGCCAGCGCTGTAACCTGAAGTGCATCCACTGCTACTCCCAGTCCAGGGACATTGAGTATCCCAATGAATTGACTACCCAGGAAGGTAAGACCCTACTGGACGACCTGGCCCAGTATGGCGTCCCGGTAGTGCTCTTCTCCGGGGGAGAACCTACCATGAGGCCAGACCTCCTGGAATTGGCCCACCACGCCAAGTCCAAAGGGCTAAGGGCCGTAATCAGTACCAACGGTACCCTCATTACCAGGGAAAAGGCCAGGGAATTAAAGTCCGTGGGGCTGTCCTATGTGGGGGTCAGCCTGGACGGGATGAGGGAGACTAATGACCGCTTCCGTGCCGTGGAAGGGGCCTTTGATATGGCCATCCAGGGTATCCGTAACTGCATGGCTGAGGGTATCAAGGTGGGTCTCCGCTTCACTATTAACAGGGGCAACACCCCGGATATACCAGACATATTTGAACTCATAAAACAGGAGGGCATCCCCAGGGTATGCTTCTATCACCTGGTCTATGCAGGCAGGGGCTCAAAACTTATCAAGGAAGACCTCAACCACGAGGAGACGAGGCAGGTCGTGGACCTGATTATGGATAAGGCCAAAGAACTCCATGACCAGGGGCACAAGATTGAGGTACTTACCGTGGACAATCACGCCGATGGCCCTTACATCTATCTGCGTCTCCAACGGGAGGACCCCAGGAGGGCAGAAGAGGTCTACCAGCTCCTCCAGTGGAATGAGGGCAACAGTTCGGGGAAGGGTATTGGCTGTGTAAGCTGGGATGGCACTGTGCATCCCGACCAGTTCTGGCGCCACATAGTCCTGGGTAACGTACGGGAACGTCCCTTCGGCGAGATATGGGAAGACACCTCTAACCCCTTCATGGCCAAGCTGAAGGATAAGAACAAGTATGTAAAGGGGCGCTGTTCCATGTGTAAGTGGCTCAATGTTTGTGGTGGGAACTTCCGCGCCCGTGCCGAGGCCTACTACGGGGACATCTGGTCCCCCGACCCTGCCTGTTATCTTACCGATGAAGAGATAGGGCTGGAGACTGCAGTGGCCCGCTAGGGCACGTTGTCCGCCTGAGGCGGATGCCCCTACAGGGCAATAATACTTATACCCTCTTTATCGGCCAGTCTAATCATCTCCCCCTTGTCCAGGACAAGGGTCTTCCCCGCCTCAATAGCCAGGCAGGATACCCCTGCGTCTTTGAGGGTCTTAACCGTCTCGGGGCCTACGGTGGGGATGTCAAAGCGCAGGTCCAGGTTCTCCCTGGCGACCTTTATGGCCACCACCCCTTCACGGCCAAGCTTGCCCCCCCGCCTCAGTGCCTCGTCCGTCCCTTCAATGGCCTCTACGGCCAGCACTACCTTCTCTTTGACCACTACGC
>Ga0209824_10001199_pt1 | contig 15042 bp, 13 predicted proteins | sample VDWuncwatermetaG_FD_184124 | JGI IMG/M metagenome (GOLD analysis project Ga0209824, IMG submission 184124) | Wastewater microbial communities from Netherlands to study Microbial Dark Matter (Phase II) - VDW unchlorinated drinking water (SPAdes)... ... | reverse complement strand
CGAATGTAGCCGCCGGAATCCATACCAAAGGTGGTTTTTTCGGAGGCGAGTTGGTGAAACTCATCAAACACATTCACGATTTGTTCACGCGTTAAATTTTTCAGCGCGACCATGGCCGAGCTGATTTTTTGTACCTCACGCGGCTCCAAATACTTCAGCACCGAGGCCGCCTCGGCCTCGCCCAAAGTCAGCAGCAAGATTGCACTTTTGTTAATGCCGATATCACTCATTGTTGCTCACCCAGCCCTGCACCACAGAGGCGACAATTTTTGGATCTTTTTGCGCGAGCTGCTTGGCCGCCTGCAAATTATTTTCATAAGCACTGATGGCCTGTGTTGGCATCGCCTGTCCACTCGCCTCGCTGTGACCGACGAGCTGTGGATTATTTTGCTGCTGCAGGGCTGCAGTAGCCGCTGCCGAGGCGGCGGTATAATTTTTCAGCGCGGGACGAATCACGCCCAATAATAAAAATAATCCAATGCCTGCAATCAGCAAATATTTAAAAATATTTTTCGCCAGATCAATCATCTCCGGCTGCTGCCACAACGGCACATCTGGCATCGCAATTTCTTTCTCTACGTTAAAAGCACTGTTCATCACGCTCAGGCTATCGCCGCGCTTGCTATCAAAACCTACCGCCTCGCGCACCAGTTCGGTCATTTGTGTTTTTTCAATTTCGCTGAGCGGCTTGGACGTAACCTTGCCATTTTTGCCCGTAATGGAACGGTTATTCAGCACCACTGCCACTGAAATCCGCTTGATGCTACCGACCGGCAATTTGGTGTAACTAATGGTGCGATCCACTTCAAAATTAACCGTGGATTCTTTACGCATTTGGGCATCACTGCCACCACCGCTTGCATTGATAATCGCATCGGCGGGCGTAACAATGGGCGCAGTCGCAGGCTGCGGCGGCTGGTTAGATAAAGCACCGGGCACGCCCGCTGCATTTTTTCCGCTGCTGTTATTTGATTCGGAAATTTGCTGACTGCGTACCGCAGACACTTCTTTATTTTGATTGGGCTTGAAGATTTCGGCAGCTTGTTCAATCTGCGAAAAATCAATATCCGCCGTAACTTGGGCACGCACATTTTTCGCGCCGATTAAGGGCGCGATAATCGCCTCAACTCGCTGAATATAATCTTGCTCAATCTGCCGTACATATTGCAGTTGCGTCGCATCCAGCGGACGTTTGTCATCCTTAGTCGTGGTGCTGAGTAGCGCGCCACTTTGATCCACCACCGTGACATTTTCTGCGGGCATATTAGACACGCTGCTGGCAATGAGATGCACGATGCCACTGACCTGCCCCGCATCCAAAGCGCGTCCGGGATGTATGCCCAGCACCACGGATGCACTCGGTAGCTTTTGTTCTTTCACAAAAACGCTAGGCTTGGGAATAGCCAAATGCACACGCGCACTTTGCACCGCTGCCAGAGTTTGCACCGAGCGCGCCAACTCGCCTTCCAACGCCCGCTGATAATTCACTTGCTCAAGAAATTGGCTGGTGCCAAATTTTTGATTTTCCATCACCTCAAATCCGGCCAGCGTACTTCTGGGCAAGCCCTGCGAAGCCAAGCGCAAGCGCACCTCGTGTACATGACTAGAAGGCACCAGCAACGCGCCCCCACCCTCAGCAAATTTATACGGCACATTCATTTGCTGTAGCGATTCAATAATCGCGCCGCCATCGCGGTCTGATAAATTGCCGTACAGCACGCGATAATCGGGAGTCTGCCCCCACGTCCACAGCCCATACATCAGCGCAACAATGCCCGCCATCGCCACCATCAGCGTGAGGTTTTGTTTGCCGCTGCCACTCAACATGGGTTGCGGAAGTGCCGGAGATAAATTCTCTGCAGTCATATTTAAGATGTCATTTGCCTGAAGTTATTTGCCGGAAGTCATTTGTTATGGCTGTCGTGTTTATCACTGAGTAATATTTATTCCACTGCTAATCAGTCCTCTTATCACCACGTCCCCTCTCCCTCACTACGGAGAAGAGGGGGTTGCCGCACAACGCAATTAAACTTGAAAACTGTTGCACTACTTAACGCACTCTTCCACGCTTTGAATTATCGTGAGATGCGTCAAGTGTGGTGTGGCAAACAACGAGCAATTCCAGTTGCTTTTTTAATCCTGCACAAAAAAAGTGAGTGATAAGGTGCGAGCTATTCTAGAAGGAGAATAGCGATGGAAATTTCAAGAGTGAATAATCTGTTGGCCGAAATGCGCGCGGCCATGACAGCGGCACAAAGTGGTGCAGCGGCACCTGGCAATGAAATTCTCAAGGGCGGTGGGATTAACCCCAGTGGCGGGATTAACCAGAGTGGCGCAACGCAAAAAATAATCCCTGCAACAGATTTTTCCAGCGTGTTGAAATCATCCTTAGAAGGCGTTGCGAAAATGCAAAATCACGCCGAGGCCATGCAAAAATCTTTTGTACTGGGCGACGATAAAGTCAGCTTAAGCAACGTCATGATCGACATGCAAAAAGCCAATATCGCCTTTCAAACCACGGTGCAAGTGCGAAATAAAGTGATCGCCGCGTACAACGAAATTATGAATATGCCGGTGTGATTTATATTGAACGCTGATTGACAGCATGGTTGAAATGAAAAGCGAAAATAATCATGTGCGTCCTATCACCAAGACGGCTGATTTTCATCTCGTCGCGGTCTAGTTTGACAATATCAACTCTCAACTAAATTCTTCAACTTATCCTGTTTTAAGCCCGCTCGGCATTGCTAATGGCTTGCAGATAATTGATGTATTTCTGTAGTAAAACGCTGGCTTGATTATCAGCAAATATAAATTTACAGCCCACCATTTTTTTTACCATGCCGAATGGCAACTCGAAGCTGACGTTGTCGCGCACTTCGATGGTAGTCTCTAGCAAACCATAATGTGCCAACGAAATTTTGCAGTGATGAAAAATATTGCCGGGTTGGAATTTAATTTCATTTGCATCGCACAGCAGGGCGATGCCGCCGACGCTGATGTTGATAACCGCAATTTCGCGTAGCTGCGGTTTGTCGGGGTGTGCGGTGGGGATAGGGATGATGCATACCACGGGGGTGCTAACGGGCACGCTCAGGCGAAAATGTTCGCGTCTTTGGATGCGCAATAAAAATTCCGGCAAGGGCAAGAAGAATGCGGGCTGGCCTTCAAATGAAACGTCCGCCACTTTGTGGGCGGAAAATTGCACCTTAACTTGCTGGTTGGAGCTGACAAAAATCAGCGTGCTGGTGCGTAATATTTTTTCGTTTTCTGCTGCGTCTGGACCCACGTCCAACCATATTCCACGCTCGGTTACTTGCAGCAGGGTGGTCAAAATAAAGTGGTTGTTAATGTCGTAATATATTGCTATTCGCGCATGTTTTTTTTGAATGCTCTGCAAAATATATTTTTTTTCTTGCTCGGCATATATCCTATATTTGCTCTCGTCTGAGCCAGAAAAATATTCTACTTTTAATTGAATCGCGCTTTGCTTTGGCATGTCCGTCTCTGCAATAACTACCTTGCATTACATTAACGGGGATTGATTTTTGCAGTCGAATAATTAGCGGGGATTTCCCCGCGCTTTATTTGAAATGGCGTTATTTTGTTGGCTTCCAAGCCTCGCTGGGGTAGGTTTTATGTAAACGGCTTTCCTGCCAACTGCCATGTATGCTGAGCTGCAATTGCGCCATCCATGGCATGGTGTAGTTGCGGATCTCGGCATCGTCCGACAATATTTTGCGGATCAACTCGGCTTTGCGTTTTCGCGTGGCCTCATAGGCATCAGAGTCTGGCGCGTCCGCCACGTCTTGCTGCATCACGGCGATACGTTCTTTGCATTGCGCTTCTAGCGCGACCAGCTGATCCCATTTTCCTTGCGCGGCAGAGATACGCATTTGCGTGGTGAGCGAGCTCAGATGTTCGTAATCTTCAATAGTAGAGTTCATGGTTTACATTTTTCCGTACGTAAGAGGGGATGCCACCTGTGCAGAAAATCTTGGTGCGGTAAATTGTGGTGCCGCCATTTCGGGCATGCGCGTAGGAGTCTGGCGAAGATCAGCCACAGGAGCGGCTGCTTGACCTATACTTTCCCATGCCCCCTTCAGGTCTGTTAATAAATGGCTTACTTCGTCCAGTACGTGAGTATCATTTTTGAGATTGGCAATCAACAAACGCTGGTTCATATAGTCGTACAAAGCAGAAAGGTTTTGCGCCAACCCACCACCCACATTTTTATCGAGGCTGGCTTTTAATCCCTCGTCAATAATCATAATTGCCTTGCTGATAGACGCACCTTTGGCCGCCGTTTCTTTGCGCCGCATTTGGTCTTTTGCCAAGGCTATCGCCAAAATTGCGCCTTGGTATAGCATCAAAATAAGCTTGTGTGGATCAGCACTTGAGACACTCGATTCAAACCCGACATTGGTATAAGTTTTTAGTGCGGCGGTAGCGTTCATGGTAATCCCCTGTTAATTATTTTTAGAAGTTTATTGATTGATGCACCCTAGCGATTAAGGTTTTGCAAGCTAGCTAACTGCTGCGTCAAATAAGTGCTGGTTTGATTCATGCTGCCCAACATGGTGTCTAGTGCGGAAAATTGTTTGCGGTAACGCGCTTCTAAATTACCTAAGCGTACTTCTAACGTGTCGCGCTGCTTGGTAATATCTTTGATGCTGCTGTTGATGCCATTGGTGCGGCCCGATAATGCGCCATCGTTGGCTAAAATACTGTCGGCTAATTTGTTCAATGTGTATGCGTAACCCTGCGAGTAATTTACATTGCCCCGCGCACCGAGCGCACCGCCCACCACCAAAATTTTGAGCCCCGCCGCATCGCCCGTATTCGCCGCAAGCGATTGTCCAGAGCCGGTTGCAGGCTGGCCGTTAAGCGTACCCGCCACATCCACACCGGCTGTTATTACCGGATTGCTTCCCAGCAAATTGAGCGCGCCATTGCCCGCTACCGATACAGTAGAAGATGCGCCATAACTATTTGAAGTGAGGCTGAAAATGCCCGCATTTTGCGTGACGGCCACGGCCAAACCCGCCTCCTTTAACGCACTCGCACCATTTATTTTAGATTGCACTTCCGCAGCCAGCGTAGTAGCCGTATAAGTGGCGGCAGATAAAGTAACGGTGGTTAAAATATTATTCACCGTCACTTGCAGCGTGTCGTTACTACCTGCCGAAATGGTCAGCCCTGCAGCGGCATTACCCGTCAGCGCGCCTTGTGTGGCGAGCTGGGTAATGTTGGCAGTGTAGCTGCCTGGGCGCGTGCCGCTGGCGGCGGAGGTAAAACTCACTAGGCTATCGGAAGCCTTACCCACTGCTGCAAATAAATTGGCGATGTCGCTGAAATTATTGCTGATGGCTGTATTCAGCCTTGCGCTATCTAGTGCCAGCGTACCATCTTTTTGAAACGCTACGCCGATTTGCGACAGCGTCGTCAATGCGCCATCGGTATGACTAATGGGGGTATTCAACACCGCACGCATTTGCGTTTGCAAAGTGCGAATAGTGGCATCGCCCTGCAAAATCGCACCCTGTTGGGTGGCCGGGTTGTATGCGGAAAATTCTTTCAACGCTTTATTTAAATCATTAAACGCTTTCACAAAACTTTCTATGGAAGATTTAGTCGTGGCCGTGTCACGCGCCACCACTAAGCTTGTCGGACTAGTGGTGATTTTTTGCAAGGTCAACGTCACACCCTGAATCACATCACTCACGCTGTTAGAAGTCTTGCTAATCGCCACGCCATCAACCTTAAATTCAGCATTTTGCGCGGCGGCTGTTTCGCTTAAATTTTGCGTCGCAGCGGGATTGTGCCCCAGCAGATTTGCCAGCGCGGCATCGCCCGCCACGCTGATTTTAATGCTGTTGCTCGCACCCAGATTATCCGACGACAACGCCAGCCTATAAGGCGAAGTGCCCCCGTCATTGATGATAGTGGCGGTGACCCCAACCTTTGCGGCGTTGATGGCATCGCGTATACCCTGTAAAGAATTATTATTGGCCTCAATGGTGACAGTTTTCGCACCGTTACCATTGGCGGTAAAACTAGCCCCCGTGTATTTTCCATCCACACCGAGCGCACCACCAGCGATGCTGCCAAAATCAAAGGTTAACGTGCCGTTGCCGATAGATGTGGTACTGCTAACCTGACCTGTGGTCACCAACTTTTGTGCCTGCGCTAACTTGCTTACCTCCAGCGAATAAGTCCCCGCCGCCGCAATCGACGAAGCGGATGCGGCAAACACCGTGCCGTCTGCTGGCGTGGCTTTGAGCGACTGAAATTTTGCCGCGTTACTCAAACTCGCCAGCACATTTTGAAAGCCGCCGACCGCGCCTTTGATGCTGCCAAATGCCGATAGCTTGGCCTGATAATTGGCTTCTTTGACCTTAAGCGCGTTAACTGGTTTGCGCTCCACCGCCATCAGTTGGCTGACGATACTGCCGACATCCAGATTAGAACTCACTGCGGTCGTTGCCATAATACGTACTCCTATTAAACGGTTTTTTTCAACAGCCAACCTTGCTGTATACGGTCGATCGCTTTGGTAATATTCAGCATTTCTTCGGTGGGAAATTGCATGATTGTTTCCCCCGTGCGCGACTCCACCACCTTCACCACTGTTCGGTTGGTGCTGTCATCAATACTGAATTCCAAATTGGAATCCACCTTCTCCATCGCCTTGTTTGCCGCATCCACCATTACGCCTAACTGTACGGGTGGCACGACACTTTTAGCGGCGGCCTGCAATACCTGCGCGGGGGCAAAAGCCGCAACTGCGACATTTGCACTGCTAGGCTTAGCCTGTGTGGCCGCAGTATTTACCTGCTGACCATTTATATTCTGGGTGAGCATGATGCCCTCCTTCATTTTTCCCTCATCGCTTCTTACGCGAAACGCTTAGGGTGAATCCCTAGCCGAGAAATTCTCGGCTAGGTTGTTGCGTCAACCAATCCCATTTCTAATTTAACTACTGTCAGATTGTTCCCTCACCCTCTATCCCTCTCCCGCAGGGAGAGGGAGGGAAGCCCCTTCTCCCTCCGGGAGAAGGCTGGGATGAGGGAGCAAAACTAAGCACTTAGCCAATTAAAATTGGTAACCTATCTCAACAACGCCATCACACCATTCGGCAGCGAATTCGCCTGCGCCAACATCGCCGTACCTGCTTGTTGCAGAATCTGTGCGCGGGTGAGCGCGGCGGTCTCTTGCGCGAAATCGGCATCTTGAATCCGGCTACGCGCAGCCGATACGTTCTCTGCGGTAGTTTGCAGATTGGTAATGGCCGAGCTAAAACGGTTTTGATACGCACCCAAATCGCCGCGTGACACGTTGATCTGACCCAAAGCCGCATCCACCACTGCAATTGCAAGTTGTGCATTCGCGCCGTTAGAGCCAGCCAAGCTGATACCCGCTAGCGAAGCAAAGGTGCTGGTGCCAGTGTTAAACACATCTGCATTTTGCCCAGCTAGAGTGATCGCGCCCTTGCTGCTGCTCAAGGAAACCGAGCCCACTTTCAAGGATGAATCATTACCGCCTTCGGTTAAAGTTACGCCCGAAAAAGCGAGGGTATCGCCCACGACCGCTGAGGTATTAGCGTAATTCAAAATGCTGATGTCGCTGCCATCCGAGCTGGTTAAGGTGATGCTGTTTTTAGCCGACATGCTGGTGAAGGTGGCGGTGATGCCGGTGGAACCTGACGCGCCGTTAATCGCACCGACCAAGGCGGTCAAGTCAGTCGGGTCAGTCACGGCGGCAGAGATCGCCGCTGTGGCCGTGCCGCCCAACGTGAAGCTGACCGTGCCCGCTGCCGACAAACCGCTTAAGGTCGCGCTGTTGGTAGCCGTGGCCTGCACCCCGACTGTTGAGGAATTGCTGTTGATTGCTGCGGCAATCGCTTTAGCATCAGCTAAGGCGGCATAACCAAACGCAGCACTCGTGCCGCCATTGGCTGTCGTTACAGTCAAAGCCGCTTCCACCGCGATGGTGTTACCACCTGTCAAATCTGCCGCTGCGGCTTTGGTCGTGCCCATTACCGTACCCGCTGCCAGCAAGGTATTGCTACCCAAACCAGTGGCGCGTGCATCGGCAATCGAGCTAACCGAAATGGTCTGATTCGCATTCGCTCCCACTTGAAAAGATTGGCTGACAAACGTGCCGTCTAGCAGATTCAATCCGTTAAAACTGGTCTGGCTGGCCACACGCGTAATCTCTGCGATGAGCTGCGATGCTTCTGCGTCGAGCGAGGCACGATCTGAAATACTGTTGGTGGAGTTGGCTGACTGTATGGCCAGCTCGCGGATACGCTGTAAGTTGTTGTTAACTTCGCTGAGTGCGCCTTCGGCTGTTTGCGCCAGTGAGATACCATCGTTGGCATTACGTGCAGCTTGGTTCAGCCCGCGAATTTGCGAAGTCATACGATCTGAAATCGCCATACCCGCTGCATCATCTTTCGCACTGTTAATACGCAAGCCGGAAGACAGCCGTTGTAGGGAAGTCGCTAACGCGCTTTGTGATTGATTCAAATTGCGCTGTGAATTAAGCGACGCGATATTGGTATTAATAAATTGAGGCATTTTAATTCTCCTTTAACTTGGTTGACTTGCTTGGTTAGCTTGCTGGGGCACAGTTGCCCTTCACTTTGGTTGCCCTGGTAGGGAGTTAATCAACCGCTGTTAAGCCAAGTTATCGGGTGGGGTTTGGAAAACTTTAATGGAGATGAGAATTTTGTTACTGATAGAGATAGTGCGTACTGCTTTAGGTGAAGATTCGTTTAACCCAAATAATCCCACACTTCAGTTACTTAAACCCAGATTGTGCATTAGAGCAAAACCCCTCCCAACCTCCCCTTGTCAGGGGAGTAGCTGGTGCCGTTCACCCCCTGACAAGGGGGAGCTAGAGGGGGTTTCGGGTCGCATTCTTCCTAATGGTTAAATCAGCGGGGGTTTGTTCTAACCAACAATCTAGAACCAAACTACTCCGCTGCCAGCACACGATTTTTGCCCGATTTTTTAACCTGATACATCGCAGTATCGGCACGCCGCACCACTTCTGCAGCGTCTTCTTGGGGATGGCGCAGGGCAATGCCCGCGCTGAAGGTGATAAGTAGTCGATTATTCTCATGCAAGAAAAATTTCTTGGTCAGCTCGCGTTGTAAACGAGTAATGATGTCCACTGCGTCATTCAATTTGGTATCAGCCAAAATAATTAAAAATTCTTCGCCACCGTAACGCGCTACTGCATCAGTGGGGCGCAAGGTTTCTCGAATAATTTTGGTGATGTGGATCAAAGCCTGATCGCCCGCCTGGTGACCGAGGGTGTCATTCAACTGTTTAAAATTATCAATATCCAACAGCGCGATGCTTAAAGGAGATTGCTGGCGATCCGCGCGATTGGTTTCACGGGTTAGCAGCTCATCCAAACCGCGCCGATTAAGCGCGCCAGTGAGCTGGTCTTGAAATACCAATTCGCTGACCTGCCCCAGTTCATGTTCTAACGCATGCACGCGCTCTTCGGCATCGTGCGCTTGTTTGCGCGTATGCAACAATTCTTCGTGCGAGCGCAGCGCGCTGGCTTGTATCACTTGCGTGTCATACATGATGTCATTCAGGATATGGCTTAACTCAGTTAAATTATCCGTGCCGCCAATTTGAGTGCTGTAGTTATCAATTTTGGTATGGTATTCGCTGGTGCTCTCGGTTAGATCACCTAGGCGATCAATAAACGTGGTCATCAAACTTTTTAGCGTGGATTTAGCATCCGTCAAACTATGTTTGAGCAAGCCCTGTTTGATTACCGCATCGCGCAAATTACGCTCCGCATCAGCAATCATGCGTTTGTCCGGCGGCTGATCGATAATTTCTTTTAACGCGGCAATCTGGCCGTGCAGCCATTCATCTTCCGCCACCAGATCACCGACATTACCGACCAACAGGCGCAGTAAGCGTAACAAGCCTTCTTGAACTTTGACATTATCCCCGCCGCGCAACTCCAGCTTAAGCCAAAATTGACGCAGCTGTTTTGCTAACTGGGTAAGCTGTTCAGGGCTAAGGGTAGCGCGCACTTGCTGCACCAAGACCTGAATTTCGCTCGCAAATTCGGGCTGCGAATGCAGCAAGCTTTCCAAAGTTTGCGCCAGTAATTCGCGCAATTGTGCAGACAAATTTATATCCGTTTCGGTAGCCGTTTGATTAACCTTTAGCGCGCTGGCCGTGGCCACAAACTCGGTCATACTAGATGAGGCAGACTCCAGACTAGAGACAGCCGCAGCCATGTGCACAGCAACAGCAGAAACAGGCGCAACCGTGACAGTGGACGCGGCGGCAGAAGTAGGCGCGCTCGACCAAGAGCGTATTAAGCCACGCAACTTTTCGTGCAACTCCTCTGGCTTGTTGGCAAATTTATTGAGTACGGTTTCCACGCCCTCTTTTTTGCGCGAAAGCGTAATGCCCTTATGCGGGATTTCCAGTTGCCTGAGCAAATCTCGGATAAGCGCGGACCAGGGCGGAGCTTCTTTGTTAGGCGCGGTGGGAGGGGCAGCATTGGTCGGTTTAGTCAAAATTATCACCCGTCAAAAAATCGCGTTATAAACACCGCAAATTATGCAATTTGCAGCGACCCGATCAAGCTTGAATGAATGCCGCTTTAGTGCGCTAAATTATAGTTGCGCTAATGAATGCCGCTTTAGTGCGCTAAATTATAGTTGCGCTAAGGGGTATCTTTATATTTTTACTGTGTCAAAAATCGCTCAAGGGATGGAGCGCAAGGTAAAACTTGGCGAGGAAGCGGAGTTGACTCGAATGTCTGCCGCTTCGCGCCCCCGCATTTCGAGCTGGATTAACGCCGCCAAAATTGAACGTGTGGCCCGCCCTTCAGCGGTTTAGTGACGCAGTAAAACTAAGAAATCAGATGATTATTAATCGCATACTGAATCGCTTCAGCATTATTTTTAAGCTTCATTTTGACTAGCAGGCGGGCGCGATATTCGCTGACAGTTTTGGTGCTAAGCGACATAATTTCCGCCATCTCACTTAATTTTTTACCCGATGCAAGCAAGCATAGCGTTTGATATTCGCGATTAGACAGAGTCTGGTGCAATAGGTCTTGATACCCCTCTGACAGGCCATCGGCAAGCTGTTCGGCCAGTTCTTTGCTGATGTATTTTTTGCCTGCCGCCACTTGGCGTATCGCGATTACCAGTTGATCGGGCGCGCTACGTTTATTTAAATATCCCGCCGCGCCACTTTTAATAGAGCGTAAGGCATATTGATCTTCGGCATAGGTACTCAAAATTAATACCGGCAAACGCGGTTGATAAATTTTAATTTGTTGCAGCACCTCGATACCATTTTTATCCGGCAAGTTAATGTCCAGCAAGACTAGGTCATACGCGCCTGCCTGCACCATTTTCAAGGCTTGCATGCCGTTTTCGGCTTCGCCTGTCACACGCAAATCATGCGTATCTTCTAATATCTGCTTCATGCCTTTGCGGATTAAAACGTGGTCATCCACGGCCAGTATATTAATCATGGTATTTCCTTATGCATTGCGGGTAATGACATTTTGGCCGCATGCATGTCCGGCCAGAGTGCTTGCTGTCTGTTAGCATCCATTTCTGGGGTATGACGCGGAACATAAATCATAATAGATGCCCCTTGTCCGCGCGATGTTTTAATTTGCACCTCGCCACCGATGTGAGCGACGCGTTCCTTAATTCCGCGCAGCCCAAATGAGCGGGGCTTTTGCATATCTTCTTCGCTAAATCCTTGCCCATTGTCCTCAATAACAAGATCAATCGAGTTGCGAGTATTGTTGATGGTGACCTTAATTTGGCTGGCTTGAGCGTATTTCATGCTATTCGACAAAGCCTCTTGCATGATGCGAAATAAGGTGATGGAAATATCCGGACTTATTTTTTCGCCCACATCAATAAAATTAAATGTGCAGGGAATGCCCGTGCGCTGCTCAAACTCTTTCACCTCCACCTCCACCGCCGCAATAATGCCAAACGCATCCAACACGCTGGGGCGCAAAGTGCGTGAAATATTATTGGTGGTCACGATGCATTTATCTAATAAATTTTCGATGTCCTTACTTTTCTCTGTCACTTGCGCGTTATCCGCTGGTAAGCGTTTTTTTAACCAAGCCACATCCAGCTTGATGGCCGTGAGCATATTGCCAAGCTGGTCATGCACTTCGCGGGCAATGTTAAGTCGCTCTTGTTCGCGCACTTCCAAAATATGTGCCGATAATTCGCGCACCTGCGCTTGCGAATGCAGCATGGCAATTTCTGCCTGCTTGCTTTGCGTAATGTTGTACATGATGCCTTCCCACCATATCTCGCCGTGCTCCATTTTACGCGGGCTACTACGCAACTCGATCCACTTTACCGTGCCGTCATGCGGCGTAACGATACGCCCCTGCCACGTCCAAAAAGTCAGCGTCCGGATCGAATAATGCATGGCCTCGTGGTAGGCAACGTGCTCTTCGGGATGCAGCAAACCCAAAAATAAATGTGGGCTTTGTTGTAAACTTTCCGGCGTAATTCCCAACACATGCAAGCTGCCTTCACTAACAAAAGGAAAAGCAAAGCTGCCATCCGTTTTGCGTAACATCCGGTAAGCCATGCCCGGCACATTGGCGATAAAAGAATGGAGCTGCGTTTGACTATCGCGCAAGGCAATCTGCGCCAAGCGGTGCTCACGTCGAATGTGTGCAGCACGCAAATTGCGTTCCAACGAAGGGATCAATAACGTCAAGCTCGCACTAAAAATATAATCATCCGCGCCTAAACGTAATGCCTCGAGAATAATTTGCTCGGATAAATCGTACGATAAAAATATGCAGGGCAAGTCGATACCGGTTTGTTGCACGATTTTCAGCGCGGATAGTCCATTGAATCCCAGCGGATTATGGCTACATAAAATCACATCCCAAGTAAAACTTGCCAATGCCACCTTTAAGGTTTCAGCTTGACCGACCCGCGCATGATCAATGCTAAAGCCGCCTCTGTCGAGCTTGGCTAGTATGCGCGTAGCGTCTACCACCGAAGATTCGATCATTAAAACGCGAAGTTGTTTGGTGTTGCTGCTTGTCATTTAGCACGCTTCCGGCTTGTGGCAAAGTTTTAATATAGCCTAATGTTTTTAGCTGGCTGTTCGAACGCGTAATAAGCGTGGGGATTCGAGGCTAATTCCACGTTAGGATCAAAAAAGTGGTGCTACTGTAGCAGAAAATCCCGCGCATAAAAATTCAGCCCACGCACCATTTTCAGCTAAAATGCGGCGGTCTTTGCATGCCCCTTATTTTATGTCTGCTACCCGCTCCGCTGTGACTCCCGAACAATTGCTACGCCCAGAAATACTCGCCCTACATGCTTATCCCGTGCCGGATAGTACGGGCATGGTTAAGCTGGACGCAATGGAAAATCCCTACGCGCTGCCGCTGCCCTTACGCGAAGAAATCGCGCAGTTAGTGGCGGATGCCGCTATCAACCGCTACCCCGACGCGGCGGCGCACGCGCTTAAAGCCAGCATCCGTGAGGCTATTAGCCTGCCGCCTGAAAACTCATCCTTATCAGCAATGCAGATTTTGCTGGGCAATGGTTCAGACGAAATTATTCAACTACTGGCAATGGCTGTCGCCAAGCCGGGTGCAGTGTTGCTGAGCGTAGAGCCCTCGTTTGTGATGTATAAAATGATTGCTGCGTTCACTGGAATGCAATATGTGGGCGTGCCGCTCAACGCAGATTTCACGCTGAATTTACCCGCTATGTTGGAGTCCATCAAACAGCATCAACCGGCGTTGATATTTTTAGCGTACCCGAATAATCCCAGCGGTAATTTGTTCGACGCGGCTGCTATCCAAAAAATTATAGAAGCCGCACCTGGCTTGGTGGTGGTAGATGAAGCCTATTATGCTTTTACTGATGCCAGCTTTATTCCCATGCTAGCGCGCTACCCAAATTTACTGGTGATGCGAACTTTTTCTAAGCTCGGCATGGCAGGTTTGCGCCTAGGCTTTTTGGTCGGCAGCACAGCGTGGTTGGCACAGTTGGAGAAGCTGCGCTTACCGTATAATATCGGCGTGTTAACCCAGCAAGTGGCACTTAAATTATTGCAGCATCACGCCGTGTTATTACAGCAAGCAACGCAGATTAAACAGGATCGAAGCCTGTTACAACAGCGGCTGAGTGCGCTGAAAAATGTGCAGCCTTTTACCAGTGATGCGAATTTTATTTTGTTCCGCACACCGCAGGCGACCCAGATTTTTGAAGGCTTAAAACAGCGCGGCGTGCTGATAAAAAATTTAAGTGCAGGCCATCCCTTGCTGGCGGATTGCCTACGTGTGACAGTAGGATCACCGCAAGAAAACGAGCGTTTTAGTGTAGCATTACAGGAATGCCTGCAAACGATTTAAGTCGTAGCAGGAAAAAATATCTAGTCATTTTTACAGTCGTTAAATCAGGATAAGAATCATGCGTAGCGCGCAAATTACACGAAACACGCTGGAAACAAAAATCAACGTCAAGTTGGAACTAGACGGCACGGGCATTGCCTCGTTTGATACTGGCTTGCCTTTTCTCGACCACATGCTCGATCAAATTGCGCGGCATGGCATGGTTAATCTAGACATTCTCGCCAAAGGCGATTTGCATATCGACGCGCATCACACTGTTGAAGATATAGGCATTACGCTGGGGCAGGCATTCAACCAAGCCATCGGCGACAAAAAAGGGCTGCGCCGTTATGGTCACGCCTACGTACCGTTGGACGAAGCATTATCTCGCGTGGTGCTGGATATTTCTGGTCGTCCGGGGCTGGTGTTTAACGTAAAATTTGTGCGCTCTAGCATCGGCGAGTTCGATGTCGATTTATTCCACGAATTTTTTCAGGGCTTCGTCAACCACGCACTGGTGACCTTGCACATTGATAATCTGGCGGGTAATAACGCACACCATCAAGCCGAAACCATCTTCAAAGCCTTTGGCCGTGCGCTGCGTATGGCGATGGAGGTTGATCCGCGTATGGCGGGGAT
>Ga0209824_10001198_pt1 | contig 15058 bp, 10 predicted proteins | sample VDWuncwatermetaG_FD_184124 | JGI IMG/M metagenome (GOLD analysis project Ga0209824, IMG submission 184124) | Wastewater microbial communities from Netherlands to study Microbial Dark Matter (Phase II) - VDW unchlorinated drinking water (SPAdes)... ... | reverse complement strand
ACTATACCCTCAGGGGTAGAGTTTAATATGACTCAATAGGGCGTATTGACAGCCCCGTATGGGATGATATAAAACCCCTCTGTCGTTTCCAGATCTCGTCTTAACGAGAGGTAATATTGCTAAAAATATTTTTATAAAAGAAAGGAGAAGAAGATGAAGTACTCAAGAATCACTGTGCTCATGGCAGGGATGGCCATGCTGGCAATGCTCGGTGCTCCGGCGCTGGCTCTGGCTCACACGGTGGTGGCGGCCAGTTTGCAGGGGTTCGAAGAGCCCCCGGCGATCTCCACTACAGCGAGCGGGACATTTGATGGGGAAGTTAGTAGCGACCAAACCTCCATCGCGTATGTGCTGAGTTATGCTGGTCTCGAGGGGGACGTCAGGCAAGCCCATATCCATCTAGGGCAGTTCAGCGTCAACGGCGGAATCAGTATCTGGCTGTGTCAGACGACCAGCAACCCTGACCCCACTGGCCTAGCACCGACCTGCCCTCAAGAGGGCACGGTAACTGGGACTGTGACCGCGGCCAACGTGATCGGACCAACGGGACAAGGTATTAATGCCGGTGAGTTTGATAAGATTATAACGGCGATGCTTGCCGGCGTGACCTATGCCAACGTGCATTCGACCAAGCACCCTGGAGGCGAGATCCGCGGACAAATCGCGGAGGTGCCTTAGCCCAATTTGTCACGAGGTTGGGCGAACGCGCGGGCTAGGCGGCGTTTCTCCAGGCAGGCGGATGAGGCGGGAACTCGGTTTTTTCAGAGCTATACCGCTGGGTCTCCTGCGTCGTACCAGCTCCCTACCAGAGGATAAATACGCCTGTGCTCTTTTTTTATATCTTCCCCGGGCCGCCGGCTCTTGCTAGCCCCAAAACCGGTTGTGTAGGGCCACTCAATGAAGAAGATGTGGCCAATCTGAATGCGGGGCTATTCTATTTCAACGTTCACAGTACAATGTTCCCGGGTGGGGAGACTAGAGGACAGGCGCAATCTATCTAATAGTTTGGGAAAAAATAGTTGGAGGTCCGTCATCGGGGCATAATGCCCCAATGGCGTCTGATTTGGCGATCCCTGAAACTGTTTCACTTCGTCACCCTGCGCGGAACCTTATTGTCCCACGGCGAGCCTGTTATCCCAGGCTTGACATACTTGACAAAGACGGGTGATTTTCTTTCCTAAGATGAATCTCCATATTTTCGAGACGCGCTGCCGTGAGAGGATGGGGGGATCCCCTGGAGGGACGTGGCCGTATCAGTAAGGGCCGTCCATGAGTTCTCGGTGCGCAGAGCTGAAGAACATGGCGGAAGATCTTGCTTGACAAGGAGAATCAAGGGGGAGTACAAGCGGGCCGTCTGAGTTTCGCAGAAAAACGTATCTCTTCGAGCAATCATGAGTTTTTGAGAGAGCCCATAGGCTAGACCCTCAGTGTAAAGGAGAACTGAAAAATGTTTTCGAATCATTTGCCCAACAGGGGACGCCGTACTCAATGGGCAGAGGGATTTCCGCTCAGGGCTTTCGGTAAGACGTGAAAGAAGCTCTATCTCTGTCAGCAGGCTAAAGGGAAATTTGCTAAAGAAATGAGGAGGCTAAACAGATGATTTGCAAAGCTCAGATTATGATGAACCGAACAACGATCCTCTGGGTGCTAATCGCGATGTTGCTCACTCCTGCCCTTGCCGAGGCGCGCATCACGCGAATTGAGATCATGCGGGTCGAGTCGCCGACGTTTGGGGGAGTCTCCTTCGGCGACGTTGGCCAGTACGAGAAGATTGTCGGGCGCGCATTTGGTGAGATCGATCCGGCTGATCCGCGAAACGCGGTGATCGTGAACATCGACAAGGCGCCGAGGAACCCCGCCGGGCGGGTCGAATATGTCGTGGACATCTACCTGCTGAAGCCCGTCGAACTTCGGCGGGGCAACCGTCGCATTTTCTACAACGTCCTGAACCGCGGCAACAAACAGGCCCTCGACAACTTCAACGATACGCCGCCCGGCGCCAACGCCAACGAGCCGACGACCGTCGTCGATGCGGGGAACGGATTCCTCATGCGAGAGGGGTACGTCATCCTCTGGAGCGCCTGGCAGGGTGACGTTCCTGCCGGCGGTAACCGCATGCTGGCGAGCTTCCCAGTCGCTGAAGATAACGGTATGCCGATCGTGGCCATGAACCGCGACGAGTTCATCTTTGACAATACGACCAATCCGGTGACGGCGACGCTCAGCTACCCAGCGAACACGCCGGACCAGACGCAGGCGACGCTGACGGTCCGTCAACGCGAGGCCGATCTGCGCGTTGCCCTCCCGGCGAGCGCCTGGAGCTATCTGTCATCCACGCAGATTCAGATAATGCGGCCTATGGAGTTTGACGCCGGCGCCATCTATGAATTTATCTACCCGGCGCGGGATCCGATCGTCATGGGACTCGGGTTCGCCGCTATGCGCGACGTCGTCTCGTTCCTTCGGCGGGAGGCCGACGACGACTTCGGCAACCCGAATCCGCTGAACGTCGGCCACTCGGGGCCGCGGATCCGTCAGGTCCTGGCCTTCGGGTCGTCCCAGGCCGGCCGCTATCTGCGCGACATGCTGTGGCAGGGATTCATGGAGGACGAGAACGGGCGGCGCGTGTTCGACGGGATCATCCCGCACAAGCCCGGCTCGCGGAAGACCTTCACGAACTTCGTATTCTCCCAGCCCGGCCGTTTCTCGCGCCAGCACGAGGACCATCTCTACGGGGGGGACCAGTTCCCGTTTACGTACGCGACGCGCTTCGATTCGATCAGCGGCAAGACCGATGGTATCCTCGCTCGCTGCCTCGCCTCCAACACCTGTCCGAAGATCATGCACACCGACAGCGGGACCGAGCACTGGGGCGCGCGTGCATCGCTGGTCGTCACCGACGAGGCCGGCCACGACATCCCGCTGCCAAATAACGTTCGCGCCTATCTGTTTTCGAGCACGCAGCATGGCCCCGCTGCGACGCCGTCACGCGGGATCTGCCAGCAACTGAGCAATCCGGCGCCCTTCAGTCCGGCGCTACGGGCGCTGCTGGTCGCGCTCGACAAGTGGGCGAGACACGGCGAGCGGCCTCCGGCAAGCCGCGTGCCCCGCGTCGGCGACGGCACGCTCGTGCCCTCGCTGCCGCAGTCCGATCAAGGGTTCCCAGAGATTCCCGGGGTGGCCTATAGCGGACTCCTCAACGAGCTCGCCGAGCTGGACACAAGCGTCCAGCCGCCCACGCCCATTGCGGGCCATGACTACATTGTCCTGGTGCCCAAGGTCGATGCCGACGGCAACGATATCGCGGGTATTCGCCTCCCGGACATCGCGGCGCCACTTGCGACGCACACGGGGTGGAATCTGAGAGCGGCCGGCTTCGCCGAGGGGGAAATCTGCAGTCTCACCGGCTCGTATATCCCGTTCGCCGTGACCGCCGCTGAGCGCGGCGCTGATCCACGCTTCTCGCTTGAGGAGCGCTACGGGACACACGAAGGCTACGTGGACGCGGTCGCCCGCGCTGCAGAAAGCCTCGTAAGCGAGCGGCTTCTCCTAGAGGAGGACGCCGAGCGTTTGATCCAGGAGGCCGAGGACAGCAACGTGCTGCGCTAGGACAAGGCTAGCTGCGGCTTAAAGGAGGTGATGCCTTTTGATTGTCTGAGCCAATAGCTAAAAAGAATGTTTCTAAAACCTATTCATGAAAGGAGAAAGCATCATGAAAAGACTAATTCTCTTGCTTCCCCTGATGATCATGCTCCTACCCGGTATGTTGTTTTTACAGCCCTCGTTAGTGGAAGCTCAAGGCAGGCCAATCATCGGGACGCTCCGCGCACCGCTCGCTGAGTTACCCCAGATCGAGAACTTCGAAGTCATCGGCCACAATCCGCTCCCGAACCCGGGAGATACGATCGCACGGGGTCGGAACGGCCCGGTTGGTATCGCGGGCAACTGTCTCTATGTCGGTAACCGCGTCGGCAGACGCACCGGCACTGGACCGGATTTTGGGACTCCCGCCTTGACCTCTGAAACGCTTATTGTGGACATCGCTGATCCCACGAACCCGCAAGTCGTAGGCGCGCTCCAGACGATATTAGGCTCGACTTCACGCGAGCTCCGGACGATTCAGGACCTGAACACTCTCATCATTCTCAACTTCCGCGATAACGCTCCTGACGAAGGTGGCGCCTTCAACAACTACCAGATTTACGATATCAGCGACTGCCGCAATCCTCGACTGACCAGAACGATCGAAATCGGCCGCGCGCGGCCGCACGAGTTCTTCCTCTGGCGAGATCCGAACAACCCGGCACGGTTCCTTCTCTACTCTTCCATTTCAGGCGGAGACGCCAGTTTCACTGAACCGTCCCTACGTGTGTTCGAGATCGTAAATCCCCCGTCCGCGACAATTAGACCCGTGGCGAGCTTTACGTTAACACCAGCAGTCCCCTCGACTGAGCCCGTGGATCCAAATGACTACAGGGACGACCATTTTGTGTTCACCCAGAAACCGACTACCCAAGGAAACAGTCTCCACTCGATGTCAGTATCGCAGGACGGCACGCGCGTTTACATGGCAAACTCTCAGGCCGGCTACTTCATCCTCGACAGTTCGCGCCTGGCCCAAAACCTCCCCTGCATCATGAATACGGAGACCTTCGATGAGACGAGCAACACCAATCCGATGCTCTGCCTGCGCAAAATCAATCCCGACCCGAAGGCCAGGGTTGACCGCACCCCGCCCTTTGGTGGCATCCACCACTCGATCTACCCTGTCCCGGGACGGCCTTACGCAGTGACCGGAGGCGAGCGAAATGGAACCAACACGTGCCCATGGACTCCGGGGCAGATTCTCGACATCACCAACGAGAAGAGTCCTCAAGTCATCTCTCAGTACATGGTTCCGGAGAACCTTCCGGAGAACTGCTTCGTAGGCGGTCCTGGGGATCCGGCTCTGGAACGGGAGTTTTCCACCCATCAACTTCTGGTCTTCCCGAACATCTTCTTCAACTCTTGGTATTCGGCCGGCATGCGTGCATGGGACATCTCCAATCCGGCTCTGCCAATGGAGGTTGGCGTGTTCGTTCCGAGGCCTGAGGATCAGGTTGTCGAGCGGTTCCGAAATAGCCCGGACGTGTGGACGTGGCCCTTCCCTATTCTCCATAATGGGCTGATCTACATCTCCGATGAGAACAGCGGGCTTTACATCCTCAGGTACACGGGGGCTAGAGCTGATGAGCTACCCCAGCAGGGTACCTTCATCAGCAACACGAACTTTTAGGTTTCCGATCGATAGCAACGAACCAAGGACGGCACAGAAGGGAGGCTTGCCCCCTTCTGGCTGAAGGGAGCCTGAAGCCTCGAAGAAAAATGAAAGGAGAAGTTACCATGACGATACTGCAGTGGAATTTGCAGGAGGACGCGGAACGTATCATCGCCGAGGCGGAAGAGAGCAACGCGCTGCGCTAGAGGAGGCCCTCTGCGGTGGCGCTTAGTCCTTATATATGGGTTCAATGTGTAAACAAGAAGGTGTTTTGAGTAACAACTGCCTGTTTGGAATAAAGGAGAAGGACAATGAAAAACAAGACGAGTCTTTGGGCCCTAATGGTAATGTTGCTGACTCCTGCCCTTACGGAGGCGCGCATCACCCGCATCGTGATTGACCGAGTAGAGTCGCCGACGTTCGAGGGAGCGTCGTTCGGCGACGTGGGCCAGTACGAGAAGCTGGTGGGAGTTGCCTACGGGGAGGTAGACCTCGACCATCCACTCAACGCCGGCATCGTGAATCTCGACCGCGCGCCGCGCAACGCCCAGGGGATGGTGGAGTACAACATCGACGTCCACATCTTCAAGCCGATCGATATGAAGCGCGGCAACGGCACCATCTTCTACACCGTCGTCAACCGCGGCAACGCCGGGCTGACGTTCCACATCGGTGCGGGCGGCGGCAACGACCCGACCACCGCAGCCGACGCCGGCGACGGGTTCATGCTCGAGCGGGGGTACGTGCTGGTGAAGAGTGGGTGGCAGGGCGACATCCTGCCCGGGGGCGCCCGCACGACCGCACGCTTTCCGGTCGCCACCGACGGCACCCCCATCCAGAAGGTGATCACCGCGGAGTTCACCTTTGGGGCGTCGACCTTCTCTGCCCCTATCGGCGAGGCGAATACGAGGCCGTATCTACCCGTGGAGGAGAGCATGGCCGGGGCCACGCTCTACCGCCGCGCCGGACCCCACGCACCTCGGGAGGTGATCCCGCGCGGCGAGTGGTCCTTCGCCCAGTGTCCCGATGGCGTCACGATGACGCCGAGCCAGACCGACCTCTGCCTGCCGGCGCGGTTCTCACCGGACTTCATCTACGAGCTCGTCTACGAGGCGCGCGACCCAACCGTCATGGGCCTGGGCTTTGCCGCCACGCGCGACGTCATCTCGTTCCTGCGCTACGACGCATCGGAGTCGAACCCGCTCGTGGAGCACCGCCCCAGCCGGGCTCTCGGCTTCGGCTCCTCGCAGAGCGGCCGTTATCTGAAAGACCTGATCTATCAGGGGTTCAACCAGGACGAGTCCGGTCGGATGGTTTTCGACGGGGCGATCCCCCACATCTCGGGTTCCCGCAAAACCTGGACCAACTTCGAGTTCGCGTTCCCGGGACGATTCTCGCAGGCTGTCGAGAACCACTATGCCCCGGGCGATCAGTTCTCGTTCGCCTACGAGACCCTCACCGATCCCATCAGCGGCAAGACCGACGGGGTGCTCCACCGCTGCCGGGAGCAGGGGGCGTGCCCGAAGACCATGCACTGGGATTCGAGCACGGAGGCGTGGGCGGCCCGCGCCTCGCTGGTCGTAACCGACCCGCTTGGTATGGCTGACGTGCCCATCCCGGACAACGTGCGCGTCTACTTGTTCTCGAGCACGCAGCACGGCCCAGCCGGGACGGCATCACCAACGACGATGTGCCAGCAACTGACTAATCCCAACCAGTACCGGGAGACCCAGCGCGCGTTGCTCCACGCGCTGCAGGAGTGGGTGACGGACGGCCACAATCCGCCGCCGAGCCGGGTCCCCCGGATCGGCAACGGGACGCTGGTGCCCTCGCTGCCGCAGGCTGTGCAGGGCTTCCCGGCGATCCCCGGTGTCAGATACACGGGGGGGTTCAACGACCTCTTCATCAACGACGAGGATGCGCAGCCGCCCGAGCACATCCCGGGTACCGAGTACACCGTCCTCGTCCCCAGGGTGGATCAAGACGGGAATGACATCGGCGGCGTCCGTTCGGTGACGCTCCAGGCACCCCTCGGCACCTACACCGGCTGGAACCTGCGCCGGGCTGGCTTTATGGAGGATGAGTCCTGCGGTCTCACCGGCTCCTTCATCCCCTTCGCGACGACCAGGGCCGATCGGCTCGAGGCCGGCGACCCTCGCCTCTCGCTCGAGGAGCGCTATGGAACACACGAGGGCTACGTCGAGGCCGTGCGGGCGGGCGCCGAGGACTTGGTGGCCCAGGGTTTCCTTCTTCCGGAGGACGCCGAGCGTCTCATCGCCGAGGCGGAAGAGAGCGACGTGCTGCGGTAGAGATTGATGTAAAAAGCTGAGGTGGATCATGTGGTCCTGGCGGAGGAAAGAGGGTCTACTTCCCTCTGCAGACTAAAGGGAAAGTTAGTAGAGAAAAAGGAGGGTAAACAGATGAATTCGCGAAGCTCAGATTATATGGAGCGAAGGAGAACAAAGATGAAACGAAAGACCATCCTGTGGGTTCTAATCTCGATGTTGCTGATTCCGGCTCTCGCCGAGGCCCGCATCACGCGTATTGTCATCGACCGAGTAGAGTCCCCGACGTTCGAGGGAACCTTGTTCGGCGACGTCGGCCAGTACGAGAAGCTGGTTGGACGCGCATTCGGTGAAGTCGATCCGGCCGACCCCCGCAACGTGGTGATCGTCGATATCGGCCTGGCGCCGCGTAATGCCAGTGGTATGGTCGAGTACTCGATGGATATCTACATCCTGAAGCCAGTCAATTTGAGTCAGGGCAACCACAAGCTCTTCTTCGAAGTCAACAACCGAGGGAACAAGCTGTTCGGTGATTTGAACCGATCGAGCGGCGGCAACAATCCGACGACCGCCGCCGACGCCGGCGACGCGTTCCTAATGAATCAGGGATATAGCATGGCCTGGAACGGCTGGGATTTCGGGGCGACGCCCGGCAATGACCGGCTCACGATCACCGTTCCCGTAGCTACGAATGGTGGAGCGACGATCATGGGTCCGTCGTACGAATACATCGTCTTCGACAACAGCACCACGATGACGAGCACGCTCGCATACCCGGCAGCGACCCTGGACAAGTCCCAGGCCACCCTGACGGTGCGCCAGCACTTGACGGATCCAGCCGAGGACGTTCCAGCGAGCGGATGGGAATTCACCTCTGGCGGTACGGCAATCCGCTTGCTGCCAGCCGGGACACCGTTCGAGCAGAGCGCGATCTACGAGTTCACGTACACGGCGAAGAATCCCGTGGTGGCCGGAATCGGTTTGGCGGCGACGCGCGACTTCGTCTCGTTCCTGCGGTACGCGACGGCGGATGATTTCGGCAATCCCAATCCGCTCGCGGGCGACGTCCAGCACGCCTACACATTCACGGTCTCCCAGCCTGCGCGGTACATGAACGACTTCCAGACGCTCGGTTTTAACGAAGATGAACAGGGACGACGCGTCGTCGACGGGGTCCTTAACTGGCTCGGCGGTGGCAGCGGCGTCAACATCAACTTCCGGTTCGGTCAAACCGGGCGAACCGAACGCAACCGTCAGAATCACCGTTACCCCGAGGCGAACTTCCCGTTTGCATATCCTCTCCTCACAGATCCGTTCACGGGCAAGACCGGGGGTCGCGGCGTTCGGTGCGCCGCAAGCGGCACTTGCCCCAAAGCCATGGAGGTGAATTCCGCCAATGAGTACTGGGTAAAGACGGGGTCGCTCTTGCACACGGATCCTCTTGGGAGGGACCTGCCGCGCGACCCCGAGAATGTTCGCTTTTACCTGTTGTCCGGTGTAGAGCACACCGTAGCTGGCGCGCCCCCGATGTCGACGGGCGTGTGCCAGCAGTTTCGGAACACGACTAATCCCAACCCCGCCCTGCGCGCACTGTTCGTCGCGCTGGATGAGTGGGTGACCCAGAATGTCAAGCCGCCCAAGAGCAAGGTCCCCGGGCGGGGAACGGCGGTGTTTTCGGTTCCGCAACCGTCGGGGCTGGGCGTTGTCCCGCAAGAGGCACTGAGGTTTCCCAACATCCCCGGAGTCACCTATACCGGGGTGATCACTGTGCGGCATCTGTTCGACTTCGGACCGTTGTTCGACGAAGGGATCTTGACGATCAATCCACCCGACTTCTCGGGGCCGGTGTATCCGTCCTTCGTGTCGAAGGTCGATCACGACGGTAACGAAGTTGCCGGGATTCGTCTGCCTCCAGTGGCTGCACCGATCGCCACCACGACCGGGTGGGCGTTACGGAGAGCGGAGTTCGGGGGTGACGACGGGTGTGAATCGTCAGGGCAGTGGATACCGTTCAAGACCACCAAGGCGGAGCGGCTGGCCGATGGCGATCCGCGTCGTTCGCTCGAAGAGCGCTACAAGGATCACGATGGATACGTGAAGAAAGTGACGAAGGCGGCCGAGAAGCTCGAAAAGCGGCGCCTGCTTCTTCCCGAGGATGTACAGCGGTATATCGACGAAGCGCAGGCTAGCAACGTGCTTCAGTAACTGGGCAAAGCAACAGAGTGGGCAGAATGTCAGGCTTTTGTTATTTGATAATATGGAGAAGCAAAAAATCATTTTTGTCCTACGCGACATAACGTCGATGAGGTGGGTGGAATACAGAAAGAGGCTTTGTAAGGAAGAAAAGGAGTGATAGTGAAATTTACAAGGAGGAATAGCAATGACTAGATACTGGTATACAAGACTGATTCTATGCATCGCCGTCGTCTTTTGTCTGCTGGCGTGGAGCGCTGGCCAGTTATTCGCGCAAAATGGAAAAGAGAGCAACAACATGAGCTTGCTGGGCTTCAATGACCTCCAGGCCCGCTCGGCCTACCAGCCTATCATCCACCGCTACGGGAAGGACAGATGGATCCTTTTCGTTGGCCACCATGCGGGGACGGCTCTCAATCCCCTCACCGGGAAGGTAGAAACTAACGGCGTCTCGACCGTCGACGTGACCGATCCCAAGAACCCGCTGTACCTTGCCCACATCCCGGGGCCTCCCGGGTCCGGCGAATTGGGTGGCTCCCAGATGGTTCGCGTGTGCGACGGCAACGTGCTGCCGCAAGGCGACCCCAACAAGGTGTACCTGCTGCGGCCATTCGGCAACGACAACCAACAGATCTATGATGTGACGGACCCGAGCAGTCCCGTCTTCGTCACCAATTTATTCGACGTGCCCCGGAGCAGCACCCACAAGAGCTGGTGGGAGTGTGACACCGGAATCGGCTACGTCGTCGCTGGCGCGGTGAACGAGGGATGGAAATCGGGCCACGTCACGTCGATCTTCAACCTGAGCAACCCGGTCGCGCCCCGGTTCATCCGGCACTTTGCCCTGGACGGTCACCAGCCAGGCTCTCCCCTCCCGGCGCCCGCAGCGGTCCACGGTCCCATCTCGGCCTTCCCTCTCAAAGACCGTGTCTACTTCGCGTATGGCGTGAGCTCAAATGGAGTCATGCAGGTTGTCGACCGGACCAAGCTCATAGAGGGCGATCCCGACCTGCCATGCAATACTCCCACTTGCGACGGGCCTGGGGAGCGGTTCGAGCCGACATCGGACAACCTCAAGTTCCCGGAGGTCGGCCGGTTGGATATGAACCCCAACTGGGGCGGGCACACCTCGATGCCGTTTCTCCAGATGACGATCGACGACTGGCTTCCCAACCAGTTCGACTCGAACCCCGCACGCAGCATCCGCGATTTTGTGGTGCTAGTGTCGGAGGCGACGGCGAACGGCTGCCGCGAGTTCCGCCACTTCGTATCCATGGTGGACGTCACCACGGAATCCAGGCCGCAGTCGGTGGCCAACTTCCAGGTGCCGGAGTCGCAGGGCAACTACTGCAACCGCGGAGGTCGCTTCGGGTCGCACGCGAGCAACGAGAACTTCGGCCCACCCTACTACGGCAAGATTGTCTTCATCTCGTACTTCAACGCGGGAGTGCGGGCCGTCGACATCCGCGACCCCTATAACCCGCAGGAGGTGGCCTTCTTCATCCCGCCCACGACGGACAACACCGACTTCCGCTGCGTCCCACCGGACGAGCCGCCCAACTGCCCGAGGCCGATCCAGACCAACAACGTGGACACCGACGAGCGGGGGTTCATCTACATCGTGGACCGGGCCAACACGGGGTTGCATATTCTTGAACTGACGGGAGACGCGCTGAAGATCGCTAAGCGTCCGTAACCCTTACCAGACAAAGGAGGTGATTGGCCATAACTTGGGCAGAATGTCAGGCTTTTGTTATTTGATAATGACGTCTCTTCATGGCAAGGGCGCAGTATGGCGCGAAAACCGAGGGTCTATCTTCCCGGAGCGCTCTATCATGTGATCAGCCGGAGGGAATCAGCGGCAGGAGAGCAGGCTAAGGGTGATAGCTGCATAGGTGGGGGATGAGGTCGGAGGGCTAAAGCTTACGGAGGCAGCAGAGCATTTAAGGAGGGACTTAGCCGCGCTTTCAATTGGAGTAAAAAGACTTGAAGGCGAGATGGAGAGGGACGCTGGGCTTCGGAGGCGGGTTATGGAGTTATGTAGGGCGCTGAGAGAGCAAAGGAGAAAATAAAATAACCAAAGCCTGACACTATTCCTAACATTGCTGTAGTAGCCGTAATAGCGGACAAGTTGTTCGGTTTACTTGACGTTGGACGACCAGGTCGACGTTGAACTGAGACCTTCGGACCGTGTCGCTGTGAGCAAAGCGAACCAGAAGTTAAGGCTGGTTCGTCCGGCGAGGAAGACCTACTTGGAGATCCTCCGCAAGAAGCTGAAGTGGGGCGAACGTTGAGCACACCGTTTGCTCCGTGCTACCCGAGCCTGGACAAGAAGGCCGCCGAGAAGCAGCGGCGAGAAGGTCCGCGGCATCAAGCAACATTGCAGGCCCCATGAAAAAGTTTATGCGCGAGCAAGTAGACCCATGGGTATGCTGCGGCGGCCAGAATGATCCCTTCTTTCATCCGATGTATTTTCTGTGTTAAGAGGAAAAGCCCGGGGGACCTTGATTCCCTTGCTGAGTCTTAAACCTGCATTTATTTTGTGATTCCTGCTCAGCCGCTCTGAGCAGTTTCTATTCAGTGGCTCTTTACCCTATACTGCGCCGCCGCACCAGCGCTATCCCGGTGGGCACTTGCCTGCACTGCCGGCGTTGAAGATCGCCTGGATTTCGTCAGCCGTGAGGTCACTGTTGTAGATCGCGACTTCGTCGACAATTCCTAAGAAGCCACTGAGGTTATGTGTGCCCGCGCCGATCGCAGCACCCGTCGTGAAGACAAAACCTGGATCGTAAGCCGGTGCCGTTGTTGCAATACCATCCACATAGAAGATCACCGTAGGACCCGATTTGGTCACCGCAACGTGGTGAAAGTTTAGATCGGTGACCTTTAGATCGCCCGAATCGACAAGATTCACCCCTATCTTGGTTAAAAACAACCTACCCTCATCGCCAAAGCCAAAACCGTAGCCACCTACCCCGTGGCAAAATACGCAACCGCCACCCGGGGTGAACGAACTCGCCGCAGTAGACGAGCGGGAAATCCAAGCTTCAATGGTCAACGACTGCAGTTGCAAATCAGCGGGATTACCCACTGTCACTATATCGCTGGGAATGCCGCCAAATTTAAACCCTTGGCCAACGAAGCTGGGCGCAAAGGTTGCGGCACCCATCACCGTCCCTGGATTGCCACCGATCAAATCGCTGGCACCCCCCTCACCTTGCCACCAGCCTACTATGCCTGGCGCCGGAGGAGCGCAAACTTGTGCCGAAACCGGCGCTGCAGCCAATAGCATCAACCCCGCAAGGCCGAAAATAAGACCCATTCTCGTCGCGATCATTGAATCATCCTCCAATCTTGGATTTTAACCCTGAACTTAGTTAGAGATCTCCAAATGATAGAATTTGTTTTTGGGGCTCAGCCACCGAAAACTCAAACCCCGTACCGGCCCACATTCGAGAGCCTCAAAGGGCCGCCAGTAAGAGCAGACTGACCCGGTATCCCCGTTTGTTGGAGAACGGCTATCCGATATGAAGTCTTATGTCAAGGATTTTTAATTACCTCCGGCTGGTCAATGAAGCTAATGATCCGCATCTCTCCCTGACACTAGGACAGGTAAGCGGGGAAGTGAAACATTGCTGTAGTAGCCGTAGTAGCGGACCAGTTGTTGCCCTTTGTTTGGGATGTGAGCCGTGACGGCTAAAATCCAATCTAGAACAGGGAAGATCGCGAAGTTCTTTTTAAGAACAGGATTCATCTTGGAGCGGTAAATCACGGTCTTGCTATCTTTCTGGTAGATCATCTTTTCCTGGGAGGAGACAAACTGGAGGGAACATCGGTTGGGAAAGGTCGCGGGTTTTTACTCGTTATTTGCGTAGTTTTGATTCATGCTAGAATGAGATTATGGGGTCATCAATCGACCAGGCCAAAGCCAGAGTTACAGAGTGGGTTCGAAGACATCGTCACGCCGTGCTTTATGACGAGGAGAGTTCCACTCTCTTGGACATCGCTTCGGGGAAGAGTGTTTATCTTCCGTGGCGTGAGGTCAAGGCTTTTGAAGAGAAGGTTCACTCAGAGACTGGAGATAGCTATCTCGTATTGCTTTTTGACAACGGAAATCAGATCGCCCTGGTCGACCCAGGAGGGGTTGCTTTTGCTCCGTTGCAGGCCAACACCGGTCCGTTGCAGAATCTTCCTCCGGTGGTGTGCCTGACAGACTTTCAGACACTCAAGCAGCGCGTCGACCATTATCTCAACGTTCATCAGGATGAACCGCTGCCCAAAGAATGCCTCGATCTCGTGATGATCTGCATTGCTATCCTCGACGGTGCCCGGCTTCTTGGCTTCGATGTGGGCGACCTGGAAGGAGAGCTAGACAAATCTCTGCGCGAGATCGAGCGCAGGAGCTCTTAGGCCCTCTTCAAGGCTCTGAGCACGGCCGTAGGGGGCACCTTACTACCCTGTTAGGTCGCCCGATACTGCGGCCGTGCTCAGATCAGCCAGAATGAGAGAGCCTGACTACCTCTTCCCTTTATTCCCCACCACTTCACTGCAGTCTTTCCTTAATCGTGGGCACGAGAAGGAAGAGAGGCCTTATGACTCTCACGTCGAATTCAGGAGGAAGGTGGTCGTTAAGGGGAAAGAGGTTGACGAGGGCTGGAGGATTAAGCGGTGGTGCCGGAAAGATTTCATATGCCTTTAGGTGGATGTCCGGGTTGTTGACCGGTGAACCCTCTTTGCTGACGGGTGCACACAGCAATCGGCTGACTAGAAGTTCCACCGCCTCTTGTGGGTCGAACTGGTCTGAGAGGAGAAGCGGCCCTGGGACCTGGGACGGGGGTTCGATCAAGTAGCACTTGTAGTGGTCCACAGGTGTGAGTTGCGCATGCGCCAATCCCCCGAGGCTCATAAGGGCGAATATCGCCAGGAGAAGCAGTCCTATTTTTCCGATTCTGTTCATTGTATACCTCCTGCTATAGTATGTTGATAGAGCCTAGCCTTTAGCACACAGTACTGAGCGCTGACGACTAAGGGCTTCCAATTTTTGGATTCATTGTTCTCCCCTCCTCTATATAAAGGGTATTGCCAAGAGTTTTTAGTTAGCGTAGTTTGTCGCCTATAAGAGAAACGGAGGCTTAAATTAGGACAGAAAGAGAGCTGATGTCAATAGCTTTCCCATAGGAGGAGGAACTCTATGACCACCGAAGAATTTGTACAGGAGTTACTAGAGATCGTCAGTGCGTTCTGTCGGACTCTCGACGATCAGCCTCCCGCTTATAGCTACATACCTTTAAAGAGCGACGAGGAAAGGATCCGCGTGATGAAG
>Ga0209824_10001197_pt1 | contig 15071 bp, 13 predicted proteins | sample VDWuncwatermetaG_FD_184124 | JGI IMG/M metagenome (GOLD analysis project Ga0209824, IMG submission 184124) | Wastewater microbial communities from Netherlands to study Microbial Dark Matter (Phase II) - VDW unchlorinated drinking water (SPAdes)... ... | reverse complement strand
CCGATGATGATGCCCCAGTTGTACTTGGGAAGCTTCGGGAAAGGCTTGGGGAAAACGGCTTTGACTTTATTATGCCGGCAGGTGACTGGGAGACTGTAGAGGAAGATGAGGATCGGCAACCCGGACCAGTCAGTCGGCTATTGAGCCACGCAAAGGAGCTTCTGAACTCTGACCTCAGGACATATAAGCACCTAAGACAAATCGGGATGCCCTTAATGACCACGGTTTCAAAATCACTCCCCAGGGAATTGATCCTCCAAGCTGCAAGAGATTTGCGGCTGCTAGATAAAAAGCAGACGATCGTCTGCGACACGGAGGATGAATTCTCTTTCATCATGGATCGGGCTATCCACGACATACCCTGGCCAAAACAGAGATGGATCGAGATCTATTACCAAGACGAGGCCGCAAAGCTGTCTTTGGATCAGCAGGCTTACCTAAAGGCCCACATGCAACCGGTCTTTTCCTTGTACGAGATGTCGCAGGTATCCCGTGGTCGCGGCGCATGGCTAGTGGATCTATTCCGCCCAGAAAAGTTTTTTCTCATGGATACCGGATTAGGAATGACAGCCAAAGAAGGATATCTTTTGGCCAGCAGGATCATCCACTTAAACGGACTCTATTTCACCTCCGGGGTGAGTATGCCTTTTGGCTCCGAACACAAGAAGCGACTCATGAGCTACTTTGCTTCCCTGGGGCAGGAGAAAGAGGAAGCCGAAAGCTGGGAGACGCTGATGCGGCACCACGCCCCATATTTCTTTATTGAGTTTAAGAAGACCGGCGTTTATGTCGAGTTCACTCCACCCACCTATTAGGCATGTGCCATGAAGGTTAAAACTCGTCGCCTTTTGACCCTAGATCGCAAACCTTTTTGGAGAGAACTCCTCGACCCCACTTCCCTCTCTGTCAAGGATTAGCCTAGCTGCCAGGGCGCCGACGGACGAACTGGTCGTAACCCCGTGACCGCCGAGACCGGCAACCCAGAAAAAGCCGCGCACCTTGGGATCCCAACCGATCACAAAGCGACCATCGTTCGATAAGGTTCTCAATCCCGCCCAGCTTTTTCGAATGGCAACATCGGCAATCCCGGGAAACCGCTGTCGGATTTTCTCGGCCAACAATTCCGCAACCGAGCTGTCCGTCGGGGGGTCGCCAGGGGCCATCTCGTCTTGATCGCAAGGGCACAGAAGCAGGCCACCGGAGTCAGGGCGGAAATAAATTCCCTGCGCGTCGTCCCAGACAAACGGCCATTTCGGATCAACCCAGGGTAGTGGAGCGGTAACAAAAAGGTGGCGGCGGCAGGGACGTAGGGGCGCATCGACGGCGCCGGCCATCTTCCCGACGACCGCTGCCCAGGGACCGGCGGCGTTGATGACGGTCTCCGCCCGGATCACCCCTTCGGCTATTAGGACTCCGCACGCGCGTCCATCCTGAACCTCAATTCCCCGCACAGAACAGCTGTAGCGGATCTGCGTTCCCATAGAAAAGGCCGCTTTGAGATAGCCCGAGAGCAAGGCATGTATATCAACCACGCCGTCCGTGGGGCACCAGATAGCCCCGTCAAAATTCGCCTCTTTGAGCACCGGAACATAATCCTTCGCTTTTTCCGGCAACCAGGATTCCACCTCTATCCCAACCTCCCGCGCCATCTCGGCATCCCGCGACAGCCTGTTCCAGCCCTCTCCGCTACCTAAAAGGAGAGAGCCGTTGCGCTGAAAGTCCACAGCTATCGGCCAGTCAGAGGGGAGGCCTCGCAAAAAAGCCGCGCCCTCCTTTGCCAACCGCATTACTGCATTCTCAGGAACGACCTGACGGATCATGGAGGCATTGCGTCCGGAGGAATGCACTCCGGCCACCTTTTCCTGCTCCAGGATCAAAATATCTTTAACCCCGCGGCGCGCCAGGTGGTAGGCCGTGGCGGCCCCTGCAAAGCCGGCCCCGACAATGACATACTGAGAGGCGATCATGGCGGAATCTCTTTTCTAGGGTTTCGCGATCCCTACCCTTTTTAACTTATTCGCCGTTTTTCGGCTACCCCTGGTCCGCGCTACGCGCGGAATCTCAGATCTCAGATTTGCAATTTGAGATTTGAGATTTGAGATCCCGTAGGGCTTGACTGTTTTTTTCTTTTTCAATCTGGGCTATAGTATTTAATCGATGAGAATCCACCGTTACACCCAGTGGGACGGTACACAACAAATCCTCTTTCCCACCGCTGAAGATATCCTCAAACATCTCTCGGACAGCCTGTTAGAAGAAGAAGGCGTACACAAGGCGCTCAGGGATTTAATGCGCCGCGGCCTTGTTTCCGAAGACGGTCTGCGTTCCGTTAAGGGAATGAGGGATTTCCTTCGGGAGGCGGAACAAAAGAAAAGAGAGCTGCTGGATAAGTACTCTCCGGACTCCTTCAAGCTCACGCCCGAAGAGGCGAAGGCGCTGAGCGAAAAACTCAACAGCCTTGCGGAAAAGCTTGACGCCTATCACGAGAAGATGCGCAATTTCATGGAGCGCCTTTCCGGCCGGTACGCCAACGACATGGAAGAGATGGCGCGCAAGATGCAGCAGGCCCAGCAGCGCTATCAGGAACTAAAAGAGAGGATGAAAGAGCAGATTTCCCAGCGCAGGATGCAGCGTCCCCAGGAGCTCACGGGACAAGGCCATCAGGGGCTCATGGAGATGCTGGAGCGGATAAATCGCCTCCTGGAGGACGAGAATTTCCTTAACAACCTGCCCAACCTGATGGACGCTGCTGCTGAGGATCTGGACAACCTTTTGGAGAATCTCGACTCTATGACTCAGGAACAGCTTGGCCAGTTAAGCGCGGCCCTGAGCCAGATGGAGCGTTTGGAGGAACTCCTGAATCAATACCCTTTCCAGGGGTCGCAGAGAATGGGGACAAACGAGGCGGGCCAGATCCTGGGCCGCTTGAAACAATTGGAACAGTTTCTCCGCTGGGGACAAAGAAGCATGGGGAATCTCTCCGACATCGATCTCGACGAGATCCGCCAACTCTTGGGGGAGGAGGCTTACGAACACCTCAAATATCTGAAAGGCATAGAACAGACCCTCGAAGAGGAAGGCTACTTGATCCGAACCGGACAGGGTCTCAGACTTAGCCCAAAGGGGATGCGAAAGATCGGGGACAAGGCCTTGAGAGAGATCTTCCAAATGCTCAACCGAAACCGTTGGGGCCAGCACGCCACTCCTCTCAGGGGGGTACAGGGAGACAGGCTGGAGGAAACCAAGCGGTACGAGTACGGAGACCCGCTCAATATAAAAATCAGCGAAACATTGCTCAACGCCTTAGAAGGGGGTAGCCAAGGTATTCCCTTGAAGATCGGACCCAAAGATTTCTCCGTCCACCGCCAGGAATTCTCCACGGACAGCGAGACCGTCCTGCTCATCGATGTCAGCTACTCCATGCTCATGAACGACGCCCTGCACGCGGGCAAAAAAGTGGCCTTGGCCCTGAGCCGGCTGATAGAGACCAAATTCCCCCAAGACGTTTTGCACCTGGTCGCCTTTCGCTCCAACGCCAAGATCATTCGAGCCGAGGACCTGCCTTCAATAGTAGCTATCACCTACTTCATGGAGCATGGGACGGATATTAAGGAGGCGCTGCGCTTTTCCCGCCAGCTCTTGGGATCGCGGCGCGCGGCCAACAGGCAGATCATCCTTATTACCGACGGCGAACCGACGGCCGTCACTCTGGACCGGGGCGGCCGGCTGCACAGTGGTTGGGGTTCTGCGCTGCTGCACGAGCGGATCGTGCAAGAGACGCTTAAAGAGGTCAGGCGCTGCACTCAGAGCGGGATCAAGATCAATACCTTTATGCTCGGGACCGATTTCTACCGGCGCGGTTTTATCGACCAGCTCTCGCGCTTGAACACGGGCCGCGTCTTCTACACCTCGCCGGACCAGATCGGCAACTACATCGTGGTGGACTATATAGCGAACAAGCGCAAGCGGATCGGCCGGGCCTCTTAACCCCTCAACTCCACCCTGCTCCATTTTGGATTTTAGACTTCGTCGTGAGCTCAGTCGAACGATTGCCGATTTTGGATTGAATCTACAATTATTGCCTTGCCACACCCGGGTGGTTTCTTCTATGATCGCTGCTTGCGTCGTCTGAATCCGTTTTTTTGGGTCTCATCATAGGGTCGTTTACAGCCGATGGCAGTTAGAGAATCCACCCAAGTTCCCCGACAGTCGATCCCGCTTGACCGGACAGTGCGGGCTCTGGGAGTCGTCAGCCTGCTAAACGACTTCTCAAGCGAGATAACGGTCCGAACGCTGCCCCTCTTCTTGAGCAATGTCCTGGGCGTTAGAATTGGAATCATCGGGCTTATCGAGGGAGTTGCCGAAAGCACCGCAACGCTGTTTCAGCTCGCCTCAGGCTACTTATCAGACCGGATTGGGCGGAGAAAGGCCCTGACCCTTTGCGGCTACGGCCTTTCCAACTTCACCAAACCTCTCCTCTACTTCGGCACTGCCGGTTGGGGCCTGGTACTGGCCATTCGTTTCCTGGACAGAGTTGGCAAAGGTATCCGGACCGCGCCGCGCGATGCCCTGATCGCTGATGTAACGCCACCTGAACAGCGCGGCAAGGCCTTCGGCTTCAGAAAGGCCATGGATAAGACGGGCGCTGTCATGGGCCTACTGGCTGGCGCTATCGTGCTTTACCTAAGCCAACGGGATAGCCTGACCTTGACCCTGGAGACGTACTTGTGGCTTGTGCTCCTCGCGGTCCTGCCAGGTCTTGCCTCGGTCGTTGTGCTGGCGGGATGGGTGGAAGAGCGATCGAAATCCGTAGCGGCCGCAGGTCCTATTCTTGGGCGGCCTCGGGTGGGCGGCCGGTTTTGGGCCTTCATCGGCGTCTTGGTTCTCTTCACGCTCGGCAACTCCAGCGATGCGTTTCTCATGCTCCGAGCGCAAACGCTCGGCTTATCGACGGTCGAGATCTTCCTTGCCGTAGCGGCTTTTAATCTGGTGATCAGCCTTTCTTCGACTAAGGGAGGGGCGCTCTCCGATGTTCTTGGCCGGCGCGGTTTGATCGTCGCGGGATGGCTCATCTACGCTCTTATCTACCTCGGTTTTGCTGTGGCTTCAGCCTGGTGGCATGCATGGGTTCTCTACGCGGGATACGGACTCTACTACGGTGCTTTCCAGGGAGCAGCGAGCGCCCTGGTAGCAGATCTGGTCCCATCCGAGCGCCGAGGAACAGCCTATGGCCTCTTCAACGCCGCGATCGGCGTTACTGTCTTTCCTGCCAGTGTTATCGCTGGATTGCTCTGGCAGTGGTTCAGCGCAGCGGCGCCTTTCTTTTTCGGGGCGGCCCTGGCTTTTCTGTCGGCGTGTCTTCTTTTGCTGATCCCGGAGGAAAAAACCAATGGTTAAAATCCTTTAGCTCCTAATACCTGAACGTCCAGGACTTAGAGAACCTGAGTCCCCCACTTTTCCCAGGCAAACACCTTGAATGTTGCTGCAGTCGCGGGAACTTACTTCAGGGTATCTAAAAGTTCAAAGTAGGAGTGGCCTTTGTCCATCTTAGGCGGAAACGATCAAAGTCCAGGCGAAGTGTCCTTAGCCAAAGATCAAGAAGCCAAGCCCGGCAACGAGCAAGGTCCCCTCGATCAGCAGCACAAAGAGACGTTCCGGCACCCGGTCCAGGATCTTTTTTCCGATGAACGACCCTAAGACCATGATCGGCCCCAGCGCGAGCCCGGCAGCGACACTCTGGAGGGTAAGGATCGCGGTTCCGCCGTAGGCTACGAGCTTGGTAACATGCATCACGACTGTCGCAAAAGCCTCCGTGCCGATGTAAGCGCCCTTCACAAGCCCGTAGGCAAGAAAGAAAGGGGCCATGATAGGCCCGACGCTCCCGAGCAGAGCCGAAAGAAAACTGAAGACCGCCCCTATGACGGCGAAGCCGCGCAGCGGGAGCCGCAGCGATCTCTGTTTGCCGAGATGGCGGTAGGCCACCGTTCCGAGCAGGAAGATCCCCAGCAGCCGTTTCAGAAAGGATAACGGCGCGGACGCAAAGAGCACGCCTCCGACGAGGGCGGCCGGGACACCGCCGAGTGCGAACCACCCGACCACGGGTAGTACAAGCTCACTCCGGTTAAACCAGACTCGACTCCCGTTGCCGATAAGCTGGGCAACCGTGAGAATAGGGATCGCGTCGCGCACCCCAAATATAAGCACTAAAATCGGCAGCAAAACAGCAGCGCCGCCGAAGCCAGTCACGGCAGCGAGCGCGGACGCCACAAAGGCGCCGCTGGCAAGTAAAAGGAGGTTCAGGGGATCGTTCATTGGCGACATGCCTCCTAACCTTATTGAGCTTTATTCCGTATGCCTTACAACCAGCACGGAGCAGTGGGCGTGGTCCACGACCTTGTCCACGGTCGCCCCCAGAACCCGTCTCCTTAGTGCGGAATGGGGGTTCGTTCCCAGGATGGCGAGATCAACATTCAGATTCTCGGCAATCCTTAAGATGACATCACCGGGCTTTCCGAACTCTATGTGGACGCTTGCCGACAGACCCCGTTGTTGCAAGATATTAATGGCCTCATCCATAACCTTTGAGTAATAACTTTTCGCTTGCTCCTTCGCCTCCTCCACCTCGCTGACGGTCTCTGCATATTCTGGAATCCTGCCTACAGCCAGGATATGAAGTTCCGCATGAGCAGCTCTGACAATCTCTCCGCTCTTCTCTAAAGCAAGCCTCGCGCCCTCTGAGCCGTCATAGGCCAACAGGATCTTTCTAAACATCTTATTTCCCTCCTTTATCCACGAATAGAACTTCACGCTCTTTGCCCTTCGGTTCAAAGAAAGCCTGAGCTATCAGCGTTGGTATAATCGCTGTTAAGATCACTGTCACTACTAGGATCGAATATTGCTCTTTGTTGATGATCCCGTGCGTCAGACCATAAAGTGCAGCGATCGTTCCAAAAGTGAGTCCGGTACACATCATCAAATTGGTGTAAAGGTTCACTCTCCTGGTAAATCCGAAGGCCGCTCCAGTAGGATAGAGGCCGAGAAACTTCGCGAGGGTTTTTAAGAAAAAGAAGAGAACGACCAGTCCGATGCTTGCCAAGACTGCCTTCAAGTCAACGAGGCTTCCCGCCTTCAAAAAGTAAAAGGGAGTCAGCAAGGCAAAGGTTGTGGCCCGCATGCGCCTGATCAGCTCTTTGTTTGCAAGAAAGGTGTCGGCGAGAACCATCCCCACAAGGTACGCGGGTAGTACTCCTTCGCTTCCTCCGCCGACGGCCAGGTATGCAAGTAGCATGAGAACGAGATAAACATACTTGACCTCGGGTTCGCTCGAGTGGGCATTGACCCTAATCAGATAGAAGCGGGTGAACTTGGGCAACAAGAACAAGGCAATGATCGTAACGCCAACAAAAATCCAAAAGTGCAGACCAAAACTCGTGAAAAGCAATCCAAGAGCGATAACTGTTCCAAGGTCGGTTACGAAGCAGGCGGCAAGAATAAGCTTTCCAACCGGTTTCTCGTTGAGGCCGCTCTCCAGCATGACGGCGTAAACAACTGCAACGGATGTTGTCGACATGGCCAAACCCGCGATCTGAGCGGCACTTTGTTTCCAGCCAAGCAGGAACTGCGCTGCAAGCCAGCTTAAACCAAAGGGAGCGAGGAAACTAAGGATGCCCAGAAGCAGGCTCTCTTTCCAGAATCTCTTAAGAGTCCGGCTCTCAAGCTCGGCCCCGGCGAGAAATGTGAGGACAACGGCGCCAAAACTAGCGAGAAAATTCACCCACTCGGTGATTGGCAAATGGATCGTGTTTCCTGCAACGATACCGACGGCGAGTTCGATGAGAGCGACCGAAATGCCAATTTTCAAAGAGACAAGGCTGGAAATAAGGGCGAGGCCAACCCACAGAGATGCATCCGACCAGAGCTGTTCCATAATTCTAACTCCTGAATGAATTCAGGCGTCATCAGCCCTGGCGGGCGGTTAAAGGAGAACGCCATCTCCGCGAATGGATTTTTTATATCATATCGTGACCAGGCCCTCAATGCCGCGCCTAACTTTTCCCCTCTTAACCCTTCAACCCTTCGACCCTATTTCCCCTTCTGTAATCAGCGCGAGCACCCCCTTGTAAGCCCGGAGGTGATTTTTTCGTCCTAAAAGGGCTTCGGGGTCAGGCAGCTACCGACTTACGGTCGGATGGACAGATTTCAACCGGCAATTTGACGTAGAAGGCCGAGCCTGTTCCCGGATTACTCTCAACCCGAACTTTTCCGCCGAGCAGCTCGGTAAACTTCTTAACAATATAAAGCCCTAGTCCCACACCTCCGTAGGCCCTCGTCTCCGAGCTGTCAACCTGGCGGAACATTTCAAAAACAAGCGCCTGCGATTCCTTGGCTATGCCGATCCCTGTGTCCGCTACTTTGAACTCCACCGACCTTGCCAAGGGATAGTACCAGGCAGATACGCTTACGCTGCCCTTTTCGGTGAATTTGATCGCGTTGTTAATAAGATTCTGGAGAACATGCTTGAGCTTATCAGGATCCGTCTTGACTACCGGCAGGTCTGAGGGATACTCCCACTCCAGCGTAATCGTTTTATCCAGAGGGAAATCGTAGGACGATCGAAGATCTTCGAGAAATGCTTCCAGTTTAACCTCTTCGATCTCGACGCTAACTTTCTCGACCTCCAACCTGGTTGCCTCCAATATTGTGCTGATCATGGTTAGCTGATCCCTGGCTCGACTGAGAACTTTTTCGAGGGCCCCCTGCGCCTCATCGGTGACCTTGCCGAACATTCCGTCCTTGACCATTCCCGTGTAACCGACCACCACATTCAGCGGCGTTCTCAGCTCATGGGACATGACGCTTAGAAATTCATCCTTCACCCGGTTGGACTTCGCCAGCTCTCCGGCTAGGTTCTTCATCTCGTCATAGAGCTGTGAATTCTGAATCGCGCTCGCCGCCTGGCCCGCGACAGTCATCAGGAACTCGATCTCTTCATTAGTAAAGGCGTGATTTTCTCCCGTGTAGAAACCAAGGACTCCCAGGACTTCGCCTCTCGCGGTAAGAGGGACTCCCAGGTATGACACCAGGCCGTGAGTGCGGAAAAAGGCCGCGTCTTCGGCTCGCGTTTCTGTCTGAATATTTCTAATTATCACAGGCGCCTTGTTCTCGATTACCCAGTTGCTTATACCTCGCCGCCCCTTCAATTGTTCCGCTTTCCATTCCCTTTCGTTGAGATTTCGGCAGGCCACTGGTACCAAATCGCCGGTTTCTGACCCAACCAAGCTAACCGTAACAGCGGCATAATGGAAAAGGCGATCGATCTTTTCTAAGAACAGATGCAAAACTGTATTCAGATCCAGAGTGGAAGTAATTGCCATCTCAATGTCATGCAGAGTCCGGATGCGCTCCAAATTCCTTTGAATCGCCTCCTCCGCCCGCTTGCGGTCGGTGATGTCCCGAGAAATGCCCATAACACCTATCTCTTCTCCCCTCGCATCCCAGAGTACGGCAGCCGAAAGAAAACTGGGAAAGACTTCGCCGTTTTTGCGCCGATTGAAGACCTCTTGGATCTCCTGATTCTTCTCAACCGTCTTTTGGTGAACCGCGACGCTTTCCTTCACATCCGCGTAAAGGATATTGACGTGCTTCCCTATAACCTCCTCCAAAGAGTATCCAAAAGCTTCCTGCGAAGCTTTATTAAACTCGATAATTTTCCTGTCTTTATCCACCGCAACGATCATATCTAAGGAGCTGTCGATAATACTCCTGGCGTAGTCCTGAGATGCCTTTAAAGCCTCTTCTGCTTGCCTGCGTTCAGCTATCTGTGTCTGTAACTCCTGATTGATCGATTCGGCTTCCTGCGCGCGTAGCGAAGCTGTTTGAGCGAAGTGAACTGCCAGTGCCAGCAGGATGGCCATCAGGAGCCCCACGATCAGCGGAATTTGAAACAGAGAGAATTGCCCCTCGCTTAATAGATCGGCGCCTGGCTGATCAAAGCCGAAGTACAGGACAAAAAGACCTACAGCCGCTGCCATTCCAGAGATAATCGCGAGCGATCGCCGACCGAAGGCAACGAAAAGCAGCCCGGCGCCGCAAAGAATAAATCCGAGGGCAGCGTTGTATTGCAAAGGCGCCACTGCCTGGAGTGCCTGTAGCAAATGGACGTCGTGCGTATAGAAGCCAACCAGGACCACCAAGCCCATAGCCCCGGATGCCATCCCTCCGATCAACAACATGAGGTTTAGCCAATTTTTCGCTGTTCTTTCTTTTACCATTGTCTACTCCTTCGGCTCCTTAAGTCTCTCCTAGAAGAACTCCGCCAGGATATGGAGCGCCGATCCCACAACAAGCAATAACAGGCCTTCGCGCACCAGATGGAGCCAGCTACCTGCGGGATCTCCGAGACGAAGACCGAGCCTCTTTTCCAATCCCCATGCAGCCCCCCAAAGCTGCACCGTCAGAAAAAGCGTGCCAAACACCTGCATCACCTCGCCGACAAATTCCAGCGTTTTGAAACCAATCATCTCCGGCTCCGTTTTTTATCTGCCAGTCCCCTATAAAACCAAAATCCCGGATTCTTTTCTTCCATACCTGAATTCGAGAAGCAATTGTTATACCAATACAAGAATTGTAAGCTAAAAAATTTTCTACATTGATTTCAATAAGTTAGAAGTGTTCAAAAATCGACATATACGCACGAATTTGTCAAAATTTGTCACTTTCAATTTTTAAGTTGATATAAATCTGGCAATCCTGTAACAATCGCTGGTAGGGAAAAAAAGAGGAAGATAGAGGAAGCACGGGAACCATGAGAATCATCCAGATTCCCCTCCTGCGTGACAATTATGCCTATCTGATTGTATGCGAGAAGACGAACGATACAGCCGTCGTTGATCCCTCGGAAGCAGGACCAATTCTTAGCAAAGTAAAAGAGGAAAAAGTCACGCTCAGGGCCATCCTCAACACTCACCACCACCATGATCATACCGGCGGCAATCCGGGGCTGCTCGACCGCTGGACTCTTCAAGTTTACGGTCATGCAACCGATAAGGAACGAATTCCGGGTTTAACCCATCCCCTCAACGACGGCGATGAGGTCAGAATAGGCGAGCTAACAGGCAAAGTCCTCTTCATTCCCGGCCATACCAGGGGCCATATCGCTTATCTGTTTGAGAACAAACTTTTTTGCGGCGACACGCTGTTCGTGGCCGGATGCGGTCGACTATTTGAAGGCACAGCCGAGCAGATGCACGACTCCCTTACCAAGCTTCTGCAACTCCCGGCGAATACCCTGGTCTATTGCGGACACGAATATACGGAGAAAAACATCCAGTTTGCTCTGACCCTTGAACCGAATAACAAGCATCTGACCGAAAAGATGCAAAGGGCGCGCGCTCTGAGGGCTAAAGGCATTGCTACCGTTCCCTCAACGATGGCAGAAGAAATGGAGACGAATCCCTTCCTGCGCTGGGAGAGCAAAGAGATCCAAGACAATCTCAAAAGGAGCTTCCCAAATTTGGCATTGGATCCTATCTCGGTCTTCGCCAGGGTACGCGAGCTAAAGGACAAGTTCTGAGGAAGGGAAATGATCCTGAGCCAAATCGGATGGGCCACACTCGAAGCAACGGCCAACAAGGTAGCTCAACTCCCCCCTGTTCCCTGGGAGCACTACGCGAAGCTTTTTAAAGCATCGTAAACCAAAAAGTCGCCGGGGCTTCGGAGTCCAAGCCGAACCGGCGACGTCACGACGTTGGTGTGCCCCGTTCGACTGGCAGGTTCTGATCGTTCCAATCCAGCATCCCACCCTTCAGGTTCGAGACCTGCTCGAAGCCGAGGCCAGTAAGGATGGCCGCCGCAGTTGTGCTGCGCACCCCGGCCCGACAGATGGCAATGATCTGTCTCTCCTTGTATTTTTCTAGCTCCGCTACCCGTGTGGGAAGTTCTTTAAGGGGGATGAGCAGGCATCCAGCTATATGTCCGAGCTCGCCCGCGTATTCCTCCGGTTCGCGCACGTCGAGAAGCAGGGGGGATGGTGAAGCACTAAGGAGGGCTTGCACCTCCTTCGGGGTAAGCTGGCGGACCTGGTTTAACTGGGCCAGGCTTGGGAAAGGGACTCGGTCGTCGTCCAAGGCGGATTCGTTGGGCTGAAGGACTTCTTGGATTTTATCCGGCAAAGGGAGACCGAGATGGTTCATCAATTCGATGTATTCTTCGCGTGTGCGTCCTGACACACGCGGATTGAAACGTTTCTCCTCGCCAATGGTGGAGTGCGTGTTGCCTCGGTAGTCATGGGCAGGAAAGACCAGGGTCTCGTCCGGCAAGCGAAAAAGCTTCTGCGTGATCGAGTCAAACTCTTCCCCAGGGTCCCCACCGGCGAAATCAGACCGTCCAGTGCCCCGGATTAGGAGGGTATCGCCTGTGAATACGCGGTCTCCGGTGTAGAGACTCATGCTGTCGGGCGTATGACCCGGCGTATAGAGTACTTGCAGCTCAACCTCTCCGATGGTATAGCGCTGCCCGTCTTCAACGTGGATGTCTACGTGGGGAGCAGGTGCCCGGCGGTGCATGATCACTCTGGCACCTGTCAGGCTACTGATCTCGAAGCCAGCGGTGCGGTGGTCGGCGTGGGTATGGGTATCGATGACGGCGTCGAGTCTACAGCCATAGTAAGCAAGCGTTGCAAGATAACGATCGACCTTTTCCTTGATAGGATCAATCAAGGCAGCCTTGCGGGTATTCTCGCAGGCGATGAGGTAAGTTTTACATTTGCCGCAGTTGAGTTCACGGAACAACATGGTGATACCTCATATCTCCAGACGTCGCCAGATCTGCCATCGTTCCTTACCGGCGAACACCGGAACCGGGCTGCAAGTTTTTTCCTCCGCCTCCAGCACGAACCGTCCTTTTAAAAGTTCTTCGAGCTCTCCCTCGCCTAAGCCGAAGGGTGGCCTGCTCTCGCTCGCGTCATAGAAGAAGAAACCGATCAGGAGACCTCCCGGACGGAGCAGCTCGGAGACTCGCGCGCAATAAGCCGGCCGGGAGCGGCGCGGCAGCGAGCACAAGAAGGCCCGTTCATAGATGATGTCAAAGCGGATAATGCCGAAGTCATATTGAAAGAAATCCCCAAGACGTACAACTCGCCGCAACGGCCCTAACACGCGAGCTGCCGCGCTCACGGCCGCCGGGCTGAAGTCGATGGCAATTACTTCGTACCCAGCCTCGTGGAACGCAGCAACCTCGTACGCGGCGCCACAGCCGGAGATTAGCGCCCGGCCTCCCCCCGAAGCTCCGGCCAAGTACCTGGCCAACTCGTGGGGAACTCCGCCTGCATCCCATGGCGTTCGACCCTCACGAAATCGAATGTCCCAGAACTCAGGCGCTGATGGGTCGTTCGCCGTTGCCATTGGAGTCTCTTCTAGTGTCGCCTAACGAGGCTGTAGAAAAAGTTGTAACCACTAAAAAAGCGTACAAATTAGGGGTACCTAAATGGTCTCTCGATCCGAGATCGTCGCTTAAACGCCAAATACGGAGGTCATTTTTCTTGTAAATTTTTCGATCTACCTTTTTCTACAGGCTCGACGTCAGGGGTGAGCGGCCAACGCGAGCCGGTCCGCTCAAGCCTGCTGTTCGGCGGCCCACGACGTCAGACCCAGTTTTCTGTCTTGAGCCCCACTACGCGCTCGAAGTGCTTGGCGTTGTTCGTGACGAACGTCGCCCCCAACGACAGGGCATGCGCCGCGATGAGGGTGTCGAATGTGCCGATGGGCTCGCCGCGTCGAGCCAGTGAGGCTGCGACCGCTGCGAAACGGTCTGCCGCGGGCTGATCGAAGGGGGCAACCGCCACGGCCTCCACGAAGGTGCTAATCAGGCCGTGAAGCTTCCGGGATCGCCTTGCCTCGGCGCCGAAACGCAGTTCTGCGAGGGGTGATCGAGCTGATGCAGAGCTGCGACGGCCGGTGTTCGAGCAGACGTGCTGCGACCCGTCCTTGACCACGGAGGGCAAAGCTCACCGTGTCCGTGTCGAGCATGTAATGCGGCATCAGGCAAACGGGTCATGCAGATCCCGAATCTGTCGCTGCTTCGGGCGGGGGATCTCGCCGGACCAGGCGCCCAGGCAAGCGCGGAACTTGTCCGACCATTCATCCGCCGCCTCGAGGACAACGCGACGGCCTTCCCGACGCACCAAAACTTCCCGCTGAGCAGTGAACCGACACTCCTTCGGGAGCCGGACCGCCTGACTGCCACCATTTTGGAACAGCTTCGCGCGAGTGGCTTTCATTATGTGCCAGTCTAGATTTGTGTCTATACGAAGTCAAGCCGGAAGGCTCCGGCTCTTTTGTCCGCCGAACTATTAAGTCTACTGCCAACTCTTCCCGCATTGTATGCGGTGCCTCCGCAATATGAGAAGAGCAAAATCTGCTGCAATATCCTTCATTAATTCGCGCTTTGTCAATATCTTTTGCCGACAAACGCTGCCCGTTTAGCGGTGTACGCGGCTTTGGTAGGCATGAAGCAGTTCGAATATGTGGAGGAGAACATGCCTTCTCCACAAAACCAACCGCCTAGTGTCATTCTGAGCGGAGCGAAGAATCTCCATTCCTGTCGCCCATTGGCTCACAAGTCTCAAAATGACCCACTTCCCAGCTTTTAAGCAGAGCCACGCATCTTGGCCATTGCCTCCTGAAAGCCTTTCATGAATTCCGCCGAGGGCTCGGACTTCTGGTAGGCTGGGCGGGCAGTGATCCTCTTGAGCCATGCCTGAACTCGCGGATAGCCGTCGAGCTTGAGCCCGAACATCGACTCCGCGCGCGGTAGTTGCACGGCAAAACCGATATCACCCAAAGAGAACTCCCCTGCCAGATAATCTTTTCCCTCGAGCTCCTTCTCCAGCACGCGGAGAACACCGTCAAGTTTCGCCGTGTTTTCCCTGATCACCGCCTCATTGGCCTGGCCTGCCGACTTCATGAATTTTTCCGTGAAAATCGCCCCCAATGGCCCCATGAAGTAATTGTCAAAAGCCTCATCCATCATCCGGGCCTTGGCCCTCTTCACGGGATCTTTGGGCAGGAGAGGAG
>Ga0209824_10001196_pt1 | contig 15076 bp, 17 predicted proteins | sample VDWuncwatermetaG_FD_184124 | JGI IMG/M metagenome (GOLD analysis project Ga0209824, IMG submission 184124) | Wastewater microbial communities from Netherlands to study Microbial Dark Matter (Phase II) - VDW unchlorinated drinking water (SPAdes)... ... | reverse complement strand
CATCCACATCGGTAAAACCAAGTAGGTGCGCGGTCATTTCACCGCTCGGATAATAGCGGCGATATTCGCGTCGCAACGAAATTCCGGGAATGCCCAATTGCACAATTTTCTCGGCTTGATCAGGCGGTAACTGGCGTTTTAGATAAACAAAATCCCGCGTGGTATCTGACAACCGCTGCTTCACATCACGCGCATCCATACCCATTATTTGCGCTAATTGTTTAACTTGTTGCGCGGTAATTTCTACCTCTTGTGGGATCGCCCACACCGCTTCCACGGGCGTGCTAATTGCCAGTGGCTCACCATGCCTATCCATCACCATGCCGCGATGCGCACTGATGCCGATGATGCGATTAGAACGCGCCTCGCCTTTTTGTTGCAGAAAATCATCTTGTATTGTTTGCAAATAAACCGCACGTGCGATCAAGATCAAAAAACCCAACATCAACAACACAAACAACAGGCGCGAGCGCCAAGGCGGCAGCGCGACGATCCCTGTAGTTTTAATGTTACCGATATAGTTCATGGTTGAACCTCGGCGACTTTTGGATTGACCCCAGCTGGATTAACTGCAGCGCGATTGACCGCAACCTGGGCGAGTGCGATATTATTTTCTAGTCGCACGAAACGAATTTGCCCGCTCTGCGGAAGCTGCATTTGCAACTTTGCCGCAGAAATTTTTTCCACGCGCGCAGACATTGCCCATGTGCTTTGCTCAAGTTGCAGCTGTCCCCACTCAACTTCCATTTGATGGGCGCGATCTTTTTCTTTTTGTAATTCGATAAACAGTTTTCGCGTTTTATGCTGCATAGCAACCACGCTCAAGGCACTAATCAACAACACCAATAACAATGCAAATAGCACGGAAGATTGCGTAGTTAAGAATCGCTCCAATACCGCCATCCCTGGCATGGCAATCTTTGACATACCTTTCTTGTGTCCTAGCATGGCAAGCCTCGGCGTTCTGCTACGCGCATCACCGCGCTACGTGCACGTGGATTCTTGGCAATCTCTTGCCCGGATGGACGTATTGCACGGCCTATCAAACGCAGCTTTCCCTCTGGAATTTCCGCCGCACGCACGGGTAAGTTGTGCGGCAATTTATCGCCCTGCGCCATGTCGCGCATAAAGTGTTTCACGATACGATCTTCCAATGAATGAAAGCTAATCACGACCATCCTCCCGTCCGGTTTCAGGCAGTCCAAACATTGCGGCAAAACCCGCGTAATTTCGTCGAGCTCTTGGTTGATGTAAATCCGTATAGCTTGAAAGGTGCGTGTCGCCGGATTTTTGCCAGGCTCATGTGTGCGTACAGTCTGGGCGATGATTTCGCACAGTTGCCGCGTAGTGGTGATGGCTTGTTTCTGGCGTGCAGTAATAAGCGCTCTTGCAATCTGTGTAGCAAACCGTTCCTCGCCATATTCACGTATCACCTCCTTTAATAATTTTTCTTCTGCCGTGGCCAACCACTCCGCTGCGGTCGACCCACGACTGGTATCCATACGCATATCCAGCGGCGCGTCAAAACGAAAACTGAAGCCGCGTTGCTGGTCATCTAACTGCGGCGAAGACATGCCTAAATCCAACAACACACCGTCTACTTTTTTAATGGCTAACTGCTGCAACACTTCTGTTAACTGGGCAAAACTGCTATGCACAATGGTGAAGCGTGGATCGGCAATCGCACGTGCTGCCTCGACTGCCGCAAGGTCTTTATCCAACGCAAGCAAACGGCCACCTTCGCCTAAATTTTGTAAAATGAGTTTGCTATGTCCGCCACGCCCAAATGTGCCATCTACATAAGTACCATGCGGCTGCACCTGCAATGCCGCGACGGCTTCTGGCAACAGCACGGTTTCGTGCGACAAATGTTGAGCGCGGGGCAGCCCCCCACTCATAAAAATACACGTCCGGTGTGATTGTTTTTAATGCCGTGAGTATTTTTTAGTGCGTGATGATGGGGGCGAGCAAGACGACACAAATAAGGGGTGACCAGCAGCGCGGTTTGATGGGATGGCCTAGCTTGATGAGATGCTCTGGCCTGATGGGATGGGTAGAACATCGCAGCATTCATCATTGGCACACATTGATGAATGCTGCTTTTAACAAACATTGAAATAAGCTGAAGCTTGATGCGTGCCGCGCCAAGGGCGGCAATGATTTTGATCGCAGCCCATGTTTTAGCAAGGCATGTCATAGGGTGAACCCCACCAACTCTGGCGGCAGGTCGCGATAGTCAAAAGTCAGCGCGTTTTGCTGCTGCACTTTCCACCGGGCTTCGTCCCACAATTCAAACTTATTAGCCTGCCCGATTAACATGACATGCTTGTCTAGTGCGGCAAAGCTACGGAGCGCGGGCGAAATCAATACGCGTCCGGCGGTATCCATCAGCGTCTCTTCGGCATAGCCGATTAAACGACGTTGTAAAGCGCGTATGCGTGGATCGAGCGTAGACAACGTTTGCAATTTATCCAAGATAGGCTGCCACTCAGGCTGCGGGTAAAGCAACAGACAGCCGTCTGCATCTGCAGTTAACACCAGCCGACCCGCGCATTGCTCCGACAGCATATCGCGATGACGTGCTGGTATCGCAAGCCTGCCTTTGCTATCCAGATTAAGTTGCGCCGCCCCTTGAAACATCCCCTAACCCCGCGTTTGTTTTCCCACAAAATACCACTTATCACCACTCTCTCCCACTATATTAAAGAAAATAGGTGAGGTCAAGAGGAAATGTGGATTTATCTTTGCGCGACAAACAGTTAGCGAGAAAAATTAAAGCCGGGTTAATACTTATAATAAATAATGAATTACGAACCACACTTAAAGTGGTTTGTAATTAAATATGGGGATGTGGGGGGGGTGAAGGGTGAAGTTTGGTAGGACGCTGCCGAGGCGCGAGGCGCATCGGTTGCAGAAAACGCTTACTAACCAAACCGTTCAGGCTGAGACTGTCGAAGCCTTTTACAACATCTTGAATTACATGGGTGGCATTTCGACGCGCTCAATGCGAACGGACTTAATCAGCGTTTCCGTAAAAAATATTACTTAAGTCATCCGCAAATGCTCCGTACCCGACATCACGTCGCGGTCTTTGGAATTCTGGCTTTCGAGTTTTATTTTCAAGCGCAGGTCGTTAACTGAGTCGGCATTTTTCAACGCTTCTTCGTAGCTAATTTTGTCCTGCTCATGCAAATCAAACAGGGCCTGGTCGAAGGTTTGCATCCCCAGCTCGCGCGATTTCGACATGACAGTTTTAATATTATTCACCTCGCCCTTGAAGATGAGGTCGGAAATCAGCGGTGAGTTAAGCATAATTTCAATTGCGGCGGCGCGACCATTGCCTGTTTTGGTGGGAATCAGCCGCTGCGAAATCAGTGCTTTTACGTTGAGCGATAAGTCCATCAGCAATTGCGTGCGCCGCTCTTCGGGGAAGAAGTTGATGATACGATCCAGTGCCTGATTCGCGCTGTTGGCGTGCAATGTCGCCAAACACAGGTGGCCTGTTTCAGCAAAAGCGACGGCGTGTTCCATGGTTTCATGATCGCGAATTTCGCCGATGAGAATGACATCCGGGGCTTGGCGCAAAGTGTTTTTCAGCGCGGCATGCCAAGAGTCGGTGTCCACACCGACCTCGCGATGCGTTATCAAACAATTGATATGTTCATGCACGTATTCCACTGGGTCTTCGATGGTGATGATGTGGCCGTAACTATTTTTATTGCGATGCCCCAACATGGCTGCCAGCGTGGTGGATTTACCTGAACCCGTGCCGCCGACCAAAATCACCAGCCCGCGTTTAGTCATCACCACATCTTTTAAAATGGGCGGCAACCCCATCGCGTCTAGGTCTGGGATTTTAGTGGTGATAGTGCGCAACACCATGCCCACGCGCTGCTGCTGCATGAACACGTTGACGCGAAAACGGCCAATGCCGGCGGGGCTAATCGCAAAATTGCATTCGTGCGTGGCTTCAAACTCGGCGGACTGTCTATCATTCATCACGCTGTGCGCCAGCTCCATCGTATGCGTGGAGGTCAATGCTTGCGGCGACACCGGTACGATTTTTCCATCCACCTTAAACGCGGGCGGAAAGCCAGCGGTGATGAATAAATCCGATGCTTTTTTGGAAATCATCCCACGTAATAGATTGTGTATAAGCTCGGTGGCTTGGTCTCTTTCCATGCTCTACTCCTGAATGTATGGGATACCTCTAAAAATCCAACTTCCGTTGCCATACTGCGTTACTCGCAAAAAATTGCTCCTCACATATAAAACATATGCGTCGTCGTAATTTTTTGCTTGCGCCTTGCCTGGCTTAGGAATTTGGACTCTTATAGGTATCCGCAAAAATATCTAAATTTAAAGTTGCCCTAAAAATTCATCAACCCCGAATATTGATCTACCCGAATATTCATCTATCCAAATATTTATCTATCCGGGAAACGCATCTTTATTGGCCGCCTTAGAGCGCGCCTCAGCCGAGGAAACAATATTGCGTTTAACCAACTCTTGCAAGCATTGATCCAGTGTTTGCATCCCAATCGCGCCGCCTGTTTGAATCGCCGAATACATTTGCGGCACTTTCGCTTCGCGGATCAAATTACGAATAGCGGGTGTGCAAATCATGATTTCATGCGCGGCGACACGACCCGTTCCATCTTTAGTTTTAAGCAGCGTTTGCGAAATAACCGCACGCAATGATTCGGACAGCATGGCGCGCACCATTTCTTTTTCGTCAGCGGGGAACACGTCAATAATACGGTCTATGGTTTTAGCCGCCGAGCTGGTGTGCAATGTGCCAAACACCAGGTGGCCGGTTTCCGCCGCCGACATGGCGAGGCGTATGGTTTCCAAGTCGCGCATCTCGCCCACCAAAATTACGTCGGGGTCTTCGCGCAACGCACTCCGCAAAGCATTTTGAAACGACAGGGTATGCGGACCAACCTCGCGCTGGTTGACCAACGATTTTTTGCTTTCGTGCACAAATTCGATGGGGTCTTCCACTGTTAAAATGTGTCCCATTTCATGTTCGTTGCGGTGGTTCACCATCGCCGCCAACGTGGTTGATTTACCTGAACCCGTGGGCCCGGTAACCAACACCATGCCACGTGGATAATCCGAAATCGCCTCGAAAATTTTAGGGGCTTTTAAATCTTCAAGCGATAAAATTTTGGAAGGGATGGTACGCATAACCGCACCCGCGCCACGATTGTGAACAAAAGCATTCACACGAAATCGGGCGAGGCCGGGCACTTCAAAAGAAAAATCGATTTCCTTTTTTTCCTCATAAGCCTTGCGCTGACCGTCGTTCATAATGTCATACACCAAGGCGTGCACTTCCTTATGCTCCATCGGCGGCAGGTTGATTCGGCGCACGTCGCCGTGCACTCGGATCATGGGTGGCAAGCCCGCCGAAAGATGCAAATCGGAAGCTTTGTTCTTGACACTAAAAGCGAGCAATTCGGTAATGTCCATTATAATCCTTGGTAGATTTTCGTTAACCCAGTTGCGTCCTTAACCCGGCTGTGTTGATTGGGCAAATTTATAACACGCGTTAAATTTCAAAGCGTTTTGATTATGACTCTAATCCCCCAAAACTTGCAAGCCGTACAAAATACGCTGGTGCGCGCCGCCTATGCCGCCCAGCGAAATCCGCAGGACATCACTTTATTAGCGGTGAGCAAAACTTTTTCTGCGGCTGCCCTACGCGAGGCTTATCAAGCAGGGCAAAAATTATTTGGCGAAAACTATGTGCAAGAAGCGTTAGACAAAATCGCGGCACTGCGCGACTTGCCCTTACAATGGCATTTCATCGGCCCGATACAAAGCAACAAAACACGCGCCATTGCAGAAAATTTTTCCTGGGTGCACAGCGTCGATAAATTAAAAACTGCCGAGCGATTGTCCGCACAACGCCCAGAAAACTTACCGCTCTTAAATATATGTTTGCAAGTTAACGTGAGTGGCGAACACAGCAAAAGTGGCGTGACTATCAATGAAATAGCGGAGTTAGCACAGGCCATCGCACGCTTGCCGCGCCTTAAATTACGCGGCTTAATGGCGATTCCTGCCCCCGCAGATGATCTGGCCGCACAGCGCGCGCCGTTTGCCCAGCTACGCCAACTCCAAGCATTATTGAATACACAAGGGCTGACGTTAGATACATTATCAATGGGCATGACGCATGATTTACATGCCGCAATATTAGAAGGCGCGACCATCGTGCGCGTGGGGACAGCCATTTTTGGCGAACGAGTTTACAAGGATAAATAAATGAAAATTTGCTTCATAGGCGGCGGCAACATGGCGCATGCTTTGATCGGCGGCCTGCTTAAAAATAATTTTTCTGCCGCGCAAATCAGCGTAGTGGAAATTAATTCTGATAATCGGCGCGCACTACAAAACCAATTTTCTGTACGCGCCACCGATAATCTCGCCGATGGCATCGCAGGTAGCGCGGTAATTGTGCTGGCGGTAAAGCCACAACAATTACACGCTGTCGCCATTGAGCTTGCGCCGCTGCTCACCGGACAATTGCTGCTGTCGATTGCGGCGGGCATACGCGGCACAGATTTAGCGCGTTGGCTAAACAGCCACCACATCGTGCGCGCTATGCCGAATACGCCCGCGTTAATCCAAAGTGGCATCACCGGTTTATACGCGCTGCCCGAAGTCAGCTCAGCACAGCGCGACACAGCGCAAACCATTATGGCTGCGGTCGGCGAAACATTATGGTTAGCCGACGAGGCGATGATGGACGCACTCACCGCCGTGTCCGGCAGCGGCCCCGCCTATGTATTTTATTTTATCGAGGCACTGCAACGAGCAGCAATTGAGTTGGGGTTTAATGCCGCAGACGCACAACGCTTAGCCGCGCAGACATTCTTAGGCGCGTCTAAATTAGCCGCATCCAGCACCGAAGAAGTCAGCCAATTGCGCGCGCGGGTCACCTCAAAAAATGGCACGACCGAACGCGCGGTGCAGAGCATGGAAGGCACGCACATTCAACAAAAAGTCATCACCGCCGTGCAAGCAGCCGCAGCGCGCTCTAAAGAAATGGGCATTGAGCTGGGCGCGGCCAATATTAAAACAGAACCCAGTATCAAAACAGAACCAAGTACTAAAACAGAACAGGGTGGGGAAAAATAATTATGTTGCATGAAGCATTGCGGTTTTTGCTTGACGTATTAGTCGAACCTTTCGCGGTTATTTTATTATTACGCTTTCACTTGCAGTGGCTACGCGCGCCCATGCGTAACCCGCTGGGTGAATTCATCATGGCACTGACTAATTTCATAGTGCTGCCTGCCCGCCGCTTTATCCGGCCTATGCTGGGTTTTGACAGCGCGGCACTGTTGCTGGCCTGCACAGTTGAAGCACTTTATTTATCTGCGTTAGCGGGTTTACAGACCTCATCCGATGGCAGCTTTCCGGTGCTCGGCGTGCTGCTCATGACAGTTATTAAATTGCTCAAAATCAGCATCTACTTACTCATGGCAGCACTCATCGCACAAGCGATTTTGTCGTGGATCAACCCGCGTTCTGCCATCGCCCCGCTACTCACCACCGCCACTTGGCGGTTTGTGCGCCCCCTGCAAAGACGCATCCCCCCGATGGGTAATGTTGATTTATCTACACTCGCCTTAATTATTGTTTGCCAACTAATATTGATCGTGCCGATTACTGCGCTGGAAAATTTTGTGCGGGGAAATTTTGGGCTGGGTGTGTTTTGATTGAGCGCAAGCAAGCAGTTTGAATATTCCGCACGCTCGGACATGTTGGCATCAAAGCGGGCACGCGTGAATTGGTGCTGTCCGAATACCCCTACACCATCATCTACCGCTTGACCTTGCATAAAGTCAAAGTGGTAGCAGTTGTACATCAGTCGCGCAAACATCTGGAATGACTGAAATTAAACGCGTAGCGCATCCGCTATGCGTGCAGGCTTCTGTCGGCAATCCAAGACACGCCACACTTGCACAGCCTGCTCATTTATCTGATAGTAAATTGCGTAAGGAAATCGTTTCGAGAGCGCACGGTAATAACCAAAAAATTGCTGGTGCATCCCGGCATAAAGCAAAAGAGCATCAATGTCAGAAAACAGCGAGTCTAAAAAATAAGCACCCAACCCTTCCTGCTGTTGCTCATAAAAATATTGGCCGGTCTGTATATCAACCAGGGCAATACTTAAAATTTCAATTTTCACGGAGGGGTGTCGCGTAGCATCTGCTTTGCCACATTCCAAGAAACAAAATGCGTTTTATTTTCAGCAAGGGCGCGCTCCGTATCCCTCAACGCTTGTGCGTGCCACTCCGGCGAAGAAAGCACTTTGGAGTCACGCGATAAATCATCCCAAATTATCTCCATCATGCGTAGCTTCTCTGTGCGGGTCATATTTTCTATACTTAACATGTCTTAACCTCCCAACTTAAACAAGTCTTATTTTAACAAATGTATATTACTAAAAGACCTCTCTGAATTTAATTTGCTGCCAGAATTAAAAGCACCCCTCCACCGCATCACATCAAAATCACGTCATATTGTTCTTGGCTATACAACGTTTCTACCTGCAACGACACGGGTTTGCCGATGAAATCTGAGAGTTGCGCGAGGCTTTGCGATTCTTCATCCAGAAATAAATCAATCACCATTTGCGAGGCGAGGATGCGATATTCGCGCGCATTAAATTGCCGCGCTTCGCGCACGATTTCACGCAAAATTTCGTAACACACGGTCTGTGCAGTTTTAACGTGGCCGCGTCCTTGGCAGGTAGGGCAAGGCTCGCACAGTATGCGCGCCAAACTTTCGCGCGTGCGTTTGCGCGTGAGTTCAATCAGCCCCAGCGCGGAAAATCCGCTGATGGTAATACGCGTGCGGTCACGTTCCAGTGCTTTGGTGAATTCGTCGAGTACGGCAGCGCGATGCTCTTGATTATCCATGTCGATAAAATCGCAAATGATAATGCCGCCCAAATTGCGCAAACGCAGTTGACGAGCGATAACTTGTGCGGCCTCAAGGTTGGTTTTGAAAATGGTGTCGTCAAAATTTCTGACCCCCACAAAGCCGCCCGTGTTTACATCGACCGTGGTCAGGGCTTCAGTTTGGTCGATAATTAAATAGCCGCCCGATTTTAAATTGACTCGCCGCGAGAGCGCGTGTTCGATTTCTTCTTCGATGCTGAATAAATCAAACAGCGGACGTTCCCCCGGATAATGCTCCAGCTTAGAGGCCGCGCTGGCAATATAGTCTTGGGCAAAAGTGCTCATGCGCTGATGGGTTTCGCGTGAATCAACCAAAATGCGCGTGGTGCTATCGCCCACAAAATCGCGCAGTACGCGCAAGCTAATATTGAGTTCTTGATACAGCAACGCGGGGGCAGATTTGGCCGCGCTCTGCTCTTTTAGCTTGCCCCACAGCCTGTTCAGATATTCGATGTCGGCCTGAAACTCGTTGTCGGTAGCAGTTTCTGCCATGGTGCGAATAATGTAGCCGCCACTGCTTTTTTCACCGAGTAGCTGCTGCAATTTATTGCGTAATTGTTCGCGCTCGGTTTCACTTTCAATGCGCTGCGATACGCCGATATGATTTTCTTGCGGTAAAAAAACCAGCAGTCGCCCAGCAAAACTCACCTGCGTAGAAAGCCGTGCGCCCTTGCTGCCGATGGGGTCTTTGATGACTTGCACTAACAGCGATTGTCCCTCGTATAAAACTTTTTCAATGGGCTGTGCGACGTTGCCGTTGTGTTGATTTTCCCAAATATCAGCCACGTGCAAAAAAGCGGCTCGCTCTAAACCGATGTCAATAAAGGCCGATTGCATCCCCGGCAATACCCGCTTTACTTTGCCGACATATACATTGCTTACTAGCCCTAGCTGGCTACCACGCTCTATATGTAGCTCTTGTACCGCACCGCGTTGCATGACTGCGACGCGGGTTTCTTGTGGGGTGACATTGATTAAAATTTCGTCATTCATAGCAATACATTTTTCATAAAACCAAATTTTTTATAAGACAGGGTACCCAAATTTTTGCAGTAGCTCTGCTGTTTCAAACAAAGGCAAACCCATTACACCAGAATAGCTACCTTCCAGATGCTGGATAAATACCGCCGCATAGCCCTGAATGGCATACGCGCCAGCCTTGTCTAGATATTCATTGGTGAGAATGTAGCGATTGATGCGCTCTTTACTGAGCGTGGAAAAAGTGACGATGCTGGAGGACATTTGCATTTCCATGCGCCCCTCAAACGTAACGGCAACCGCACTGAGCACTTGATGTTGCCGCCCCGAAAGAGACCTTAAAATATCAATCGCGTGCTCTCTATTCTGCGGCTTGCCGATAATTTGATTGTCTATCACCACACTGGTATCCGCCGCCAGCACTGGAAATGTCGGCAAATTTCTATACTTGATCGACTCCCATCCAGTCTCAACTTTTTCTTGGCAAATGCGCTGCACATAATCTGCGGGGAGCTCGCCAACATGCACTGATTCATCCACATCGCGGCCATGACGCGATTGCAGGCGCAACAATAAAACTTCAAAATTAATGCCGACCTGCTTGAGCAATTCGCGGCGACGCGGACTTTTTGAAGCCAGATAAATACGTGAATGCGTGGCGGACATGGTAATTTCAAATCTCCAAACAAGCGATACAGATTATTTTTTAACCGGTTACTCTCGATGACCAATTACTCCCTATGATAGGGATGATTGTGCAACAAGCTGTGCGCTCGATACAACTGCTCTGCCAGCAACACCCGCACTAGGCCGTGCGGCAGCGTCATGGGCGACAGTGCCAAGGTCTGCTGCGCGCTGTTTTTTACCGACTCATGCAGACCATCTGCGCCGCCAATAATAAACACAACATCCTGCCCACTGCCCATCCACGCTTGCATGTGTTGTGCCATTTGTTTGGTAGTAAGCATTGCTCCATGCTCATCCAACACTACACGCCGCGCCCCTTGCGGAATAGCTGTCGATATACGCAGCGCTTCTGCAGCCATCATTTGTGCGGCGGTTTTACCGCTGCTGCGCGGCTCCGGTTTGATTTCCAGCAACTCAATTTTTGCCTCGCGTGGCAACCGCTTGGCGTACTCTAAAAACCCAGTTGCAATCCATGCGGGCATTTTATGTCCCACTGCAACAAGCCAGAGTTTCATATTTAAAATTTCATCCGAATGAATTTAATCTGGCTTATCTGCCGCTTTTTTAGGCAAGCTCCGCATACTCCAAAGCTCTTCTAAATTGTAATACGCGCGCACCGCAGGCTGCATGACATGCACCACCACCTCGCCCAAATCAATCAACACCCACTCGCCGCTATCTTCCCCTTCCACACCTAAAACTTCCGCACCTAATTTTTTAAGCTCCACGGAAACATTGTTTGCCAATGCGCGCGTTTGCCGAGTGGACGTGGCACTGGCAATGATGATGTATTCAAACAATGGACTTTTTTTGCGCGTATCAATGGTGATGATGTCCATCGCTTTTACATCTTCCAAAGCGGCAATAATGGCGTTAATTTTTTTCTTGGTAGTCAGCATAGTGATATAAATGATGTGTGTGAATGTAGGAAGCAACCGTATCTGGCAGCAAGTAGTGTATGTCTTTATTATCCGCACAACGTGCGCGAATAGTAGAGGATGAAATTTCTAAAGCAGGAATATCCACCCGCAATATCGCCCCCGCAGGTGCGGCTGATAATACTACAGGCGATGTGCTTGCGCGCTCTTGATAAACGCGATGCAAGGCGGATGAAGCTTGAGCAATGCGCGTCGAAAAATCTTGTTCAACTGCATTATTTTGCGGCCTATGCAGTACCACAATATGCGCTAGGCTAAACAATTTTTCCCACTCGTACCAAGTGTGCAGCAACAAAAAAGCGTCGCTGCCCAACAGTAAACATAAGGGTTGTTGACTGCCCCAATTTAGATCAATGTCTACGCGCATAGCAGTTAAAGTGTCGACGGTATAACAGGGATCGGTGCGAAAAATTTCACGCTCATCCAACACAAACTTTTCGTTGCCTTGAATCGCCAAGCGCACCATATTTAATCGGTGCTGCGCGCTGGCGTAGGGTGCTGCGCGATGCGGTGGCGTACCGCTAGGAATGAACCGCACGCTCGCCAAATTACACTGTTCAACGGCCTCTTGCGCCAAACGCAAATGCCCAAAATGAATCGGATCAAACGTGCCGCCAAAAATTCCGATGGGTGCACGGGCCGACATTTATAACGCCAGCCGCCGAACGTCTGCCAGCACCTGCGCTAGATAAGTGGTGAAGCGCGCTGCAGCAGCACCATCAATGACGCGATGGTCATACGAAAGAGAGAGCGGCAATATCAAGCGTGGCACGAATGCACCCTCGACATACACGGGTTTCATGGTGGCTTTGGACACGCCGAGAATGGCGACTTCAGGGGCGTTGATGATGGGGGTGAAAAATGAGCCGCCGATGCCGCCCAAGCTCGAAATAGAAAAACAGCCGCCTTGCATGTCGGTGGCGGGAAGTTTTTTATCGCGTGCTTTCGCGCTGAGCTCAGCTAATTCCTTAGCCAATTGGGCGATGCCTTTTTGCTCCACATCGCGCACGACCGGCACCATCAATCCTTCCGGTGTATCGACCGCCACGCCGATGTGAAAATATTTTTTCAATACTAAATTTTCTCCGCTAGCATCCAGCGAAGCGTTGAAATCGGGGAACTGTTGCAAGGCCGTCATCACCGCTTTCAGCACGAATGCCAGTGGCGTAATTTTTATTCCTTGCGCGGCGTACTCCTCGTTCAGCTTTTTGCGGAATATTTCCATCTCGGTAATGTCGGCTTCGTCATGCTGAGTGATATGTGGAATGGTGACCCAGTTGCGATGCAGATTCGCGCCAGATATTTTTTGAATGCGCGACAGCGGGCGGGTTTCGATCTCGCCAAACTTGGCAAAGTTAATGACAGGCATCGGTAAGACTGCCATTCCACCGGGCATCCCACCTGCGGCTTGCGGTTGATTGAGCGCGGCTTTAACAAAATTTTGCACGTCATTTTTTGTGACGCGGCCTTTAATGCCACCGCCTTTTATGCGAGATAAATCTACTCCAAGTTCACGCGCAAATTTTCGGATAGATGGGCTGGCGTGTGATTTTCTGGCAGTCAACTCTCCATGTGGTATCGCGGTCGCTGGAGTCAGGCTAGGGATCGCCACATGCGGTGGCGGCGCAGCCTGCGTCGCGGGTACCGGCGTTGTCGCAACCGGAGGCGGCTCGCTGGCAACAATGGTGGACGCGCCCTCGCCCTCTATCGTCATAATCAGCGAGCCAGTGGAAATTGCATCGCCCACTTTAACTTTTATTTCTTTGATCACACCCGCAAAAGGTGCGGGCACATCCATCGTGGCTTTGTCCGTTTCCAGCGTCAACAACGACTGCTCGGCGGCGACCGTATCGCCCACTTTGACCATGATTTCGATCACCGGCACATTTTTATAATCGCCGATGTCCGGCACTATTATTTGTTTAATTTCTTTTGCCACACTTACTCTCCTGCCGATTAAACCGCCGCCTATTTAAATTGTTGCAATACTCAAACAGTGGTGGGATTCGGTTTGTCTGTGTTGATGTTATATAGCTTAATTGCGCGGCTGACCTCGCTCTTAGCGACACTGCCCGCCTCGGCCAACGATTGCAGCGCTGCGATGGTAATAAAGAAACGATTCACCTCAAAAAAGTGACGCAGTTTTTTGCGTGTGTCCGAGCGACCAAAACCATCCGTACCCAACACTTTATAGTGGCTAGGTTTACCTTCACGTTTCGGCATGAATGCGCGAATTTGATCGGCATAACTCTTCATGTAATCTGTAGCGGCGATGATGGGGCCGGTTCTATCTTTCAGCATCTGCTCGACATAACTCACGCGCGGCGCGGCTTCGGGGTGCAGCATATTCCAGCGTTCGCAATCTAATCCATCGCGACGCAGTTCGTTAAAGCTGGTCACACTCCAAATATCCGCACTCACCCCAAAGTCATTTTGCAATAGTTCTGCGGCAGCAATCACCTCGCGCAAAATGGTGCCACTACCTAGCAACTGTACTTTGGCTTTTTTCTCCTGCACGCCTTCACTCAGGAGATACATGCCTTTAATGATGCCGCTTTCAACGTTAGACGGCATGGCTGGGTGCGCGTAATTTTCATTCATGATGGTGATGTAGTAATACACATCTTCCTGCTCTTGATACATGCGACGCATACCGTCCTGAATAATCACGGCTAGCTCATACGCAAAAGTCGGATCGTAGGCCACGCAGTTGGGGATGGTCGCCGCGACCAAATGGCTGTGTCCGTCTTGGTGCTGCAAGCCTTCACCGTTTAATGTGGTGCGCCCTGCCGTGCCACCCATTAAAAATCCACGTGCGCGTAAATCTCCGGCCGCCCAAGCCAAATCGCCGACGCGTTGAAAACCAAACATGGAGTAATAAGTGTAAAACGGAATCATCGCCACGCCGTGGTTGGCATAAGTGGTGGAAGCCGCGATCCACGAGGACATCGCGCCTGCTTCGTTAATGCCTTCTTGCAAAATTTGTCCGGTTTTTTCTTCTTTATAGAACATCAATTGATCGGCATCTTGCGGGGTATACAGTTGCCCCACTTGCGAAAAAATTCCCAGCTGGCGGAACATGCCTTCCATGCCAAAGGTGCGCGATTCATCCGGCACGATAGGCACAATGTGCTTACCGATATTTTTATCTTTTACCAAAATACTCAGCATTCGCACAAAGGCCATGGTGGTAGAAATTTCGCGCCCGTCCGTACCTTTTAGCAAGCCCTCGAAGGCATCCAAGCCCGGTATTTGCAAGGGCGCGGCAACGGGGTTACGCACCGGGATCGTACCCATTGCGCGGCCCCGTTCCTGCAAATAATTTTGCTCTAAACTGCCCTCTTCAAAGCGACAAAATGGCAGGCTGCTCAGCTGCTCGTCCGACACGGGAATGTTGAAGCGGTCGCGGAATTTACGCAGCGCGTCCTCGCCCACTTTCTTTTGCTGATGGGTAATGTTCTGCCCCTCACCCGCCTCGCCCATGCCATAACC
>Ga0209824_10001195_pt1 | contig 15080 bp, 12 predicted proteins | sample VDWuncwatermetaG_FD_184124 | JGI IMG/M metagenome (GOLD analysis project Ga0209824, IMG submission 184124) | Wastewater microbial communities from Netherlands to study Microbial Dark Matter (Phase II) - VDW unchlorinated drinking water (SPAdes)... ... | reverse complement strand
GCAGCCCTCAAGCACTCCAAATGTGGGCGACTGCTCTGATCCGGCTGCGGCCAAAGGTCATGTGTAACGGTAAGCATTTTCAACCAAAAAAATTTGTTTGAACCCAGATTGCAGATTTCAGATTTGCGATTTGAGATATGCCCTTCGGGTTTCCTCAGGGTGGTGAGCTTGTCGAACCACAATTTGTCATCCCGAAGGGTGCGCCCTCTTCCCCGGGCCGAAGACATGGCAGGAGACTCCGTGGCCGCCCGCGCCAAACTCGAGCTTGGGTTCCACCTTGTCGCAGATATCCTCGCGATAGCGGCAGCGCGGATGGAAAGCGCAACCCGGCGGCGGGTTGACCGGGCTGGGAACGTCACCCTCGAGGATGATTCTTTCCTTTTTGTGCTCCGGATCAGGAATGGGCACAGCGGAAAGGAGCGCCCGAGTATAAGGGTGTTTAGCGTCGCGGTAGATGGTCTGGCTGGGGGCGATCTCGACGATCTTTCCCAGGTACATGATCGCCACCCGGTGGCTGATATGCTCGACCACTCTGAGATCGTGAGAGATGAAAAAATAGGTGAGATGCATCTTCTCCTGAAGTTCCTGGAGGAGGTTGATAATCTGGGCCTGGATGGAGACATCCAGAGAGGAGACCGGCTCGTCGGCCACGATGAACTTCGGATTCACGGCCAATGCCCGGGCGATGCCGATCCTCTGCCGCTGGCCGCCGCTGAACTCGTGAGGATAGCGATCGTAGTGTTCTTCCCTGAGCCCGACCTGGTTAAGCAGCTCCATGACCCGCTCCCTTTTTTTCTTTCCCTTGGCAATTTTATGGATCTCCAATCCCTCGCCAACGATCTCGCCTACCCGCATGCGCGGGTTGAGAGAGGCGTAGGGGTCCTGAAAGATGATCTGCATCTCCCTGCGCACCTCCCGCAGCTCGCGCTGGGACAAGGAGAGGAGATTTTTGCCTTGAAAATAGACCTCACCCTCCGTCGGCTCGACTAATCTCAAAATGCTTCGGCCGAGAGTAGATTTTCCGCAGCCTGATTCCCCCACCAATCCCAACGTCTCCCCCGCCTCGACAGTCAAGCTTACCCCGTCGACGGCCTTGACTTCTCCTTTGTGTCGAGAGAAAAGCCCCTCTCCCACAGGGAAATACTTTTTCAGGTTATGGACTTCGAGCAAACTCATGTCAACAGACCAAATTTCGAGGATGGAGGATAGAGGATCGAGAATCGCCATCTTCCATCCTCAATCTTCGATCCTCGATTTTTTCCTTGGCTATGCGAAGTAACATGAAACCCCGTGATCCTTATCTTTTTCCACCAGTTCGGGCTCTGCCTCGGCGCAGATACCCGCCGCCTTGGGGCAGCGATCCCGGAAGCGGCAGCCGCCGGGCAGCTCCAGAGGGCTCGGCACCATGCCCGGTATGGCCTCCAACCTCTTCTTCTTATGGCCGCTGACTCCCGGGAGCGAATTCAAAAGTCCCACGGTGTAAGGATGCAGAGGACGGTTGAAAATCGCCTTGGCATTGGCGCGCTCCACAACCTTACCCGCATACATGATCGCCACCTCGTCCGCCTGCTCGGCCACCACACCCAAATCATGCGTGATGAGCAAGAGGGACATGCCGAGCCTCTCCTGCAGCTCCTTTATGAGCTCCAGGATCTGGGCCTGGATGGTCACATCCAACGCCGTAGTGGGTTCGTCTGCGATCAATAGACTCGGATGGCACGATAAGGCCATGGCGATCATGACCCTCTGTCGCATCCCGCCGCTCAGTTGGTGCGGGTAGTCGTCAATCCTCGACTCCGGGTCGGCGATCTTCACCAACCGGAGCATCTCGATAGTTTTTTCTCTGGTCTCTTTTTTACCCAGTCCCTGGTGCAGGCGGATGGCCTCTCCGATTTGATTGCCGATGGTAAAGACAGGGTTGAGGGAAGTCATCGGCTCCTGGAAGATCATCGAGATCTCGTTGCCGCGAATCTTGCGCATCGCCTCGCCCTTGAGTTTCAGAAGATCGCGGCCGCGATAGAAAATCTCTCCTCCCACCACCCTGCCCGGAGGCGACGGAACCAGACGCAGGATCGAAAGCGCGGTGACGCTCTTGCCGCAACCCGACTCCCCCACGAGCCCCAGCGTTTTGCCCTCGCCGATATCAAAGCTCACTCCATCCACGGCCTTAACCTCGCCGTCGGGGGTGAAAAAAGAGGTTCGGAGATTTTTAACGCGAATCAATTCGGCCATCATTCAGGTCCCAGGTTCAGCCCTCCATATTTGATCCTTCCAGCCACGTCAAGCCCTAAGTGGAAACTTCTGTTCAACGCGAACCCCGAAGCCTCGGGTCCAAGGCGTCCCGGAGTCCCTCGCCCAAAAGATTATACGATAAAACGGTCACCAGGATGGCCAGACCGGGGAACAACGAGAGCCACCAGGCGATCTGGATATTGTCTTTCCCCGAGGTCAGGATATTGCCCCAGCTCGGCGTAGGAGGCTGCACACCGATGCCGAGGAAGCTGAGCGCTGACTCTGTCAGGATGGCTCCAGCGATACCCAATATCGCCGAAATCATGACCGGGGTAAGGCTGTTCGGCAGGATATGACGCACGATAATTCTCACGTTCCCGACACCTAAGGCGCGCGCCGACTGAACGAAATCCCTCTCTTTGAGACTTAGAAATTCCGCCCGGACAAGGCGGCAGACCCCCATCCAGCCAGTCAGACCGATGATGGCCATAATGGTCCCTATATTGGGCTCTAAAAACGCGATCACAGCCAAAATCAAAAAGAAGGTGGGGAAACAGAGCATCACATCGACAAAACGCATGAGCAGTCCATCTACCCAGCCCCCATAGTAACCCGCCATAGAGCCGAGAAAGGTGCCAATGACCAGAGCGATGCCGACAGAGACGAAGCCCACCCACAATGAGATGCGGGAACCGTAGATCACCCGGCTGAAGACATCACGCCCCAGTTCATCGGTGCCGAAAGGATGTCTCAGACTCGGAGCCTCCAAGACCGCGTCCGCATCGATGCTATAGGGGTCGCGGATCGAAAGATAGGGCGCGGCGAGGGCGATGACAAAAAGTATAAGGACCACAACTGCGCCAAAAAGGGTCAGAGGATTGCGCCGCACCGCTCTCCAGAAAGGGCTCTGAATCATCCTTTGCCTCCTGTGCGGATGCGCGGGTCCACGAGGGCATAGGAGATATCGGCCAGCAGATTTCCCAGCAGCGTCAACAATGCGCCTATGGTGAGAATGCCCATGACCAGCGGATAGTCCCGACTCATGACGCCGGTGTAAAAGAGCCTTCCCATACCCGGGATGGCGAAGATCTGTTCGAAGATCACGGAGCCGCCGATCAGGCTGGGCACAGAAAGTCCCAGAATGGTGACTACCGGAAGAAGGGCATTCCGCAGCGCATGCTTATAGACAACCTCCCTCTCTGAGAGCCCCTTCGATCGGGCCGCGGTGATGTATTCCTGGCGCATCACCTCTAGCATGCTTCCCCGCATATAGCGGGAAAGGCCGGCCAGCCCGCTGAAGGCCGAGAGCAGAACTGGCAGCACTAAATGGGAAGTGATATCCCAAATCTTTCCTGGAAAAGAGAGTCTGGCATAATCGAGCGACCTAAGGCCGGAGATGGGCAACCACTCAAGCTGAACGGAAAAAAAGATCAGGGCAAGCAGCGCCAACCAAAAGGTGGGCATGGAAAAGCCGACATAGACAAAGAGCGTGAGGGATTTATCAAAGGGCGAATAGGGGTGCGATGCCGAGTAGGCGCCGATGGGAACAGCAATAACCAAAATGAGCAGAAACGACAAGAGCTCGATAAAAATCGTGATGGGCAATGTTTCCTTGATTTTATCCATCACCGGCCGGCGATCCGGAGAAAAGGAAACGCCAAAATCCAAAGCGACGAAACGGCGCAACCATTGGAAGTAACGCTCATGTAGCGGTTTATCCAGGCCGTAATAACTGATCAGTCTCTGCTTCGCCTCCGCCGTCATCTTAGGATTAAGATCGGCCAGCACATCGATGGGACTTCCAGGGGCCAGGTGGATTACTACAAACGAGATTAATGTGATCCCGAAAAAAAGCGGGATGAGCGTCAGTATCCTGCGGATCAAATAGCTCAGCATAGCTCGCTTCTCAAAAACCCTTCGTGTTCGTAACCCGTGTCGGTGACTCGTAACGATCACGAACACGAGCAACGAGCCACGCTATCCTATGGGGCCAGCGCCAATCGGTCATATCGCTGCAGCCCCTGAGGCACATACCAGCGATAGAAGTTGTAGCTGATCCCAAGAGCGGACGGTTCAATACCGTAGACCCTGGAATGGACGATGGGCAGCGCCTCAGGCACATAGAGAAACGTATAGGGCTGTTCTTCTGCCAGTATCTCCTGAAGCCGAAAGTAGATAGCCTTGCGCTTCTCTTGGTCAAAGGTGCGGCGCCCCTTTTCGAGCAGCTCATCCACCTCAGAGTTCTTAAAAGAGATGAAATTCAATTCCTTCTTGCCTGTCTTGCTCGAGTGCCAGATATCGTATTGATCCGGTTCAAAACCAGTCGTCCAGCCTAGGATCGTGGCCTCAAAGTCCTTCTTATCAATGAATTCATTGATAAAAGCGGACCACTCAATCACCCGGATTTTCATTCGAATGCCGATCTTCTTGAGCCTCTCCTGAATCACCACGGCTGTTCTTTGCCGCACCGGGTTTCCCTCGTTCGTCACCACGGTAAATTCAAAGGGCTCTCCATCCTTGTCCAGTATTCCATCCCCATCCCGATCCTCCCACCCGGCTTCCTTGAGCAGGGCAAGCGCCCTATCGGGATCGAAAGGGTATTTTTTCACGTCGGGGTTATAGAACCAAAGCCCTGGCTTATAGGGCCCGGTCGCTGGCACACCCAGCCCCAGGAGGACCACCTTGATGATCTCTTCCTTATCGATGGCATAAGAGAGAGCCTGCCGAACTCTCTTGTCCTTAAATTTAGGCTCAAGGAGGTTATACCCCAAATAGGTATAGGCATTCGCCAGGTAGCGGTACTTACGATAGTCCTCCCGAAAAAAACGATCGTCGGTTTGACGTTTGTATTGGATGGGAGTTAAGCCCATAAGATCCACGCCGCCGGCCTTCAACTCCAAAAACATAGTGGCTAAATCCGGGATCACGCGGACCACATAGCGATCGAGGTATGGGCGGCCTTCGAAATAATTCGGGTTGGCTTCGAGGATAACCCGGTCGCGACTGATCCATTCGCGGAACCGGTAAGGCCCAGTCCCTACCGGCCTTCGCCCCAGCTCGCTTTTGGCGACATCTTTTCCCTCCAGGAGATGTTTCGGCAAGACCACCAAGTTACCCCAACTGGTCAAGGCCGGCGCAAAAGGCTTCTCGTAAGTGACACGAAAGGTATAGTCGTCGATGGCCTCCGCCTTTTTTACCTGACGAAAGTCCTCAGCATAGGCTGTGGGAGTATTCGGATTGGTGATAGTTTGAAAACCGAAAAGGACGTCCTTGACGGTAAATGGACGGCCATCTTGCCAGGTAACACCGCGGCGTAGTTTGAAAGTGATCTGCAACCCACCCTGGCTCACCTCCCAGGACTCGGCTAGGTCACCGACCAATTTCACGTCCTTATCGTATTTGACCAGACCATTAAAGATCAGGCCGGAGATCTCGTGGGAAGCGCTGTCTGAGGCCAGCATGGGGATCAGGTTCGTCGCCTCACCAATCGACCCCTCCACCACGGTATCCCCATAGGTAGGTTGATGGCCCGCTGCGGAAGCCTGACCCTTTGGATCTTTGGTTTCCGCCTTCTTACTTCCACCGCACCCCCCCAGAGCCAGCGACAGAGATAGTGATAGAGAGAAAAAAACCAGAGGCAGGTTTTGACTCCGCAAAAATCTCTGTCTCAAATCTCTGTCTCTATCTCTCATGTCCGCTTATCCTCCGAGAGACTCCAGCGGCAGCTCTCTCGCGCTCGCCGGTTTTTCCTGGACGAAAAGCGGGGAAGGAAGCGTGACGTTCAATTCCGGCTCTTGGTAACGAATCTCCAGCCGCTTTTGCTGGATGGGGGCCTCGAGCGAAATCTTTAAGGGGAACGGGCCGTCGGGCGTGGAGAAAAAATCGTCAAAGAGAGCGCTCATCTCGATCGCACCGTCAACGCCGGAGCGTTCCCACCTTGTTGGAATACCCAGGGTGGGATGAAAAGCGATCCGCTCTCTGCCCCCTCCCGCGATGTCCCGCTGAATAGAATTTTCCCCTCGCTCCCAATGGCCCTCCGGCGACACCGGCGGGAGACCCACCAGCAGAGAAGTCAGCTCTCCCAGCTCCAGAGGAATCTGGGTGTAGTGAAAAATATTTTCCTTGGAACTCTTGCCACGGTAGAAAAGCCCCTCGCGCGGATGGAACCCTACGATCTCACCGGCATCTATAGTCACGATCAATATAGCCCCCAGGGGAGAGAGGGTCTCCAGGCGCAGCCGGTCGGGCCGGTCCACCAGGACCGCCTCCTGAAATCCGGCCCTCCCATCTGCCCCCCAATAATGGACTGTGGCCAAGGTGCGAAGGGAGCGAAATTTGCGGAGCCTTTGATCGAGGCGCTGAAGCAGTTCTCCCGTATCCCAACTGGAAAGGCTATTCTCGGATAAAGCAGCGGTTTGAGGTGCGATCGAAGCGCAGCTTGAGATCCCCACCAACACTCCCAAGAGGATCAAACCACGGATGCTTGGCAGACTAGCCCCCTCTTCCCAACCTGATCGTTTAAATCGTTCAATGGGTTTCAGCGTCTTGAACTGCTAGAACGTTTTGATCGTCTTGAACTATTTGAAGTTTCTCTCCAAGCGCTGGATCTTTTCCCGGATTCTCTTGGTCTGCTCTTCTTCTTTGGATCTCTTGAGAGCCTCTCGGTAGCGCTCCGCGGCCCCATCCCGCTTGCCGATCTTTTCGTAGGCGTCACCGAGATGCTCGATAATCGTAGGATCATCATTGGTCAGCTCCACCGCCCGTTCCAGTTGCTCCACGGCTTTCTGATAATTGCCCTTCTGGTAATAGACCCATCCTAGGCTATCGATATAAAATCCGTCATTGACTTCAATCTTAAGCGCCCTGAGAATCAGATTCTCGGCCTCGTCGAGACGAACGCCCATCTCGGCCCACGTGTAACCCAGGTAGTTCAAGGCAGCCGCGTTTTGTGGATTGAGATCGATGGCCTTTTTCATGTGCTCGATGCTCTTCTCTTTGTTTTTGTTCTCGTCGTAGAGCGCCCCGATCTGAAAATGGGCTTGATCGCTTTGGGGGTCCAAGACCACCACCTTCTGCAAGACTTCAATCGCCTTGGGATAATCCTTGGCCTTGCGGTACAAGGAGGCTAACAGGGCGAGGAGCTCTTTCTCCTCTTTCCGTTTTTGCAATGCCCGCAGGACCGCTTCTATGGCCTTGGGAACTTCCTCGCGCCGGTCATATAGGTAAGCGATCTGGATCTGAGCATCGGCATAGTAATCGCTTTTTTCCGGGATGCGGGAGAACTCCTCCATGGCTCGCTCATAGGCCTTCATCTCTGAATAGGTCGAGCCCAGATAATAACGTACCCGATCATTTTCCGGATCGGCAGCCAGGACGAGATTAAACTCCGAGGCCGCCCGTTCAAAATCCCCTTTCTCATAATAAATGAGGCCGATCTTGGTCCTGGCCTCACGGGGATCCGCCTCGATGTTCTCAAGTTTTTGAAACTGGCTGAGGGCCTCATCGAGCTTGCTTTGCCCCACGTATAATTCGCCCAACCGCTTCGTTACCCATACGTTTTTTGGATTTCCTTGGAGGAGCCTCTGATAGGTCTGGATGGCATCCTCCGTTTTCCCCTCGAGCTCGTACACCAAGGCCAGCTCCATCAGGACCGCTTCCGATTTGGGATTTAACTCTAGCGCCTTGCGATAACTTTCCTCGGCTGCCAGGTAGAATTGGGACTTGGCTCGTACTCGTCCGAGATAGTAGTGACCGAGTACGGAGCTGGGGTTCAGAGTAAGGAGTTGATTGAGATTCTTGGTGGCCTTTTCATAATCCCCCAGTTTAAGGTGTAATGCCCCCAGATAAAGAAGGGCTTCTTGATTATTCGGATCGAAGCGGAGCGTCTCTTCGTACTCCCGAACCGCCTTGGACTCCTCTCCCATCGAGGAATAAAGGCCCGCCAGAAACAGATGGTTGTCGACCCCCTTGGGGTCCAAGCGGGTCGCCTCTTCAGTTTCCTCGAGGGCCTTTTTCAGGTCACCTTTTCGGAGATAGAGCGTGGCGAGGCGAAAACGCAGGAAGGAGTTGGACGGGTCGGCTTGAACTGCAGCCTCGAATTCCGTCAATGCCTGATTGAACTCGCCCTGACCTAACAAACTCTGCCCTTTGGCAAAGTGGCCGAGGGCCTTGGCCTCTGCTGGAATCTCGACCTTCTTTTGCCCGCGAAAAGGGGCCTGGGGCTCCCAGATGATTTCTTGCGGCGGAGCTTTCAGCTCAGGCGCAGAAGGGGCACAGGCGGATAAAAAGGCGAGCAAAACAACCACGAAAAAGCTTAAAAATATCATTACTTAAACTAGTTAACATACTCACCCAGGAGCGTCAATCAAGCGCCCTTTCTCTTCTCCCCTATCTCTATTTGTGGTAATTTTTCCAAAAGGTTTCAGCTCTCCAGGCGGAAGGCTTGAGGCGTGAGGCTGGAGGAATGCTAATTCCTGTTGCCTCTCACCTGTTGCTTTTTATTTTTTAAATTATGGCAGCCTCCAAGAACGACATAAAGAAAGAGATTGCTCATCTTCGTCAAGAGATCGAAAAGCACAACCGCCAGTATTACGTCCTCGATGATCCGCTCGTGAGCGACGCCGAGTATGACCGACTCTTTCGCAGATTAGTTGAACTGGAGAAGGAACATTCATTTGCTTCTCCGGACTCTCCCACGCAAAAAGTCGGCGCCCTTCCTCTGGAGAAGTTCGGGACGGTCCGGCATAAGCTGCCGATGCTCTCGCTCAACAATGCCAACAACCGAGAGGAGATGGAGGAATTCGAAGAGCGGATTAAACGCTTCCTCAAAACCTCTGAGCCCATCGAATACATCGCGGAGCCCAAGATCGACGGGGTTGCGGTGGAGCTGGTCTATGACCAGGGGCGCCTTATGGTCGGCTCTACTCGTGGAGACGGAATCAACGGCGAAGACATCACTTTGAACCTGAAGACGATTCGCTCTATCCCTCTTGCACTGCACAAAGGTAAGAAGAGCGTCCCCAAACACCTAGAAGTTCGAGGAGAAGTCTTTTTGTCACGTGAGGCCTTCCAGAAGCTCAACCGGGAAAGGGAGGAAGAAGGGCAGCCTATCTTTGCTAACCCTCGCAACGCCGCCGCAGGCTCGCTCAAGCAACTCGATTCCACCATAACCGCCAAACGTCCGCTGGACATCTTCTGTCACGGCATGGGAGAGGTCACTGGGGTTAGTTTCACGACTCAGGCACAATTTCTCCAGGCCTTGAAGGAATGGGGGCTCAAGCCTGTTTCCCTCGTCCGCCTGTGTCACAATCTGAAAGAGATTTTTGCCTTCCACGAAGAAACCGAGCCGCGGCGCGACGAGCTACCCTACGAAATCGACGGCATCGTCATCAAGGTGAACAGCCTAGAGCTTCAAAGGCGCCTAGGGGAAATTGCCCGTTCCCCTCGATGGGCCATCGCCTACAAATTCAAACCGCGCCAGGCAACCACGCGCATCCTCGACATTCAGCCGCAGGTGGGCCGCACCGGGACCCTGACCCCCGTGGCCAGCCTGGAGCCCGTCCCAGTCGGGGGAGTCACGGTGAAGAGCGCCTCACTGCACAATATGGACGAGGTGGAACGTAAAGATATCCGCATCGGCGACACCGTAGTCGTCGAACGGGCCGGCGATGTGATCCCCTACGTGGTCCAAGTGATTCAAGAGAAGAGAAGCGGGCAGGAGAAAAAATTCACCATGCCCGAGCGCTGCCCGGTGTGCGGCTCCTCGGTCTATCGGGAAGAGGGGGAAGTGGCTTACCGCTGTGCGGGTCTCTCCTGTCCTGCTAAACTGAAAGAAAGCCTCAAATTTTTTGGCTCACGCGCTGCTATGGACATCGAAGGCCTGGGTGAGAAGCTTATTGACCAACTCGTCGAGCGGGGATTGGTCAAGGACATCGCGGATATCTACAGCCTGAAAAAGGACCAACTCGCCGCCCTGGAGCGCATGGCGGAGAAATCGGCGCAGAACATACTCGATGCCTTAGAACAGAGCAAGGACTCCACCCTCCCGCGGTTCCTGACTGCTCTGGGCATACGCCACGTGGGAGAGTCCACGTCCAAGCTGCTGGCGGATCATTTCGGTGACTTGCGCTCCATCATGGAGGCCACCGAGGAAAAGCTGACCGAGGTGCGGGAGATCGGGCCCGAAGTGGCCAAGAGCATTGCGCGCTTCTTCGCGCAAAAGGAAAACCGCAAGGTGATCGACAAACTCCTCAAGGCAAGGATTCATCTCAAGAAAGAACCGAAGAGGGAGGGGCGTCTCACTGGTTCTACCTTTGTCTTGACTGGCAGTCTCGGGAGCATGTCCCGGAGCGAGGCGCAGCAACGAATCGAGACGTTAGGAGGGCGGGTCGCCTCCGGCGTGAGTCGCAACACAGATTACGTAGTTGCGGGATCTGACCCCGGTTCCAAGATTAAAAAAGCGAAGGAACTGGGAATTGAGATTCTCGACGAGGATGAATTTCTTAAGCTGATCGGCGCCTAGGTTCGTTGACTCGTTATTCGTTATCCGTCGATTGATTCATCGAGTTAACGATTCAACGATGAACGAATAACGAAATCACCACCGATTCTGGCGTGGCGGCCTACCGCCCCCTCCGCCGCCTCGCGGCGGGCGAGGCTGCTGCGGACGCGCCTCACTCACCACTATGGCCCTACCCTCAAATTCGGTTCCGTTGAGGGCGGCTGCGGCCCGCTCGGCTTCCTCGCTCGATCCCATCTCAACAAAACCGAAACCCTTGGATCGGCCGCTAAATTTGTCCGTGATAATCCTAGCGCTCACCACGGAGCCGTGCCGGGAAAAGTGCTCTTGGAGCTTCTCCTCCGTTACCGAGTAGGGGAGGTTCCCCACGTATAGCTTCGCTCCCATGTTGGCCCTCCTTATTGCCTAGGGATGCTCTGGATCGACTTACACAGAAGGGCAGGGCACGAAAAGACCTTAACGGAAACCCGGCTCTCGGCGCGCTCTTCGGTAAAAGGATCCTGGCAAAACGGCGCAAGCTTAGCCGCGATTGATTCCCTTGTCAAATAGGCCGAGATACTTGCAGATCCCCGCTCCATGCGTTAAGAGGTAGCTCCAAATAGCCCCATGGGAGAGGAAGAAGAAAAGGTCCGAGTCCATCTGAGGATCGACGGTAGAGTCCAAGGGGTATTTTTCCGGACCTCCACCCTGGATCAGGCCATTCGCTTGGGGTTAAAGGGGTGGGTAAGGAATTGCCCCGATGGTTCCGTTGAGGTCGTGGCAGAGGGGGAAAGAAAAAAAATCGATAACCTAATCGACTGGTGCCATCATGGTCCTCCCGGGGCTCACGTGCGCAATGTCCGCCTCCAATGGGAGGATTTTCAAAACGAGTTCTCCGATTTCCACATCAGGAGATAGTGGGGTGCCAAGAAAATTGGGTAAGTGTCAGGGGTAATCTGATTGTGGAAAGAGGAGATTAGGCGACGCCCGCCCCCGCGACCTCCCCTCCCTCGCGCTTACGGCGAGTACGATCCCGTGCCCAAGATGCGAGTAAAGAGGCGTACAATGGCTCGCTGGCAAATAAAGCCTCGTGGGTCCCTTCGGCAACGACACGGCCGTTATCCAGCAAGACGACACGGCTTGCGAGGCAGATGATCTCAGGCCGGTGTGCGATGAGAAAGGTTGTGCGGCCGGCGCTCAGTCGAACCATGGTCTGAGCCACGTCCCGGAGCGCCTCGCCGTCGAGGTGGGTGGTTGGTTCATCCAGAATAAGCACCTTGGGGTTCTTCAGGAAGAGCCGTGCCAGGGCAATCCGCTGGCGTTCGCCGCCGGACAAGCGGTTTCCCCTGTCACCCACCACAGTCTGCAGCCCTACAGGAAGCCGCTTAAGCAGGCCACCAAGACCTGCTTCTAGCGAGCATGCCTCGATCTCCGCTGCTGACGCAACGAGTCGGCCATAGGCAATATTTTCCTCTATCGTTGCGTGAAAGAGAAAGACCTCTTGGGTCATGATCCCGACTGTTTCGCGCCACTGATCAACGTCCCATGTCCGAAGATCACTCCCCCCAATCACGATCCGGCCGGATGTCGGATCATAGAAACGGAGCAGCAGATCCATCAGCGTGCTTTTCCCAGCTCCGTTGCGCCCAACAATCGCTACCATCTCGCCGGGCCGGATCGCAAGGGAAACCCGGTCAATCGCGGGCCGCTCGCTTCCAGGGTAGGTCAAAGAGACTTGATCGAAGATGATCGACGACGGTTCCATCGCAGCACCAGCCGGCAGCATGGGGGCCGGCCTTGCTGGCAGTACCTCCGACTCGGATAGGAAGCTGGCGAGGCGTTCGGACACCGCGCGGCAGTGCTGGAAGTGCCGGTAATAACTATCGGCGCGGCTCACAGGGCCAGCCAGGATCTCCATATAGGCGAGGAAGGCCACGAGACCTCCCGCCGTGATCCGATTCTCGATCATCAGATGGGCGCCATACCAAACGACCAGCACAACGCCGAGAAGCTCCATGAGGTCAAACACCGGGAGGAGGAACGCCTCCACACGTCCCTCCTTCAAATCGAGATCGAGAAAGCGGCGATTCTCCTCGTCCAATCGTGCGATCTCATGACGCTCGCGACCGAACGACTTGACCGTACGAATCCCGCTCAGCGCCTCTTGCAGCCGTGCGGTAAAGGCAGCCCCAACGGTCTGAAGACTCTTACGGAGCGTTGGCAGCGGTCGGCCAACATACGCTGACACCAGCGAGGCAACCATGAGAAAAAAGACAACGATAACCGCAAGCCGCACGTCGGTAAGTGCCATCAGCGTCACAACGCCGGCACCGGTCAACAGCTCGAACGGAAGGTCACTGAACAAGTAGACAGCGTTATCCTCGAAAACCGACGTATCGCTTACAACCCGGTGCACCAGCTCGCCGGTTCGCTTGCGACTGAAAAAGGCGAGGGGTTGACTCAACAGATGCGTGTAGAGTCTTTGTCGCAGTCGAAATATGCCCTCATAGAGCACCCGCGCCTCCACACGCAGCAAGAGACAGTGCACGACATACAGCCCGCAAATCACGGCGATCATCATGCCACCGATCCGGTTCAGGCTGGAGGGATCGCCGTGGCCGAGCGCGACATCCACCGCCTCCTGCAAAAGCCAGGGGATGGCCAGTTCGCAGGCCGCGACTCCGACAGCGAGGGAAAGAAGCGCCCCTAAGAGGGCACGTCGGGCCGAAAAGATCCAAAGGAATAGACGGGCGGCGGTCACGCTCTTATCCCTCCTCTTGAGCGAGTACAGCCCTTATGTCTTTGGGCAACGAGAACATGTGGGTGTGCGTCTGGCCATCATAGTACCGCAACACCGATTCGAGCCCGCGAGACCGTAGGATCTCATCGACTTTCTGGCTTGAGATCTGTGAAGGATCAATGGCGTCACTGGCAACAAGAAATCCCCATGTGGACCAAAAAGACGGAACGAAGGCTCGGTATGACTTCATGTGGCGGAAAGCGTGTCGTAGGCTCTGACGTACCTTTTTATGATCGGCATAATCCAACCCCGATAGCTCCATCGCCTGGACTACAATCAGACCTGAGGCTGTCAGACATTGCTTGACTGAGCGATAAAAATCCTCCGTGTAGAGCGCGAGCGCAGGACCTTCATCGAGGGCATCCGTAACGTCGATGATGACGCCATCGAACTTCTCTCGCGTTGCAGCGACGAATTCTTTACCGTCCGAAAAGACCAATTCTACCCGCGGGTCGTCGAAGGCCCCCCGGTGCCAATCATCAAGGTGCTCTTTGCACAGCTCAACCAGCTCCCGGTCGATATCGACCATGACAACGCGCTTGATGGTGGGATGGCGCAGCACCTCCCGAATAGTCGCCCCTTCTCCTCCTCCGATGACTAAGACGCTGCTCGGCTCGGGATGCGCCACCAGGGCCGGATGCACTAAGCTCTCATGATAGATGTATTCGTCGTCCTCGGCCGATTGCACCAAGCCATCCAGGGCCAGCATTGTCCCGTATTCGCGGCTCTCGAAAATGGCGACCTCCTGAAACTGGGTGCGCCCGGAAAAGATCATGCTCTCCACCGCAAACTGGTGGGTTTCGCCCCACGGGCCGATGTCATTAAACCACAGCGACGGGCGAGTCTCCTTCACGGCAATGCTCCTTTATGAAAATAGTTCGGTATCTTAAAGAACCAGGACAATGGTCCTGCGTTTTGATTCAGAATAGCAGGGAATTCTTGAGGAAGCTACCTTGCGGGCTCATGAGGCTGAAAGCATTGGCGGGGCTCTGTGCACAACACGTGGGGAAAACAGACCGCGCTGCACCTCCACCACAGAGGGGCTGGCGGAGCGAAACTGCCCGATGAGATAGGAGACGGCTTCTGATCCCCTGAGTTTCTTCCCGCAACTAAAGATGTCCACGGCCGCGTAGCGGTACTCAGGCCAGGTATGGATCGCGATATGCGACTCGGCGATCACAATGACACCAGAGATGCCGACTGGACTGAACTTATGGAAGAGAATATCGACGATGGTAGCGTGCGCACGCCTTGCCGACTCGACTAGCACTTCCCTCACCCACTCGAGATCGTCGAGCCGATCGGTAAGGCAGTCGCGCATTTCGATCAGGAGTTGGGTTCCTAGCGCCTTTTGGTTCTTTCCTGGGCCACCGAGACCCGAGATTGCATACAGGCGACGGCTTGAGTCGTTGCCAAGAGAGACTCTTGGTTCTGGTCCTCTTAATCTTTTTTTCCCTCGTACGTATGTTTCATTCCGAGCTTTAGCTTTCATGGTATCCTCGTTTTTTGCCCCTTGCAGCCTAATAGTCACATTTTTTCTGGCGACTGAAA
>Ga0209824_10001194_pt1 | contig 15081 bp, 16 predicted proteins | sample VDWuncwatermetaG_FD_184124 | JGI IMG/M metagenome (GOLD analysis project Ga0209824, IMG submission 184124) | Wastewater microbial communities from Netherlands to study Microbial Dark Matter (Phase II) - VDW unchlorinated drinking water (SPAdes)... ... | reverse complement strand
CTTTTGAGTAAACAATATTTTTAATATATTTTTTTATTATGAGAGCTCTTTCAATTTTGTTTGTTTTTTCCAGGTGATCTATAAATTCTTTTAGGTTTTTCTGGGCTGTTTCAGGGGATAAATTAGTTGGTTCGAGTCCTCGGCGAACACGCGAGCTCTCAAAGTTGTATTTAAAAATCAAACTATCGAGATAATTGGTATCTAAAGAAATTCGCTTTACGTTGGCGACTACAAAATCCTCTAATCTGCTGGCGTTAACCTGCCTTGTAGAGCAGGCGTGCCAGTCCTGCTTAAATGTCTTGGTGCATCTATAGTAATAATACCGTTTCATGTTGCCTTTGTTAGTATGCGCGGCTGTCATCTTAGAGCCGCATTCAGCACAACTAATCAGGCCACCAAGCATATAATCTTTGTATAGGCGCAACTTGCGTTTCTTGTTGCCGAAAAACTGATGAACATGGTTAAATAAATTCTCGGAGATAAGCGGCTGGTGCAAACCTTGATAAATTCTGCCGGAATATCTGAATTTACCGGTATAAATAGGATTTTTTAAGATACTCTGCAAATGTGCCTTGCTAAAAGGCAGGTTTCTATCGTTAAAAATCTGTCCCCTCTTTAATGTCTTATAGACTTCAGCCAATGATCCATTCTTGGCAAAGAGCGAAAAAATTTCGATTAATTTTTTCGCTTTTTGCTCATCAGGCACCAGCCGCTTATCTACAATCTTATAACCGAAAGGCAAACCGCCGCCATTCCACATGCCTTTTTGCGCCCTCTCTAAAAGCTTATCTTTTGTTCGCTCACTTGTAAGTTCACGCTCAAATTGGGCGAAGGTAAGCATAATATTACGAAGAAGACGGCCAGATGGAGTGGAGGTATCAAACCGCTCGGTAATAGATATAAAGTCAACTTTATGCTGCTCGAAAACCTCCATAAGTTCATAAAAATTTTTGGGCGAGCGCGTGAGCCGATCTATCTTATAAACAAGAACTACATTTATTTTGTTTTCCTGTATATCTCTTAGCATTCCCTGAAGGGCGGGGCGCTCCAAATTTGCACCAGTGAACCCGGCATCCTCATATACCTTAAAAACAAAAAGATTTTCTTGGCTGTTAATAAAGGATTTTATCTTTTCTTGTTGTGCCTGACATGAGTTAAACTCAACTTCGGCTTGGTTGTCTGTGGAAACCCTGGTATAAATAGCACAAAGTTCTTTAGATTTCATTAGTGACTCGATCTTATAGACTGATTAAGCCTTACTTCCCATTTGTCTAAGTATAAACTGTCCTAAAAGGGGAACGGCAAAAGAATACTTGCCATGTCTATTTTTATATATAAGACCAGCATCACAAAGCGAACTTAGCATTTGACTAACGTGGCTACTGCTAAAAGGTTTTGGCATACTTTTTTCAGCCAAATCGACGATCTCTTGCACAGTAAATTCATCTTCGCAGTCTTGAAGTCGTGAAATTAAAAAGAGGAGATCCCGTTGGCGATCAGTAGCCCTAGACCATCTACCAGCAAAAAAATCTGTATCTAATTTTCTGGTAATTTCATCTAATGGTACAATAGGCTCTTCGCCTGCAGCAATTTTCGGGAGGAAGGCATCGTATACCTCTCGGCAAATAAATTGTATAAAGTATGGGTAACCACCAGATTGTTGAATTATTAGCTCGACCGATATTTCGCTAAGCTTCAGAGGGTGTTTTTCTATCGGTTTAAGAATAGCATCTCGGCTATCGTCTTTATTTAATCGCTTTAGTGTTACAACCCGAAACATTCGTTCAGCAAACGTTCGAGAATCTACAAGTTTAGGAAATAATGTTGGGAGGCCTGTTAGAACTAACATAAATGGAATATCTTTCTTCTGAATAGACTGAAAAGTATCAAGCAAGACTCCTAATGGATACTGATCCTTATGTGCTTGGTCCGATAGATTTTGAGCTTCATCGTAAGCAAAGATTACTCCCTTGATTTCTAACGGCTTTAAACAAACCCATACAAATTCTAGCACGTTTTTTAGCTTATCTATTACTAATCCAGGTGTATTATTGTATAAAGTAATGAGAAAATTAAATCCAAGTTTTATCTCAACTTCTTCCTTGAGTTCACCGAAACCGACAGTTCGCGAGACCTGCTCTTTAGAAACCGTTATGTTAGAAGTCACTACGGATAAATCTGTTAGCAGTCTAATTGTAAGGTTTTCCTCGCTGATACTGGCAGATTCAGAAAGATCGGTACCCACCCATAACCACCCTTTTTCAAAAGCAAGCGGTTTAAACGTGTCAAGTAAGACGGTTTTTCCTACGCCTCTTAAACCAGTAAGTACCATGTTTTCAAGAATAGTCTGCTGATCAATTAAATGAAGAAAGTCTTGTGTTTCAGCCACTCTACCAGCTAAGTAAGGTGGCATATGACCGGCCCCAGGACGAAAAGGGTTTTTAAGCTGTGTTTTTGTCATAAAACCTCCTTTTTAGTACCAATTAGTGAAATATATAATTTTAGTTCTTTATATAAATTTATACTATATTGTGTTCTTTGTCAAGTTATTTTTTCTTTATCCAAATAAATCCTTTTCTTTAGAAAAGGTAAAAAATCCCGCCCCTTTTGGAAATGAGGCGGTTTGCGGCGACCCGCACCCCGCCGCAAACCGCCGAATCACCTGTTCCTCAAAAGAAAAAGCCCATACAGGTACCTGTATGGGCTTATCAAGAATGGCTCCTCATTGGGAATATCAACGAACCTTCCCTATAATTCTACCTAATATTATTCACGGTTGCAAGAAAAAGGATCTTTGAATCGGCTATGTGGCTGTGGCGGCTGGGCTCGGGCAGCCGCCACAGCCACTGTGTCCTCGCCACAGGCGAGGTAGTTAAGATAGAGGGCTAATCAGCGAAGGGCTCGTCCACCTCTGGCCTCTTAGCTTCTGTTTAAGTGTATGCTTCGGCCAGAGTAGCCGAAACTTTTATGAGTAAGGGTTAAAAAATGGTGCCCTGTTTATATACACACATTATTAGCAAAGAGAGAATATAGGCCAAAAGAAAGAAAAACACATCCAGGTTTGATTTTGAAAACGCCCCCTAGACACATTGTTAGCAAAAATATTCACAGAATGTAATATTCAAGAAATAGATTAAAACATGGAATACCCGACTTTTATACAAGATACATTGTTACATAAATTATATACAGGCCTCAGTATTTATTAAGTTTTGGTGAGTTAAATCAGGCATCTGTGGAATTTGGGTATCAGCTTGTTTCTCTTCACTTGTGGAAATAATCTTTATCAGCATATCCATAGCAACTCCAGCTAAATCCGGATGTCCATCGATAAATTGCCTGATAGCTTTTCTTGAGGCTTGGCTCGATCTGTGAACTTTATCCAAAAAATCGGCTTCGTTAAAGAATGTCGCTGAATATAACTGTGCATCAAGTTCGTATAGGATTCGGACAGCCTGCCTTTCCACGGCATTTCTCTCGCCGTGAGTTGCTAGAGACCAACGCCTTATTTCTCGAGTCAAAGCAATAAAAAGCACTCTTATTTTTTGACGCATCTTACTTCTCTGGCGTTTCGAAGATACAGCCTCGACCCCTATCCCTTCTTCCCTTGCTTCAGCTGCGTCATGGCTAGGAAACTCAAAAATCATCAGTGCTGCAACGGACCCTGGATTTAAAACACCTTCCAGCGCAGGTTGCTCTGCTCTTTGAACGAGAACCTCTTCGCGAGTGGGGCGAGATATTCTGTCTTTTGAGTACGATCCAAATCTTCTTGATTTTTCATAAGTGAATTTCAAACTTTCAAAGTTGACGGCTTTCCTCGCAAGATTCTTCCGGGCAAATACAGCCCATCCCCCATATGATTCTCTTTTCAGAATTTCTCGCATCTGGTCGTCGCTGAGTAGTCTTTTCGTAACTAATCCTGCAATGTTTCTCCTTTCCTGATCGGTTAGTTTCAGTGGAATAGGACCAGCTTCAATTATGAATCCCGCTTGGGCAAGCGACTCCATATGATCTGCAGTCGGCTTCCCTCCAGTTTTAATAAAGACTGCTATCCCTTCAGGATGAAGACACTGGTACATGTTCTCGACAACGCGAGCCCTACTAGCTTGATCTACATGCTGAAGAGAGGCATTCTCAATGCGCTTGACGGAGTTGCGTGGAAACGGCCATGGATCACGCATGTCATGAATAAGAGGAATGGGCCTTCTCTCCTTCGGCACGCCTTGTTCCCCAAACTTTGCCTGGCTGTATCCGATGATCTCAGGCATGATATCCATGTCGATGCCACGGCCTCGCCTGATGCCCAACGAGGCTAAAGCCTCATCAAAAAGCATCCACGATCTCTCACCGTAAGATGCTCCAGACCCAGCATAGACAACCTCTTCCCTTAACAAATGCAAACGATTAGGGGAAAGGTGCTGGATAAGCCGGTTATTAGCAATCGTGTGGTGTATAAAAGGAACGGAATTCTCAACTCGCTCCACAAGTGACCGGGCAATGGGCCGAAAGTCGCTGCGAGCAATGTAAGGAAACTCCTGCTCGGGTGTGGTCTTCTCATAAACTACTTTCTGGAGTTCTTCTAATTTCTGATCTCTGAATCGATAACAAAACAGAACGTTGTCGAACTTATCGTGATTCAATGAAACGAACACATGCCACTCTCCGTCTCTTGCCGACCAATGCTTAAAAAATCGTATTAGGTGACCTGTCGGATTATTGAGAACTTCTCGGAGAGGACCAAAAGTTTTTCTTAAAGCGTAAGACATGGGAGACAGCTGCCCTACGGTAACCTGCCCTGTCCTATTACCAATTGGTATATCAAAGTAATCTGGTTCAAAAGGCGGCCTATTAATATCGTTATACACTCCAGAATAAGCAAATAAAGTCAGTTGCATCTTAGGGTAATAATACTCCTGAAGTGAATATAATCTTCCATCATCGCCGATATAGTACCAGAGCGTTTCGTAATTATATTTTGGTGTCCGAGTCATAATGCCAATTTCCCACTCTGGCTCATCCTGCCAGACATACCGCTTATCGTCTTTTTTCTCAATTCCAAGGTACTTCCACTTCTTTCCTTTAAAGCGTTGAACTAACGTAACAATTTGCCCCTGAGACAATTTGTAAAGCGCGACGTAACGTCTATCTTTATCCAGGCCATAATAGAGCGCATGTGCTTCCACTTTAATATCCACCGTGCTGTCTGGAATAGGCTGTATTTTTTCATTTTTACGAGGATCATCTGCCGTCCCAGCTGTCGCTCGAACTTTATCAAGATACTGATTAAATTGCACAATCTGGGGCAACTGATAGTTTCCCACAAGGTCGAGCGGGTTAGGTATCCCTGCCTGAATGACCACATCCCCCCAACTCGTAAATTCGGTTTCTCCGTTCTGGACAGCCTTAAAAACCTGAACGAGCAAGCGGCTTTCATCGGGTTCTTTCGAACCCCTCACCCCTCGTTCGAAGTACGAACCGATATTAACTCCGTTCTGATAAGCCTGTTGTACAATTCGAATAATTTCTTCTCTTGAAAATCTGCCCTGTTTTTCCCTTGATGCAAGTGGCCTTAAGGAATAAACTACATCAGGATAAGCTAAGGTAATCTCCTGCCATAGGAAGGTAAAGACTAAAATAGTTGAGATGTATTTGAATAATAATTTGGGCTTCATATCTATATCTTATAACTTAGCTGAGCAATTGGTTTTTGTGGTTTTTGTTGGGTTTTTGGTTTTTGGGGACGTTTCCCAAAGAGCCAGATCTTAACTTAAGAACTGCCCCTTTCAGAAACGAACCCTATAACATCCTAATCATAGCAAGTATACCATGGAATCTGAAATGATTCAAATTTTTTAACTTTTTTTAGTATTAACTTATTTTGAAGGTATTACAGGTGTTGGGTCCGTTTCTCAAGTAAGCAGGCTGACCTGCCCCTAAAACATGTACCACTTTCTAAGAGAGCTTTGAGCTTAATATTGCCTCTGGAGCCGGAGGACTATACCCCAATGAACTATGCGGCCTGACCGTATTATACTCCACCCTCCAGCGATCTGCCAGCACTTTAGCCTCAAATAATGTATCGAAGATCTCTCTGTTCAGCAATTCATCCCGCAGCTTGCCGTTAAACGATTCTATATAGCCGTTTTCCCACGGACTCCCCGGTTCAATATAGAGGGTCCGGACACCGCTGATCTTGAGCCAGCGTTGTATGCTTTTTGATACGAACTCGGGTCCGTTATCTGACCGCATATATTCCGGTATCCCGCGGAATATGAACAGATCGAATAATCGTTCAATAACATCTGCGCTATTGAGCCGCCTGGATACATCAATCGCCAGACATTCCCGCGTATATTCATCCATGATCGTCAGCATTCGTATCGGGCGGCCGTCATGTGTCCTGTCCATGACAAAATCATAGCTCCACACATGGTTTTGATGCGTGGGCCTTAAGCGGACGCATGAGCCGTCATTAAGCCATAAACGTTTTCTCTTGGGCTGTTTTTGAGGCACCCTTAACCCTTCCCGTCGCCATATCCGCTGCACTTTTTTATGGTTCGCCTGCCAGCCGTCACGTTGTAAGAGAGCGGTAATGCGCCGATAACCATAGCGGCCATATTCACGCGCTAACTCTATAATTCGCGCTGTTAATCGCACATCGCTATCCTGCACAATGCATTGATATCGTTGTGTCGAGCGCGGCTGTCCGATCACCTTGCATATCCTACACTCAGAGACAGTTGTGAACTTTTCCCGTATCCGATCGGTCGCCCGGCGTCTCTTGACCGGGCTTAGAAGTTTCCCTCGGCGGCCTCCTTAAGAATGGCCTTGTCTAACGTTAAGTCAGCGACTATTTTCTTTAAGCGGGTGTTTTCCTTCTCCAGACACTTCATCCTCTTGGCCTGGTCAACCTTCAATCCGCCGTATTCTTTCCGCCACCGATAGTAACTCTGCTCGGAAATCCCCAGAGTCCTGCATACCTCAACAATGTCGAGGCCCTTTGCCAGCTGGATCTCTGCTTCCCGCAGCATAACTACGATCTGCTCTGCCTTGAATCGCTTGTGCTTCATACGTACCCCTTTCTGTTACCGGCATTCTATCACAACACCTGGTACAGTTTAAGGGGTTCACATCAGGTGTACCAAAATAGACGTCTGTAAAACACATCTGCAAAACACACCACATACATCCTCTTGACAAATAAAGGCTTAGGCGTATAATCCAAGTTGAGACCTGCTACTTTGAGAAACGGACCCAATATCTAACTATATCACTTAACCTAATCAGCAAAAAAAGGGGGCAATTATGGGTAATAATGATGTTCAGCACTGCAGAGGATCTCAGGACTGCCATGCCAAAAATCATATGTGCCAGATAATCATTCAGAAAGATCTGGGCAGGATAAAGGAACTTGTTAAAGGCGCCTTGTTTTATTGTAAAAATTGTGGCCGCGCAGCCCACTCTGAAGAGAATCTTTGTAATCCATCAAAAATATAAATAGATGAAATAGATATATAAATCAAAGGAGGTGAAATATATGAGTTGCGGTCACTGCGGGCCAAAAAAGAAGGCAATATACATTTGCACGAAATGCGGTAGAGAGGAAGTGCGAGAAACCAAAGAGGGTGAGGTAGTAAAAAGCTGCTGCGGGCAGTCGATGAAGAAGAAATAAGATTATTTCTGGCAATCAATTGCTCTTTCCGACTCCTCCGTCATGCACCAGCTGCGAAATGCGTCATACAGGTTGATAGGGTCCGTTTTTCAAAGGGGCAGGTCTCAATTTGCAAAAGGAGAAAACTTAGCCCAACGCAATCGCGCCGGGCTTTTTATTTATATTGCCGCTCTTGTAATAAAGGGGTATAATTTAAGCCGTCATGAAGCAATCTATACAGTCGATAGTCATATGGTTTGTGGGGATCCTTCTCACGGTATTATTATTTTTTGCCATGGCGCTTGTCTCAATAATATTTTTTCCTTTCGACAGGAAGCGAAAAATTGCGCACGCCCAATGTTTTTGGTGGACCGATGCGGTGACCGCGCTAAACCCATACTGGGACGTTAAGGTCGAGGGCCTTGATAATATTGATCCTAAAAAAACCTACGTTGTGGTTTCGAATCATCAGAGTCTGGCTGATATCGTATTGATGTATAAAACTAAGATGCAATTTAAGTGGGTTGCTAAGGAAAGTCTTTTTAAGATCCCGGTCCTGGGATGGAGTATGTTGTTGGCTAAACACATCAGGTTAAGGCGTAAAAAGTTTTCCAGCATAAAGAAAGTTTATAAAGAAACTTCCTGGTGGCTGCGCAGCGGCGTTTCGGTAGTATTTTTTCCCGAAGGCACAAGAAGTGATGGTTCAGCAATGGGAGAGCTTCAGAATGGCGCGTTTAAATTAGCCATAAAAGAGAAAATTTCAATACTGCCGATTCTTATGCGGGGGACAAGAGACGCTATCCCAAAGGGAAGTTGGCGTTTTACGACCAAAATTTCATGCCTGGTTAAAGTCCTGCCGCCAATCGATACCTCTACGTTTCTACCTGCTGATTATAGCCGCTTGAATAATCTTGCGCGCGCGCAGCTGCTCGACAAATAAAGTGTACCAGTGTCCTACTAGCCCCAAAACGAAAGAAGGGAGGCTGTCATATGGTTATGTTATTACTTTTTTCATTGCTTTCAATTGGAGCGTCAATTCTTGTTTTTAAAAAAGTCAGCAATAAGTTTTTACGATATTCTTTAATGTTTATTTTCTTGATAATCGCAATAAGTATGTTTTGGATATTATGGATTGCCGCTAAATCTGGAGAGATGTAGATAACGGCCGCAAAATAAAAAAGCCGCTAAATAATAGTAAACAGATTTTTATTTATATTGTCGCTCTTCTAATAAAGAGGTATAATTTAAGCTTGTAGGGTGTCCAAAAGTAGGGCGCCTACGAAATATAAATACGATGAAATCTATCGATATTCTTTTCTTATCCAAGACGGATGTGGTCTCCCTAAACTTGAGCCCGGCTCAGGCCGTATCCGCGATTGAAAAATCGCTTCTCGAACATTCGAATGGCACATACGAGATGCATCCCAAGATCGGTGTGCACCCGACCATGACTCATCCGGCCAATTTTATCCATGCGATGCCTGCTTATCTTCATACGCTGGGAGCTTGCGGCCTCAAGTGGGTCAGCGGTTTCGCTAACAACTACAAGTCCGGCTTGCCGAATGTAACCGGAGTGCAGATCTATAATGACACGATGACGGGTGTTCCTCTTGCTATCATGGATTGCAGTTATCTGACAGGGCTTCGGACGACGGCCGTAAGCGCAATTATTGCCAAACGGTGCGCCAGTTCTCATCCGGAGGTTCTCGCGCTGACTGGGTGTGGATTCCAGGGGGGTATGCATCTCGAGTTTATGACCGCCTGTATTCCCGGGATCAAGGTTATACGTCTACGCGATATCAGAGAGGATTCGATGGCCTCCCTAAAAAAGCAAGCCGCAGAGTACTTTAAAGGGGAAATTACACTGTGCCGCGACAATGAGTCCTGTATCCGGAACGCGGATATCATTGTGACCTGCACGAATGGCGACGAACGGATCATAGCCAAAGACTGGTTTAAGGCCGGGGCTTTCGGTGTGGGTATAGAAGGGGGATGCGCCTACACGGCTGAAGCGCTTCATCAGGCAGACAAGTTTATAGTGGACGATATCCCGCTGGCGCAGTACTTTGATAAGATCGGCAAGGACAGGTTGACGGAAGACGGCCAGCCGGATCCGGAGTTCCCGGGCGGGCTGCCGGATATTTACTCGACAATCGGAGACATTGTCGCGGGAAAGAAGGCTGGCCGGGAATCTGACAGGGAAAGGATCATCGCGATTCCCCTGGGGATGGCTATTTGTGACATTGCCCTCACGCAGTTTGCCTATCAAGCCGCCCTTGAGAGGGGTGTTGGCCAGCGGCTCCGTTTGACGTAATATCAATACAGAGGTTTGCATGATTACCACATCGAACAAAAGACGCAGGTTTAGAATGATAATCCCGGCATATCCTGCCCTTAATATTTATTCATTTTCCGCCAGAAGGACCACCGCTTTGGGGCCGGTATGCATAGCTACCGTTGTAAATAAAACGGCCGGATGGGATGCAGAAGTGATTGATGAGAATAATCTACGCAGACACGGGCCCGTGGGCGAGGCAAAAGGGGCGGACCATGTATTATTGCAAGAGCAGAGGCCGGCAGATATTATCGGGCTGTATGGAGGATTAACCAGCACCATACCGAGACTATATGAGATAGCGAGTTTTTATACTGACAGAGGAATTATAACTATTGCCGGCGGCCAGCATTTCAGCGAGGAGACCATCCCCGAGGCGTTATCATCGGGAGTTGATTATGCGGTTATCGGCGAAGGCGAAGAGACTATTAAGGAACTTCTGGAGTCGCTGGAAGGCAAACGTGACATACAGAGCGTGAAAGGTATTGCCTATCTCAAAGACGGCAATGTGGTTTATACACAGGCAAGAGCGCCAATTACAGATTTTGATACGTTACCTTTACCGGATTTTTCTTTGGTGCGATACGCTAAAATTATCAATTATCCTGTTGAACGAATACGCGGATGCGGGATGGATTGCGAATTCTGCACGGTGAAAGGCACGCCGCGCAATGCCTCCCCCGAGCGCTTGCTTGAGCGCATCAGCTTCCTTGTTGAAACGCGGGGGGCCAAGAAGTTTTTTATTGTGGATGACCTCTTCGGGCAGCATAGAAATGATACCATAAGATTCTGCAACATGATACGGGATTACCAAAAAAATATAGGCAAACGGCTGAGCCTGGGCGTTCAGATACGATTGGATAAAGCCAGGGATACTGCCTTGCTATGCGCAATGAAAGAGGCCAATATTAAATCAGTATTTATAGGACTTGAGTCTCCGATCGGCGCAGAACTGACCGCAATGAAGAAGCGCCTAAAACCGGAAGATATGATAGCGCTTACAAGGATATTTCACAAATTTGGATTTTTTATACACGGCATGTTCATATTTGGATATCCCCTGGAAAAAGGGGCCGCTGTCCCCATGCAGGCCGCGGAGAGAATCAGACATTACCGACGTTTTATCAAAAAAGCAAAACTTGATACGATACAGGTGTTGATGCCCGTCCCTTTGCCGGGTACAAAATTACGGGACAGGCTTAAAGAGGGTAACAGGCTTTACTCTACTGAGGACGTGGGTTGGGAATATTATGACGGCAACTTTCCCCTTTTTGAACCGGACAGGCCCATGACCGCTGAAGACATGCAGTTTTCCGCATGGAAAATTATGAAAAAGTTTTATGAATTTAAGAATCTATTTATGATCTGCCTGAGCGTTTTTTCGTTTACCGGCATGATTTTCTTTCTCCACAATATTAAGGGGGGATGGAAAAGATGGCATCGTTATTGGCACAATTACCTTGTCCGTTTTTCAGGGTGGGTTATTTTGAGGAAGTGGAAGACGGCATCCGGAAGGGTCATATTTGCGCAAAAACTCTGCAAGGCAAAAAAACATTTATCGCCAGCCTCAAAATTCACTACATGAAGATAATAACAAAAATGTTAGGGCTTAATGAACTTAAACAGATGGCTGCCGCTACTTTTGGAAATATGGTAAAAGCGGTTATTGATGTTGACAGAGAGCTTGTCGCGGTTGATGCTGAGCTTCATTCTGATTTAGAAGCGCTGCTATTAGAAAATGGTTCAAAACAGAAAAACCTTTGGGGTATAAATTTTTATCCGGAAATAAAAGGCGGTGATTTTATAGAATTTGATTCTATGATTAATATGCGCCCATCTCAGGGCAATAAAAGTCGTGGTGTAGAAAATGAAGAAATGCGCAAAAAGATCATTAAAATTGTCGCAAAAAGGATTGAGCAATGAGTTATCAGCACAAAGATCTTGCAGCGGGCCGTTGGGATAAATTGTCCTTCTTGGAGCAAATGGCAAATATCGGAAGCGAAGTGGAACGCGCTCTTAATTGGCGGGCAAAGCACAATGTTGCCTATTGCCAACAAGCTTTCGAGCGTTCTCTTGAGTTAATAGATTTGACCCTGGACAACGCCAAGGGTTTTACCCGCCTTAAGGAAATTGCCCGCATAAGAGAAGCTATTGTAGATTACTTTTTCGGGACAAACCAGTTCATGTCTACTGAAAGCTCGTGGCGTAACTACTTCTCACGCTTCACCTATGCCGCGCGTAGAAATTGCTAGGTTAAATGCGGCTGCTGCGTTGATATATACCTTCGCGGCGCCCTGAGATATTATTTCTAAAAGTACATGAAAATATGCAAAAGGTAACGGCTGTTTTCGCAGGGCAATTGGCTGTAGCGTTATTTTTGGTTTTTACCCCTGCCCTGCCGGTTTTTGCTGATTCCGATTACCAACAAGGCATGGGGATGCTCGAAGTCTTCAAAACGGATTCCCCCGATATGATTTCGCACTTAGAACCCGTGCTTAATGTGCCATGGATGCATGAGCTTGCGTGTAAACCGCCGGACAGCGGGGATAATATTTGGCAGATCAGAAGCGGATATCAGGACGCGTTTTTGGTCCCCGAGTGCGCGCCAGGGCTTGGCGCCAGGCCCGGTTCCGAGTATTCCCTCCCCTACGTCGCCCAGATAACATTTTACTTTGAAGCAAAAGAACCCGGCAAATACACGTTCACGGTTTGGCACGGCCGTAATGATTTCATGCTGGTTATCGGAGATTTTCTCGTGGCCAACATTTCCTCCGGCCAGCCGGCGGCCAGGGGAATTTGCGAACTCAAGAAAGGCCTTCATCCTGTCGTGCTCTGGCTTACCTCAAATATGTATAGCGGTGATTCAAAAAATGACCCCTACTTTGAGGTAAAAGTCCTGGCCCCAAACACCTCAGTTGCCGTCTCTGTCACAAGGGACATGCTGTTTATAAAACCCGCCAGTCTCCCCAGGCCGTGGAGAAACGACGGCCATCACCACACAGGACCCGATCCTGACGGATAAGCATTATTTGGCCCGTTATAAATAAACACTTGAAATTTTTCTATAAAAGTTATATAATAAGGCAGTGGAATAGGTTGGGGGTTTCAAATCTTTACCAAATTTAAAAAGGAGGCAATAAAATGGGGTATCAAGGTGGATTTGGCGGAGGACCGCGGGAGATGCATAAGGCTATTTGCGCGGAGTGCAAAAAAGAATGTGAAGTTCCTTTTAAGCCCAGAGATGACCGTCCGGTATACTGCAAGGATTGTTTTTCGAAGCGCAAGGATGGCGGCCGTTAAAAGGAGGGTATATTGGCAAGAGATAATTACTCATACCAAAAGTATAAGAAAGAATTAGCGAAGAAAAAGAAAAAAGAAGAAAAAATTCAGCGCAAGCTGGATAAGAAAAACTTAAAACTCAAAGAGGAGTCAGGGCAGGTTTCTAATGAGGGTTCTGCTGTCAGCTCAGACCTGCCGCCAGCTTCCTCGTCCCTCCCGCACTAGTTCGGTGCCATCCCGTAAAGGAGGACTTAAATGAAGAAAATGACCGAACAGCATCTCATCAATGCATTTGGGGGAGAGTCTCAAGCGCATATGAGGTATTTGCATTTTGCAAACCAGGCCGAAAAAGAAAAATTCAATAATGTGGCGCGTTTATTTCGCGCAATCGCTCACGCCGAATACATACATGCAGGAGACCATTATCAAGAGTTAAAACACCTGGATGGAGGATTTGTCGCAAACAGCATGGCAGCTTTCGGCCCTGGCGATTCGAAGAAAAACCTTAAATTATCCCTCGCGGGAGAAATATTTGAAATTGAGGAGATGTATCCTGTATATATGGAAGTAGCAAAATTCCAGGGAGAAAAAGGCGCACAAAGAAGTTTTGGATGGGCATACGGCACTGAAAAAATGCATAAGCAGCTTTATGAAAAGGCGCTAGACTCGGTTAATTCAGGAAAGGACGTCAAGCTCGGCCCTATTCAAGTCTGCGAAGTATGCGGGTATACCATGGAAGGCGAAGCGCCGGATAAATGCCCCTTATGCAACGCTTCCAAAGATAATTTTATCGCGTTTAAATAGGCTTTTTAGCACTAGTAAGCCCGATGAAGATTTGGAACGGTATCTATCAAGTCGATCAATTCGTCGTATGATTTCAGCCTGAATACCTTGTCGCGGATTTTCGAGGCGTGAGGGAAATTTTTAAGGTACCAAGTCGCCACTTTTCCGATTAATCCTGCCTTATGAGAAACTTTCATATCACTGTACCTATTTATGTAATCAAGGTGCTTCTTTAAGGCTTTTATTTTTACCGGCAGGCTTTTATCTTTGGGGATTCTCCCGCTTTTAAGATAGCTCCTGATATCCCTGAATATCCACGGATTGCCCAGCGCGCCTCTTGCAACCAGGATCCCGTCGCAACCGGTCTCAACAAGCATTTTTTTAGCCATGACAGGGTTCAATATATTCCCGCTTCCAAAAACAGGTATTTTTAGCGCCTTTTTAACCGCCCTTATTGATTCATAATCAATATCCCCGGAATATCCTTCCAAACGCGTCCTGCCGTGTATAAAGACAACGGATGCGCCATTATCCTGGCAAATTAAAGCGGTCCTGACGCATCCGCGGATATCCCGCTTAATAAAACCGGTCCTTAGTTTAACCGTGACGGGCAAGCCCAGGCCTGAAGACAATTTTTTAACGATCCTTCCCAGTTTGGCCCGGTTTTCTAACAACGCTGCGCCCTCCCCCTTTTTTATCACTTTTTTCGCGGGGCAGGCGCTATTTATATCAAGGAAAGATATGTCTGCGAGGGCCGCAAGTTTTTGGGCGGCCTCAAGCATTAAACAGGGGTCAGCGCCTAATAATTGCGCGGCGATAGGCCTGTCTTTTTTAAGTGTTTTTAGGAGGCGCTTGTTCTTAGGATGCTCATAAATTATGGAGTTTGCGTGAACCATTTCAAAAAAGCATTGAGTGGCGCCGAATTCGCGGCTTATGAGCCGAAAAGGAAGGTCCGTTATACCGGACATGGGGGCAAGATATATTTTTGGGTCCATTAGGGCTATTATACTATAGGTAAAGTACTTGCGTAGAT
>Ga0209824_10001191_pt1 | contig 15100 bp, 18 predicted proteins | sample VDWuncwatermetaG_FD_184124 | JGI IMG/M metagenome (GOLD analysis project Ga0209824, IMG submission 184124) | Wastewater microbial communities from Netherlands to study Microbial Dark Matter (Phase II) - VDW unchlorinated drinking water (SPAdes)... ... | reverse complement strand
CTTCTATACTGAGTGTGCATGGTAGTGGATTGGGCGATATATAATAGTTGGCATTCAAAGTCAGGATGCAACGTTTCCGTTGTGTTACGGCAAAAGTTTTTGCAGAAAGTACAGCGCTCTGGAAGGCGCTAACACCCTCGTCAAGTCCTCCATGCAGAAAGACAGGGAGTATTATACCTGTAAGAAGACCGACTATGGCCATAACCACGATTAACTCCACTAGGGTAAAGCCATTTTTTTTCATACGCTTGAGGCAATATCCGGGGTCATTGACCACCAATACCTTGCATTAATTTTATAAGAGGAACGAACATGGCAATTACGATAAATCCAACGGTTCCTCCGAGGAATATAATCATAACAGGTTCTATAAGGCTGACCATACCTTCTACAGCCCTATCTACCTCATCATCGTAGTTATCTGCAACTTTGGTAAGCATTTTATCTAATTCACCTGTTTCTTCACCAACCTCAACCATATTGACTACGATTTCATCGCATATCTTAGAGTTTCGAAGGGGTTTTGTAATACTTTCTCCCGCCCTTACACTATCATGAACGTGCTGGATGGCCTGAGCCATAGCTGTATTTCCCGATGTTTCTTTAACATTATTAAGGGCGTCCAGGATGGGAACTCCGCTCGATGTCAAAGTGGCAAGTGTACGAGCAAACCTCGCAACGGCGGATTTATTTATAATCATTCCAAAGATTGGGAGTCTAAATTTGTTTTTGTCTATCAGTAATCGCGCTTTATTTATCTTTCCCATAATCTTATAGAAAATGAAAATTCCCAAAGGCACCGAAGGGATAAGCATCCACTGTGTCTTTAAGATCGAACTCAATGCAATAAGCATTTTAGTTGGAGCGGGCAATGATAAATTTAACTCTTCGAAAATCTTTGCAAAATTAGGAATGATAAAAATCATGAGGCCTATTAAAATACCAACAGCAACAACGATGACTACGGTAGGATATATCATGGCGCTGATTATTTTTCTGACGAGTTTTTCTATCTTTTCTCGGAAATCGGCTAATCGTTGTAAAATAACGCCTAAGGCGCCGCTTATCTCTCCCGCCCTTACAATACTAACGTAAAGTTTGTCAAAGACCTTCGGATGTTTCGCAAATGCTCCTGCGAGGGTGCTTCCCCCTTCAATGTCTTCGATGATTTTAGTGATCGTATTTTTAAGCAAACCCCTTTTTATTTGTGATTCGAGTATTTTCAAACCGCGTATGATGGGTAAACCAGCGTCTTGGAGCGTTGAGAGTTGCCGTGTAAAGGCTGTTAGTTCCTTTGATTTTACCCTGCCGAAAGAGATAGATATCGTGCGCTTTTTTGCTGATATTGTTTTAACAGCCTCTTCGCCGCCTTTTTTACGAATATGTATTTCTTTTACACCGGTAGGGAAATAGCCTAATGCGCGTATTTTTCCAACAGCATCGTCAGAATTGGATGCCTCAATCCGATCTTTTAATGTCTGTCCCTTGCTATTAACTGCATTGTATTGAAAAATGGGCATCAGTAAGTCACCTCTTTGTAAAATACTTTATAGGTAATTTCCTTTCGTAAATGTCTTAAGATGTATAGTGAATGTAAAAAGAAAGTTGTCATTGCGAGGGTGTTCACCCGATGTAGAGACGCAAAGCGTTGCGTCTCTACCAAGATTGATGTGTCGCTATCGCTCGCAATGACGTTTACATATCAACTTATTTAAGTCGTTCACTATACATGACACGATACCGCCATCATTACTGGAATTTTTCAAAAAACTAAACTGTTTCCCAATTTGCACTTGATTTTTTATTGGTTTGAGACGATTCCTCGTTAGAAATTACCCCTACATTGTTTCTCTTACGATTTCTTCAATCGTAGTTAGTCCGTTATCGATTGCTATTAATCCGCTCTCTCTCAACGTTCTCATTCCATTTTTTTTCGCAGCTATTCTTATCAGATTTGTGTTTGCTTGTTCAGCTATTAAACGGCGCGTTTCCTCCTTGATAACCATTATCTCAAATATCCCCATACGCCCCTTGTATCCAGTATTGCGGCAGTTACTACACCCCTTACCCCTGAAAAAGTTTTTCTCTTTAATGTCTTTCCTTTCAAGATTGAGTTCTTTTAAGGATTCATCGGACGGCTTATATTCTTCTTTACACGAGTCACATATCTTGCGTACTAATCTTTGACTAATAACGGCTTCTACGGTAGAGGAGATAAGATAAGGTTTGATACCCATATCAATCAAACGTGTTACCGTAGTGGGCGCATCATTGGTGTGTAAAGTGCTAAAAACCAAATGTCCTGTCAGCGCTGATTGAATAGCAATTTGGGATGTTTCTTCATCTCGTATTTCACCTACGAGGATTATGTCAGGGTCTTGTCTTAAAATTGCCCTCAGACAGTTTGCAAAAGTTACATCTATAGCTGGATTTACCTGTATCTGAATAAGTCCGTTAATCTCGTATTCTATTGGATCCTCCGTAGTAATAATTTTTGTGCTAATTTCATTTAAATAATTTAGCACGGCATATAGGGTCGTTGTTTTCCCACAACCTGTTGGACCGGTAACAAGGATTATTCCATTCGGTTTGTTTAATAATTGGCGCATCAACTTTAATTCTTCGGGGCGCAATCCTAATGTATTCAAATCTAACGACACAGCGGATTTATTTAACAGACGTATAACGACGCTTTCTCCAAATTTTGTGGGAAGTGTAGAGACGCGTAAATCGATTGACGTGCCTCCAACGTTTAATTTAATACGTCCATCTTGAGGTAATTTCCGTACGGAAATATCCAGACCAGACATAACTTTTATTCGTGAGATCATGGGGATTCCCAACTGCTTTGGTGGAGAAATTCTTTCGTACAGTACGCCATCGATACGATATCTAACTTTAAATTCCTCTTCAAAAGCCTCGAAATGGATATCACTGGCTTTCTCTGTTATCGCATCTAAAAACATGAGACCAACCCATTTTTTTACCAGGGCTGTATCAGCCAGCTTAACTATTTCTTCAATATCAATATGATTGGCTTTAATAGGTTCGGTGGGCGACTTATCTTCCTTGAGCTCTTGTAATAGTAATTCCACAGATTCATGCTTTTTTGGATAGTATTTTTCTAAGGCGCTGATAACCATTTCTCTAGGGCAAAGGACTTGTTTTATCGAGTATTTAAGCATCAATCTTAAATCATCCGGGGTTTGCAGGTCTAAGGCGTTTACTTGGGCAATCGTAAGGGTACGAATTCCTTCGTCATAGCGGATAGGAATTATGCGATATAATTGAGCAATGGCAGATGGCACTAAACGAATAACGTCGCGTGGAATTTCTACATCCTCAATATTTTCAATCTCTAATTCCAGATATTCGCTCAAGGCTTGCATAATTTGCTCATTGGTTATGAAATTAAGGCCCACAAGGATGTCCCCTAGTATAGCATCCTTCCGGTATTGTAAGGCTAATGCCTCTTGAATTTGAGCCTCCGTTACAAATCCTTTATCTTTCAACAATTGTCCAAAGAGCTTTTTCTTTGCACCAGTCTTTAAGTCTATTTTTATTTTATCTTTTCCTTGCATAATATTATTTTGAATTGCTAATAGGTATAATACTGAGACAATACGATACTAATCTTCCACCCCTGTTATCCTGAACACCTCTTCTAAAGTAGTTTTGCCGTCTTTTGCTTTTCTCAAGCCGTCTTCCTTAAGTGTTGTCATTCCAGACTTCCTGGCGACTTTTTTGATCTCATCAGTTTCGGCAAAACGATATGCCATATCACGTAAAGTTTCATTTATATCAATAAGTTCGTAAATGCCTGCTCTGCCGTAATAACCTATTTTATTGCAATGCTTGCAACCCTTTGCCTTATAAAAGGAAAAATCTTTCAAGGTATCTACGGTAAATCCCATGTCTAATAATTGCTCAGCGGTGTATTTAACGGGTTCCTTGCAATTTGTACAGAGCGTTCTAACCAGCCGCTGGGCCATTATGCCTTGCAGGGAAGCAGCAACAAGAAAGGGTTTTATTCCCATATTAATAAGTCTCGTAATGGCAGAAACGGCATTATTTGTATGAAGGGTGCTAAGGACAAGGTGTCCTGTGAGAGCAGCAGTGACGGCAATATCTGCAGTTTCAGTATCGCGAATCTCTCCAATGAGGATAATATTTGGATCTTGACGGAGCATTGTTCTTAAAATCGTAGGAAAACTAAAACCAATTTTTTCATTCACCTCGCTTTGGTTGATGCCAGGAATGACATATTCTACGGGATTTTCTGCGGTAATGATCTTGGTATTGGGTTTATTGAGTTCGCTGATGGCGGCATATAACGTCGTCGTTTTACCACTGCCCGTGGGTCCGGTAATGAGAAAGATGCCATTCGGTCTCTTTATAATGGACTGAAAAAGCTTATAGTCATTTTCATAAAATCCCAAATTACTAAGACTCATTAGCGTAACGGATTTTTCAAGAAGACGCATAACAATGCTTTCTCCATGAATAGAAGGTAAACACGATACGCGAATATCCAATTCCTTACCTTCTGATTTAAGACCAATACGGCCATCCTGAGGTCTCCTCTTTTCTGAAATATCAATGTTCGCAAGTATCTTGATCCTTGAAATAATAAGATCCCGAAGATGTGTCGGTAATGAATCAGCTTCCTGACATACGCCGTCTATGCGATATCGAATACGCAATCTATTGGAAAGAGGTTCTACATGAATATCACTTGCACGGGCGGCCATAGCTTTATTGATAATCAAATAAACAAGTTGAATGATAGTGTCTTCGTCTTCAAGGAGGGTTGCATCGGCGCTAAGTTTTTTTACCTGCTCAACGCCAGCGGTGTTTGCAATGGTTTCACTGATAGCGAGCTCTTTCAGTAAAGTATCCGCAGATTTAGCCAGTTCTCGATCGTAGTATTTACGAATCGCATTCTCAATATTTTCGCGTGCAGTAAGGACGCATTTAACGTCTGCGTTTAGCATAAAGCGTAAGTTGTCCAGGAATCCAAGGTCGGGTGGACTGCTTACAGCGATCGTAATGGTATTATTATCCTTTGCGATGGGTATGACATAATGTTTTTTTACGAATTGCACAGGTAATACAGCAATAACTTCGTCTGTGATATGAATTTTATCAATATCAATTACCGGCAAATTATATTGTGCGGCTAGACACTGAAAAATTTCTGAATAAGTCAAATACCCTAATTTAACGAGCGCATCTTCCAACTTGATACCTTCTTTGTTTTGAACCTCCTTAGCTTTATCCAATTGTTCTCTGCTAATTATGCCACTGCTTAATAAGGTATCTTCGATTTGATGTGTTGGGTACTTCATGTTGAATTTGCTTGAATTGTCCTGTCAGGATATATAAAATCTTGTCCTCTACGGCAATGAAGGTAGTATATTATAACTTTTTAATTATTGCAAGATTTACATGGAACTGTTAAAACGCACTTTAAGTCATATAAAAGAGGTCATAATAGATCCCTATGGCAGCATTCGGAAAAAGTTCGATGCGTTTGCAATACCAAGAGGAAGCCTGGGACGTCTGGAAGAATTAGCAACACTATACGCTTCGATAAAAGGCGATCTAAATTGCGAGATAAAACATAAAAAGATATTTACGATGGCGGGCGACCATGGCGTTGTGGAAGAGGGGGTAAGCGCCTTTCCGCAGCAAGTTACAGGACAGATGGTGCAAAATTTTATAGAAGGGGGGGCGGCTATCAATGTCCTTGCGCGCCACGTTGGCGCGAGGGTAATTGTGGTCGATTGCGGAGTTGCTTCGCATCTTGAGGCGAAGCCTTCTTTGAAAATAAAAAAGATTGGGCTGGGTACGAAAAATATGGCTAGGGGACCTGCTATGACAAGGGAAGATGCCGTACGATCTATCGAGATTGGCATTGAATTGATTGAAGAAGAACTAGGAGAAGGGCTGGATATCATCGGTTTGGGAGATATGGGCATTGGCAATACTACGCCGAGCAGCGCTATTCTTGCTGTCTTGGGGAGGATGGATGTTGATTTGGTAACAGGTCGGGGAACGGGATTGGATGAAAGCGCGGTGCAGAAAAAAATTCAAGCAATAAAAAAGGCTATTGATGTGAATTGCCCCAACCCCAATGATCCTATAGACGTATTGGCGAAAGTTGGCGGGTACGAGATTGGAGGTCTTGCTGGTTTATGTTTAGGCGCTGCGCGCTATCGAATTCCGATAATATTGGATGGCTTTATCTCAACAGCAGGGGCGTTGATTGCGAATGCGATCGAACCCAAAGTAAATAAATATCTCATAGCCTCTCATGTTTCCGCTGAAAGGGGACACAGAATAATGTTAAATCTGTTAAACAAAATCCCATTATTTGATTTAAACATGAGACTGGGTGAAGGGACAGGCGCAGCATTGGCTATGAACTTGGTGGAGGCTGGAGTAAAATTGTTGAATGAAATGTCCACGTTTCACGAAGCGGGTGTGTCAGAACCATATGTAAAATAGAATTGGATGCTTAAGTGGTAATGATAAGTCGGGGAAAAATTCCGTAATCATCAGGTAGAATTAATCACCCCAAAACACCTTTTTCACTTCGTCTTTTTCAAGAAGTTCCTTGCCAGTGCCTTCCATGAATATTGTGCCTATCTTGAAAACATAACCCCGGTGGGCAATCTCAAGCGCCATGCGTGCATTTTGCTCGACGAGAAGAATGCTTGTACCTGATTTATTTATCTCTATAAGCTTTTCAAAAATCGTTTCTACATAATCAGGTGATAATCCTACAGAGGGTTCGTCAGCAAGGAGCAGCTTTGGCCTTTGCATCAATGCCCTTCCAAAGGCAAGCATCTGCTGTTCACCGGTTGACAACACGCCAGCCTTTTGCCTGATTCTTTCCTTCAATGCCGGAAAAAGCCCCATAATTTTTTCAATGTCATTGTAGATATTCTTGTCTTTCCGCAAAAAAGCGCCCATTTCCAGGTTTTCTAACACACTCATTGATGGAAACAACCTCCTGCCGTCTGGAACGAGAGATACCCCTTTAGTGACAAGCTCATCGGGTCTGAGTCCCTTAATGCTTTTATCCTGAAATAGAATATCGCCGGCTCGTAATTTCACCAGGCCGAAAATTGCCTTCAGTGCAGTTGATTTTCCTGCTCCATTAGGGCCTATCATTGCCACAATCTCACCAGAATCAACCCAAAAAGACGCATTTTCAATAGCCCTGACACCTCCATAAAAAACACTGATCTTTTTCGCTTCAAGAAGCAAATCTTCTCCCCTTTCCCATATAGGCTTCATGGACTATCTCATTTTTCTGAATCTCTTCCGGTGTGCCTTCCGCTATCTTTTGGCCGTGATTAAGGACAATAACCTTATCCGAAATATCCATCACAACTTTCATGTTATGTTCAATGAAAAGTATTGTTTTCCCGGAAGATTTAAGTTTCTGAATAATGTCAAGAAGCACGGGGATTGTATTGGGGAATACACCAGCCGTTGGTTCATCAAAGAGATAAAAATCAGAGTCCGTCCCCAGTGTCCGTGCAATCTCAAGGAGCCTCCTCTGCCCATGTGACAGGTCTCCTGCAAATTCATCTCTCTTTGCTTCAAGTCCAACAGTTTTGAGTAATTCCATTGCCTTTTCTGTGTTTTTCGCTTCTTCCTTCAGCATCTCTGATGTCCTGAATATAGCTGCCGTAAGACTTTCGCCCTTGTTGTATTTCATGCCAAGCACTATATTCTCAAGGACTGTCATTTGGGGAAACAGCCTGATAGTCTGGAATGTCCTCCCGATGCCGAGGTTAAAGATTTTATGAGGGTCAATATGTGTAATATCTTTCCCTTTGAAAAAGGTCTTGCCCGCTGTTGGTCTTAAAAATCCGGTGATCAGGTTAAAGGTCGTTGTCTTGCCAGAACCGTTCGGTCCTATAAGGGCTGTAATTGTGCTTTTTTCAATATCAAAAGAAAGGTCATCGACGGCATGGATGCCGTCAAACGTCCTGGTTAAATTTTTTACCTGAAGTATTTCCATAAATTTTGCCATGAAGCCACAAAGAAAATACTTAATAATCGGACGCTGATTAACGCAGAAATCCACTGATTTACCTGTGTTTATCAGCGTTCATCTGTGTCCTATAAAGTTTATGTTAAAACCGGTATTTCCCGATAATTCCCTGCGGTCTTTTGATCATCAAAACAATCAAGAGCAGTCCGTATATCATTTGCCTGAGAGGCGCGGCAAATGAACCCGGCATGCCAAGAAACCTCAACATTTCTGGAAATATAACAAGTACCGCTGCGCCAAAAAAAGAGCCTTTCATGCTTCCCATCCCGCCAAAAACTACCATTAAAAGTATCGTAATCGATTCCATAGGTGTAAAGCTTGAAGGGTCTATGAATGTAATATAATGCGCGTAAAGACTCCCTGCAATACCCGCAAAAAAAGCCCCTACAACGAAGACAATGAGCTTGTATTTGGTGACATCCTTTCCTATGGAAAGGCTCGCCAATTCATCTTCTCTGATGCTTTTCAGGATTCTTCCAAACGGGGAATGTACAATCCTGTTTATGACAAATGCCGTAATAAAAACGAATACGATAACCAATATCAAATACGCCCAGACCGGTCTAAGCTCAAATCCGGGGAGGGTAAACCCAGGTATGCCTGGCAGCCCCATTGGCCCGCGTGTCAATGCAACCCAGTTTTTCGACACCGCATATATAATAACCCCGAGTCCAAAGGTTGCAAATGCGAGATAGTCACCTTTAAGCCGTATGGCTGCAAATCCAACAATGATGCCAGCAATAGATGCAATACAAGCCCCAATGACAAGACATGGCCAGGGAGATATCCCATAATTCAGGGCAAGCAGGCTTGATGTATAGGCACCGACACAGGCAAAGGCAATATGCCCTAAAGAGGGAAGTCCCGTAAAGCCGACAATAAGGTTAAGGCTGAGGGTAAGAATAATGTAAATGCCTGCGATGACGAGAATGTGAAGAAAGTATTCCATGGTTGATCAATTAGTTTTTAGTTATTTGTTTTTGGTTGTTAGTTTTATCATTGAAAGAATTAATGAGTCCTTGGAGGAGTCTACCAATTTCGGCAAGTCTGTCCTGTAACAAATCACTATCGGTCTTTAAGAGAAAGTTTAGTCTGTAACACAATTCTATTATAGTAACCGTCTCGTATTGAGACCGTAAGGCAATTGTGAGAAAGTGGATAAATTCTTTTTTGGTTCTGCAAGCCGAACCTTCGGCAATATTCAGGGGGATTGAGGTGGTGGCTCTTCTTATCTGAGAAGTAAGTCCATAGACTTCGGCTTTGGGAAAGCTTTTACTTTTTTGATAGACCAATTCACAGAAAACCATTGCCTTCTTCCAAACTTCAAGCTTTTCAAATCTATACATAAAAACCTCTTCTCCTAATAATTCCAACAACTAAAAACTAACCACTAAAAACTAATACCCATCCTCACAATCTTCCTTTATCATTCCTCTTCCCCAATATCCCCTCAGGCCTGACAAGAAGAAAAATGATAAGTATGGCAAACGAAATCGTGTCCTTCCATCCCGCCTGTATCTTCCAGATACCGAGGTTTTCTACAATTCCCAGGAAAAAGCCGCCGAGCATAGCCCCTGGAATGCTTCCCATGCCACCAACGATAGAAGCGATAATCCCCTTGAGGATTGCATTTAGTCCCATAGTGGGTTCTATATTTGTCTCGTATGAAATTAATACGCCTGCCACTCCGGCAATTGAAGAGCCGATGCCAAAGGCATAAAGAATAACCCGTTCAGCATAAATCCCGGATACACTTGCACCCACAGGGTCATCCGCCACCGCCCGTATGGCCTTCCCCATCTTCGTCTTCTCTATAATAAACCACAGTATAACTAACAACAAACAACTAACAACCAATATCAATATCTGAATATCCGTTATAACAGCCCCAAGAATTTGATGCCCTTCCTTTACCACACCCGTTCTTAAGGTAAGTATCTGTGCCCCGTAAATAAGCTGAAGGAGGTTTTGTATAAAGATAAATATGCCAAAAGAGGCAATAAGAAAGACCAGATCAGAAGCATTGCTTTTTCTGAGAGGACGATAGATCAGTCTGTCAATAGCAATGCCAAGAAAAGGCAGAGGCAAGGAAAAAAGAAATGACCGAATTTATGCCAAGAGATATGGAAAGGCTGTAGGCACAATAAGCGCCAGCCGTATAAACAACGCCATGTGCAAAATGAAAGAAACGGACGGTTTTATAAATAATGGCAAAGCCGAGGGCAATAAGGGCATAAATACTGCCAGCGATAATACCGTTTAAAAAGAGTTGGTTAAACATTTCATTTTTCTATAATATCTCTGAGAATTTGTTTCAAGTTTTCAGCATCATTAGAGTTCAGACAACCAAGTTTGTTTTTCAATCTCTTTTTATCTATTGCCCTTAGTTGAAACACCAAAGCCACAGATATTGAAGTAAGATTATTAGATGCATCTGGTTTAACAACAAACGTGAAAGGGAAAGAAGCTGCCTTAATTTTGGTGGTGAAAGGAACAACTAAAACAGTGGGGATTTTGTCTATGTTTATTGTGGTTTGAACAATTACGGCAGGTCTAACGCCTTGCTGTTCGCGTCCATTGGATTCAGGGATTTCAACGAAATAGATATCCCCGGCTTTCATTATAACGATCCTTCAAAATTATGTAACGCCTCATCGCTTAAAGCATCCCAAGTATCAAATTCCCTTTTGAGATAAAAATCCTCGTCTCTTTGCATAATGATACTTTTCTTGAAAATGCGGATGATGTTGAGGAGGTTACGAATTTGTTCGTCAGACATATCCTGCAGTTCTTTAACGATCTCATCCTCATATTTAATTTGCTGAGACATTTTCATCACCTTTCTATAAAGTTTAATGTCCTTTGTATAAAATCAACAGCTCGAAGTCCATAGTCTAGAGTCTACAGTGTATTTGGTTTAAAACCAACGTATAACTAACAACTAAAAACAAACAACAAATAACTTTGTCAGCTAATGTCTGCAGTCCACTTGTCCATAGTCAATAGCCTTTTGTCCCATTAGACAACAACCTCAAAAGTCTTTGCGTCCTTTGACACTTCTTCTTTGGAAGGTCTTAAATAGAGTTCAATAGCTTCCATGATATTTTCATGTGCTTCTATCTCAGTTTTACCGTAGGTTACACACCCTGGTAATTCAGGACAATATGCAACATAAACATCTTCATCAGGTTCTATTATCACTCTCACTTTCATAATTATTTACTCCTACTTAAATTTTAATCAGCTACTTTTGAGACAAAAATCTTCTTTGCTTTACAGAATGATGCCTTTTTAGGAACTACAGATGATATAAGAATCTTAAAATAGATTATGCATTCAGCTATAATAAATCAATGAGTAACTAACAACTAAAAACAAATAACCAATAACTTCACCAGCTAATGTCTAAAGTCCAACGTCTAATATCTAATTTTAATCAACCATAAAGAATTTTTCCCTTTTTGAATATTTGTTTTACAAAAGGATCACCAAGGGCGATACGTTCTTCAACCTCTTCTGGCTTGTAAACAATGTAATCAACGGGAACATCCGTATTCATTAAATGGTATAATTCTCTTATCCTATCTTCTCCATAATAGGGGACTTTTCTTTTTACGATAAACAGATCAATATCATGTATCTCCTCTTTACCCCACGCTGCCGAACCAAAGAGGATAATCTTTTCCGGCTTATATTTTTCGATAAGCTGGTTTCTAATATTGTCAATTTCTTTTAAGATACCTTCTTTTTTCATTATCGTAAGCCTTCAAAACTATATAACATCACATCACATAAAATATATTGTGAATTCATCTGTAATAATCCAATATATAACTAACAACTAATAACAAAAATCCAACATCTAAAATCTAAAGTCCTCAGTCCAAAGTCTATTTACTATTTTTCAATAAGCCGGGCTGTGTTGTCGAGTTGTTTTTAAAGGGTTGTTTTATCCATAATTAAGCCTCTGTGCAGTTTTTTATGAAAAAACAGAACCATCCCTTTTTTCACGAGTATTTCTTTTTTCTATCATCCCCGAGCGATTCTATCGGGGATATGGTTTTTTTACTTGAAGAAAACTTGTTTGGCGACGCGGCTTTCAAGACTGATCGAAAGTGGTTTATCCTGCAAGACACTCACCTTTAGGATGGAAAAACCGATGATGTTCCCTTCCTCATCCACTTTTTCCATTACCGCATCGTTTTCTGTCTCCTTGAAGTACCCTGCCTTTCTTTCGAAAAGGACCTCAAGATAATCGCCTTCTTTGTCATACCAAACTTTTATTTCTTTTCCCATAGCACCGCACCTCCCTTTATCGTATCTGTGAAATATGCAGTTATAGTAAACAGATTTCCAACTAATACTTTAACTACAACACATAAATACTTCTCGGTAACGGGTGTGACATCGTAATGCCGATAAAATAGCTCAACATCTGAATCTGTTCTTGATCTGTCGATTATATCAGGATTCGACAGGGGGTCCTGTATTTTTTCAATCTGCCCAAACATTTCTGGATGGTCGACTTCAATATGCTCTTGTCTTTCATCTGTTAATCGAATCTGCCTATCGTGGATGTCTTTAAACCATTTCATACATCTACACCATCTTTTTTATTACATGCCATGTCGCCTAACGGTTCGAGTGCTTGAGAAGGGCAAAGCCTTTTGGTGTTAATCTCAAGCGCTCTGTTATCTACCGTTGTGGACATTACAAAACGAACAATTCCCTCAACTTGTTATCCAATTCCCCTTGCAATTTAGGTGATAACTCTCCAAGTTCACGCTGAATCAATGATGTTGTAACCGTCATTAAGCGATGTAGACGTAGGGTCGATGATACTCTTAAACCAGTCAAAGCAAAATCAGTTTGCATAGAATCCAACAGCATATCTGTTTCCAGTAACTCGGTTGGTATTCGGCTGCTGATAAACGCCAAAACAACATGACGATGCAAACCGATTGGGTTAGTCAAACAAACTGCCGGTCTTACCTTTGTTGCCGAAAAATCATCAAAGGGAAATGACACCAAGACGATTTTACCTTTGATCACGGAATGGCCTCCCATCCGCATGCGTGTATATATCCTCTGCGGACTCTTTCAGGAAATCAAAGGCGGGATTAGTGTTTGCCACTCGAAGCCACTCTTTTTCATTAATGTCAATCTCTTCAGGCAATAGAATGATAACGCGTACCCGCACCGGTCCAACAACTGGAAGGGGCTCATCCAAAACAAGCTGGTGCCTTGCATCAATTGTTGCCGTAATTTCAATAGCCTTTTCCACAATGTCCATACTGTATACCTCCTGATATTAATTTGGCAGCAATTTCAGATAACGTTCTTGGTGTCCCAATTTTTACTTTTTAAGAGGGGCATACATATCATTTTAAAGCACTCTGTTATCTGTAGTTCCTGCATTCTTTGTAAATGAATCTTGAAGGTTTGATCCATTATCTTCCTAAGTCCTCAGTCCAAAGCCCACCGGCCAAAGTCTGTAGTCCATCGTCTACAGTCTAAAATCTAGAGTCTAATTACTATTTTTCAACAAGTTGATTTTTGATGTTTTCGATCTCTTTCAAGATAACTTCTTTTTTCATGATTAAAATTTCCCCCCAGGTGATTGTACGTATTTTTTCTTTCCCACAGTATTATATAATCATTTCTATAAAGAAAGTTTATAAGTTTAATGAACTCCGATAAATTCCAATATTTGCTGGTTGAAAATAGTGAATTCATAGTAGTTTTACGTTGAAGCAGCTTAATAAAATCGCACAAATCTGAAGATAATTCTAATATTCCTCCTGTAGCATAATTCGCTATAATAAGGCCACCATCTTCTGTGTAATCAACATTTACACCATCACTCCAGCTACCATATAAATATTTTAGGTTTGCAACTGTTATCTTTGTAACGATATTTCTATAATAACCCTGGTCGAAGAGATCTTTGAAATATAGTTGATGGGTTTTATTTTGTGGAGTCATAAGTTCAGCACACAATTCATTCTTAAAGTAATTTATTATTCTATGATACCATGTACGTTTTTGTTCGGGAGAAAGTCCCCCATTTTCCTCGAAATTATACTGTTCGTCAAGATCGCCACGTAATGGAGAAAGAACTTTAATTCCAAAGTTCTTTAAAACATTCATTATAGGTGTATCTTCTCGTAATTCAAAAACAGCAATAGCGAAACTGGAAAAGGGAGTGTCTATTAACTCGGAATTATCACGGATAAAAGTAAAAGTATTTTTAGTTTCTTCTTCTTTTTCTGTCGGAAATCCGATCATAAAATCAAGCCGAACAGCAATATTGGCATCTTCGCATGATGCTAATATAGGAGTGTAAAAACTGAAATTGTTACCCTTTTTCATCAACTTTAGAATCCTCTGTGATGCGGATTCAAAACCATACATGAGAAGGCGTGCCCCGCTCTCATAGAGTTTCTTTGTGAAAGTTTTGTCAGTAAATTCAGGCTCGGCTTTAACAAACGTAGAATACTTAATATTCAAATGTTTTTCTTTGAGGAGATCCACTAAGTCAGATAATTGTCTGGCAGTAAGATACTCATCTGAAAAACTAATATATTCTACATTATATTGTTTAACCAAGTTATAAATGTCATTTACTACATTTGACATATCAGATGCTTTATATTCAGAGTAAGTTAAATGATGAGAACAGAAAGTACATAAACCCCATTTACATCCATGTGCAATGAGATAAGGTAAGACCAACCGTGATGAAAGATATCTATCCAAATTAAAATCGCTAAAATCTGGGGTAATATGTCCTATCAGTAATTTTTGAATTCCTAAAATTTCGGGTAGAACTTTATATGCTTCACCAGGAACAATCATATCTACGATTTTATGAATCCACGGCAAATTAACAAGCCGTGTATAAAAGCGTGAAACCATAGGTCCTCCAAACACAATTTTTGCATAAGGGCGTTGTCGTTTGATTTCCGCTGCGAAAGTTAGAGATGCTCCAAGTTGGTCTAATACAACAAGTGAGAAAAAATAATATTG
>Ga0209824_10001190_pt1 | contig 15108 bp, 10 predicted proteins | sample VDWuncwatermetaG_FD_184124 | JGI IMG/M metagenome (GOLD analysis project Ga0209824, IMG submission 184124) | Wastewater microbial communities from Netherlands to study Microbial Dark Matter (Phase II) - VDW unchlorinated drinking water (SPAdes)... ... | reverse complement strand
GAGTAGAAACGTTCTTTTCTTATAAAATCGATTACAGGTAATTCTCCAGCGAGTATGCTGGAAGTAAAAGGGAATCCATGTCCCGCTTTGAATGAAAGCGGGATGAGGGGCGGACCCGCCGCTGTAACCGGGGACGAACATTACAATGCCACTGTCCTATTTGAATAGGGCGGGAAGGTGTAATTAGTAGGACGATCCGGGAGCCAGAAGACCTGCCTGTAGTTGCTTCACGTAGTCTTCGATGGTAAGAAGGTGAAGGTTAAATATTAATTTGTAGTGGGCAGGTTTCAAACCTGCCCACTACCGATGAAAATATAGAACCCATATCTTCCAAGGCGAAGATATGGGTTTTTTTGTTTTAACGAGGGCAAGAAGTTGTCAAGGTCAGTTGCGTTATTTACTGGAGTTTTCTTACTGGTATTTTTTGCGTTTGGAAAAGCAGCGTATGCCATGCACATCACGGAGGGGATTTTACCCCCAAGATGGGTTTTTACCTGGTTTGCAGTGGTAATACCTTTTGTAGGGATTGGAATATATCATGTTAAACGGAAGAAAAAAGCGGTGCCGGGTTATCTGCCTTTAGTAGGAATGTTAGGGGCGGCTGTTTTTGTGTTTTCATGTTTTCCCATTCCAGTTATCTCCTTAAATGGGATGGCTACGTCTCATCCCTGCGGCACTGGCATGAGCGCTGTGTTGCTGGGGCCATTTGTTAGTGTGGTGGTAGCGGCCATTGCCTTGCTCATTCAGGCATTATTTCTTGCCCATGGCGGCCTGACTACATTGGGCGGAAATATATTCTCCATGGGTGTCCTTGGCTCGTTTTCAGGTTATTTTGCGTTTAAAATTGCGCAACGATGCAAGTTGAGCTTGTTTTGGTGCGGATTTCTGGCTGGCACAATTTCTGATTTGTTTACTTATTTAGGTACGTCTATTGAATTAGGATTACTTGTGATTAACAAGGGTGGATCATTCCTTAAGGCTGTTGCGGAGATTTTTGGGATGTTTATGATGACCTCACAGGGAGTTTTGTGTATCGTTGAGGGTGTTATCGTGGGATTTATATTACTCTTTATTTATAGACGGAAGCCAAGTATTTTGCTGGACCTCGGGGTAATTAAAGATGCTGCAAAACCCGTTCAGATGTAAGACAATTATCCATCTTAGTTTTATTTTAATATTCGTTCCTGCAGTGTTATTAGCGAAAGACCGTTTAGAGAAAACAGATGCGCCAACAGTGCAAACAAGCGAGAAAGGTGACTGGACAGGCACTGATGTGAGTATTGTGGGTAAATATGCAACTCAATACGGCCATCCGCCCCGCGCCCCTTACATCAATACTGACAGGGGTGATTTGCTTCTTTTTGTATTTACCGCTGCTGGGGTAATTGGCGGATTCATTATAGGGTTCAATGTACGTAAGATTTTTTATGAAAGATAGACGATCGGGGTTTTTAAAAGACACATGGGATTTTTACACCACACATTTTCTGATGTATATGCCCGCCAAAATAATTGGTTAACAAGGATTGACGTACGGGTAAAATTGTTTTACGTCATTTCTCTGCTTGTAATGAATTTGTTGGCAAAGAATATACTTATTTCAATCCTTTTTCTTTCTGCATCTTTTATCTTGCTCTTTTCTGTAAAAATTCCTCTTAAGGCAACGCTTCGAAGCATGCTCATACCATTGTCGTTTGCAATCTTAATCTTGTTTGTTAAAGGTCTTCATGAAGGTGAAAGGGAATGGGTGTCTTTTGCAGTTGCAGGACATACGGTAAGCTTGAAAGAGGAGGGCTTGCGGAGCGGACTTCACACCTGTGCCAAGGCGCTGGGAGGCATTTCCCTGGTAATTGTATTTTCATGTACGACGACGATAAGTCGGGTGTGTACAGGTCTAAAATGGTTTCGTGTGCCAAATACGATTATCGAACTTCTGGCATTTGTTTATCGTTATATTTTCCTTCTTTTGGATGAGGTGTCTACAATGTGGATTGCCCAAAAATCACGTTTGGGTCATTCCTCGTGGAAAAAAGCAATAAAGTCACTTGGGACATTGGGGGGGATGCTTACTATCCGCGCCTTTGAAAGGTCGGAGCGAACTTATGAAGCAATGCGTGCAAGAGGTTATGAGGGCGGCGGCATATTAACGATTAACTTATCGCCGTGGAGAAAGAGAGAATATGTGTTTGTTATAGGAATGGTTCTGATTCTATCCCTTTTTATTTATGCGGGAAATGTGCAAATATGGTAGCGCTTCAAATCAGAAATATCAGGTATCGATACCATGACGGGACGTACGCCTTGTGTGGCGTGTGTCTGGATATCCAAAAAGGTGAATTTTTAGCTGTTCTTGGCCCCAATGGATCAGGTAAGACGACCTTATTAAAGCACCTCAATGGTTTACTAAAGCCGATGGAAGGCGAGATATTATTAGAGCAAAAAGCTTTGGCGCAATATTCATCCAGAGAGATATTTCAAAAGGTAGGTATTGTATTCCAGGATCCAAATGATCAGTTGTTTGCTCCATCAGTGTGGGAGGATGTAGCCTTTGGTCCTATGAATTTAGGTTTATCAAAAAACGAAATTACCCATAGAGTGGAAGAGGCATTGTCGCTGGTAGGAATGTTGCAGCATACAAACAAGGCCGTAGACGCCCTGAGTTTTGGGCAAAAGAAGCGGGTTTGTATCGCTGGAGTTCTTGCAATGAAACCGGAGATGCTTGTTTTGGATGAACCTACCTGCGGTCTTGACCCTGCCGGTGTGACTTCTATTATGACATTACTAAAAGAGCTGAACGATAAGTATGGTATTACCATTGTTATGGCAACGAATGCTGTGGATTTAGCGCCTATTTATATGGATCGTTTGGCGATTATGTATCAGGGCAGTATCCTTACGGTTGGCGCTCCCGTGGATGTGTTTTCAAATACAGACGAAATAAAGCATGCCTGTTTGGAACTTCCACAAATTGCGCAGTTGATGCAAATTTTAAGAGACGAAGATAATCTTCCCATGGGAAATTTGCCTCTTACCGTTGGAGAGGCAAGAAAATTTTTGGCGCACAGATTAAATGGCATTCGCTTGATGATCAGAGATCAGGTATCGGCCTGAGAAAGATTGCAAAAGAAATTATGTTTAAAGGGCACGGCGGAGGTATAAAAAATGTTACTAATCAGGGGAACAACGGAGTTCTCGACTTTAGCGCGAGTATTAATCCCCTCGGATACCCAGAAAAAATTCAGAAAGTTTTATGGGAAAATTTCAATGATATTTTGCATTATCCTGATATTGATTGTGCCAGCCTGAGGAAATGTATTGCCCATAAGACAGGTCATCCTGGCGATGAAATCATCGTAGGAAACGGTTCTACGGAGTTATTTTATTTAATCCCGCGCGCGCTAAGACCGAATAAAGGAATTATTTTCCAGCCTACCTTTAGTGAATTTGCTGAGGCGCTGAAATGCAGCCACACGGGGGTAATTAATCATGTGTTGAGGGAGGAAGACGGTTTTTGTTTTACCTATCACCAAAACCATTTTCAGGATAGAAAAGTAGAAATAGTCTTTTTATGCAATCCCAACAATCCCACGGGGCAATTGGTTGAAAAGACCATTGTACTGGATATGGCAAGACAGCATCCAAATATAACATTTGTTGTAGATGAGGCGTTTATGGATTTTGTCGATGAGCCTGGGAGATACAGTGTTATAGATGATGCGGGTACGATGCGTAATTTGATTGTAGTCAGATCGCTTACAAAATTTTATGGCTTTCCTGGGTTAAGGATAGGGTATCTGGTTACCCATGTGGATTTAGTAAAAAAATTGATGGAATACAAAGAACCCTGGTCTGTAAATACCTTAGCCCAACTTGCGGCTACGGTAGCTATGGAAGATAAAGAGTTTGTTTCCAAAAGCAGAGAATTTATGTTTCATGAACGATTATATTTATTTAACGAATTATCCAATATTCATGAGCTTCAGCCTTATAAACCTACGGCCAATTATATTTTTGTTAAAATAAATGCGGGAGGTATGAATTCTTCTCTATTACGTGAACAGTTGTTGGATCATGGTATTGCCATCCGTGATTGCTCAAATTTTGTGGGGCTTAACGACAAGTATTTTCGGGTAGCGGTGAGGACTAAAGAAGAAAATACGAAACTCATTACTGCATTGAAAAATGTGACATATAATCACTTAAGCAACAGTAAGCAGTTGGCGGCAGGCAGAAGGCGATAAATTATCATGCCAACTGCAAAAAAGTGCGAGGGCAATTTTTTATTTAGCTGGATAGTCTGCGGAATCTGTGGTTGCTGTTAATAGTATGACCAATAAATCAATCATGATGCAAGGTACAGGTTCTCATGTAGGCAAGAGTATTCTAGTATGTGCCCTGTGTCGTATCTTGAAACAAGATGGTTACAGGGTTGCCCCGTTTAAGGCACAGAATATGGCCTTAAATTCCTTTGTGACCAAGGATGGAAAAGAAATAGGGCGTGCCCAGGTGGCACAGGCAGAGGCATCTGGCATTGACCCTGTTGTGGAGATGAACCCCATACTCCTGAAACCTACCGGTGATTGCGGGTCTCAAGTTATAATCATGGGAAAACCCATCGGGAATATGACAGCCAAAGAGTATTATCAGAAGAAGGCTGGTTTCGTTTCAATTATAAAAGATGCTTACGATAAATTACGAAGTAAATTTGACATTATTGTTATTGAAGGGGCAGGCAGTCCTGCCGAGATAAACCTAAAGGACGGCGATATTGTCAATATGGGTATGGCAGAAATGGCATCTGCCCCAGTGCTGCTGGTAACAGATATTGATCGGGGTGGCGCCTTTGCGTGGATTGTTGGAACATTAGAATTGTTAACGGCAAGCGAAAGAAACATGGTAAAAGGCATTGTGTTTAATAAATTTCGCGGGGATAAAAGTATATTAAAGCCGGGATTGGATATGCTTGAAAGCCGTGTAAATAAACCTGTTGTGGGTGTAATTCCTTATATCCACAGCCTTGGCATAGATGACGAAGACTCCGTTTCGCTTGAGCGTAGCAGTGACAATGAAACTAATGCCATTAAAAATAATCATGTAGATATTGTTGTTATCAAACTGTCTCGTATATCAAATTTCACTGATTTTAATATGTTTACATACGAAAAAGATGTAAGGGTGAGATTTGTAGATAATGCCGAAAATATTGGTAAACCGGATTTGCTTATCATTCCGGGCACAAAAAATACGATAGGCGACCTAACATTTTTAAGGGAAAGAGGCATTTTTGGAGAAATTATAGAACTGTCAAGACAGGGAACAATGACCATCGGTATTTGTGGCGGATACCAGATGCTTGGAAAGCAGATTAACGACCCCCATCATGTAGAATCGACAAGAGATAGTATTCAGGGTTTGGGTTTATTGGAGACCATGACCACCTTTGCTAGAGAAAAGCAGACCTATCAGATAAAGGCACACATGCTCGAACATGAAAATTTGTTTCATGTGAATGGTGAGATGGTGGGGTATGAGATCCATATGGGAGAGACAACGTATAACGGTCATAATTCTGTCAGGTCATTTGCTAGGATTACAGAACGGGCAGGAGAAATGGTAGATATATTGGATGGATGTGTTTCCTCGGATGGCAATGTGATGGGTACGTATATCCATGGTATCTTTGATAATGATGGATTCAGGACAGGGCTTATTAATTATCTAAGATTAAAAAAAGGATTAAAGTCGTCAAATGAATGCCATGTGAATTCTAAAAGTGTAAAAGAGCATAGATACAATGAATTGGCCGATATCGTTCGCAGGAACATAAATATGAATCTTGTATATTCTACGATGAAGTAAATTTATTGTATAGGAATTTTCATTTTATTTATGCGGGTTATGCGATGTATGGCATAGAGAATCCCCCTTAGAAAAGGGGGCTATGGGGTTGTAAAATAGCCCAGAAAAAACACAACCCCCTGAAGTCCCCCTTTGTTAAGGGGGACTTAAACGGAATAACTTTAAACAACTATGCACAATAAGAAAGCTGAGAGGAAGCTCAATGTCTTTGAAAAATACCTGACGGTCTGGGTAATTCTCTGCATCATTGCAGGAATAGGTGTAGGCAGGGCTGTGCCTGGTGTTGCAAGGTATCTGGACGGGCTTGCAATTTACGTAAATGAGGAGCCAGTTGTTTCCATTCCTATTGCAGTGTGTCTTTTCTTTATGATGTACCCCATCATGGTGAAAATTGATTTTGCCGAAGTCATGAAAGCAGGCAAGTCAATGAAACCGGTTGGACTAACACTTTTTGCAAACTGGGCAATTAAACCGTTCACCATGTATGGCATCGCCTTGTTTTTTCTGGGATTCCTTTTTAAAGGTTTCATAGGAGAGAATGCCTGGGATTTCGTCAAACTTCCGCCCGGGGCTAATTGGGATTTAGGCACGGTTCATGGAGAAGGTCTGGTCGTAATGTGTGACAATACCAAGATGCTTTTAGTCCCTTTATGGAGGAGCTACCTTGCTGGCTGTATTTTACTTGGGATTGCTCCATGCACTGCCATGGTGCTCGTCTGGGGCTATCTTGCACGAGGCAATGACGGACATACCCTGGTAATGGTTGCGATAAACTCACTCTCAATGCTTGTTTTGTACGGCCCACTTGGCGGATTTCTGCTGGGTATTGGGCGAATTCCCGTACCCTGGGAGGCGCTCGTTCTCTCGGTTGCAATGTATGTTGCGCTGCCACTTGTTGCAGGATATTTTTCAAGGAAATGGCTCATTAACCTGAAAGGCAAGGCATGGTTCGAAGAAAAATTCTTACATTTCCTGACACCGGTTTCAATTGTCGCTTTGCTTGTTACCCTGATTCTCCTCTTTTCTTTCAAAGGAGAAATTATTCTGACAAAGCCCATTACGATACTCTGGATAGCAATACCATTATTTATCCAGACAAATCTTATTTTCTGGATAACCTACGGTCTGGCTAAAGTATGGAAATTTACGTATGAGGATGCGGCTCCTTCCGCCATGATAGGTGCAAGTAATCATTTTGAGGTTGCAATTGCAACTTCTACTATGCTTTTTGGCCTTGCATCAGGTTCGTCGCTTGCCACGGTGGTTGGCGTCTTAATTGAGGTGCCTACTATGTTATTTCTGGTTTATATATGCAAGAAGACGTACCGTTGGTTTCCTTTGCGAAGTGTTATATCTTAATTAAATGTAAGGAATTTCAACCTGGCAGGGGTAATTTATAGTATTACTTTGTAAGAACTTCTTTTTTTGCAAGTTTTTTTACACCCCCCTGTGTCCCCCCTTGCGAAGGGGGGAAAGAGAGGGGTTGTTTTGGTTGCGGCTGTGCTGCGCTAGGAATTATCCCTCCATGCTTTTGTAGATGGATTTATTCTGAAAGGACTGACTATGTGATATAAATGTAAAATCAAATAACAGCATACAGGCGTCCCGATGTGTTCATCGGGACAAAAAGGGAATCCCACCTCCGATTTCTTGAGTCGGAGAAAAGGGAATGGTACCGCCGCTGTAATCGGTGACGAACGTTGCAAAAGCCGCTGTCCTAATTTGGAATGATTCATCGCTGAGGACGCTGAGTTTACATAACAACCCCCTTAGTCCCCCTTAACAAAGGGGGATTTAGGGGGTTGTAACTCTGCGCTCTCTGCGGTTAAAAAATTTGGATGGGAAGGTGCAGCCAGTAGGATGATCCGCCAGTCAGAAGACCTGCCTGTAATGTTTTGCCGAAAAACTTCTTCGTAGTAAAGGAGGTGAAGCGTGATGTCTATATTTTAAAAGCCCGTTTCTTCTTAATGCGAAGGAACGGGCTTTTTTATTTTGGGGATTTGAGAAGGGAGGCGATGATAGTGTTATAAAAAACTTGTGATAAGGGAGTTTTTACAACGTAATAATTTGTTGTTCAAATATTCAGGGAATTCCGTAAAAACGGGAGCTGCCCCGCAACTGTAACCGGTGACGAAATCTGCAATATGCCACTGTCCTATTTGGAATGATTTACCGCTGAGGACGCTGAGGGCGCAGAGGAAAAGATTAGAAGCTTCGAGGGTGGGAAGTTGAGAAGCTTAACCTCCCAACCTCCCAGATTCTTAACCTCTTTTTTCTCTGCGATTTCTGCGGTGAAAATGTTCGGACGGGAAGGCGCAGAAAGTAGGTCGACCCGGAAGCCAGGAGACCTATTTGAACATTACTTGTTAATTCGTACTTCCGAGGGGAAAGAGAGGATGTAAATGAAATATATATTTGTTGTTTTACTAATTTTTTGTGTATTGCCTTTTTGTTGTCATGCCGAAGAAAAAACAAAAGAAGAACTCATTAGGGAAAACGAGGACATAAAAAGGGAATTAATGGAACTGCGGGAACAGTTTTCAGAAAACCATAGCGCGGCAAGTAGCGACCAGACTACCCACCCCTTGTCACTTTCTCGGCAAGGGAAAGACAGCGGAGAGGTGAAAAATTTGCCAGAAAAGGATGCTCATGACAAAGACCAATCTATCGAAACACCGAAAATACACAATCCCGAATACGATTTGGAATCGTCGTCACAGAGACTCATGTTGAAAGATGAAATCATTCAAACCACGCTATTACAAGATGTCGAGGAAACTGTTATAACGCCCACAAAGACGAAACAACCGTTGAAGAACACAGGCAGCTCTATATCCGTTATTACACAGAAAGATATCGCGAACAGCAAAGCGCCGCTACTACTCGATGTTTTGCGCCGCGTTCCTGGACTCGAAGTCACAAGAACAGGGGTAATAGGCGGGACTACCAGTCTTTTCATAAGGGGGGCATCTGCCGCTCAGACCCTCGTCTTTGTTGATGGTGTTCGGATGAATAGCCCAACAACAGGGGCGTTTGATTTTGCTAACCTTACCGCAGACAACATTGAGAGGGTTGAGATATTGCGCGGCCCACAGAGCACGTTATACGGCTCGGAGGCAATGGGAGGCGTTATTAATATTTTTACAAAAAAGGGGACAGGCGATAATAAAGTTGCCTTGGGGACGGAATACGGGATGCATGATACCTACAACGAAACAGTTAATGTTTCAGGTGGGAAAGAAAAATTTGACTATTCAGTGGGCGCTTCTTACTTGAAAACACACGGGATACCCGCTGCACGCAATGGGAAGATTGATAATGGTTATGAAAATTTTACCGGGTCTTCACGTTTCGGATGGAATTTCATGGGTGATGGAAGAGTTGACACGACACTACGGGGAACTCATTCAGATTTAGGAATTACTGCATTTAAATCCGGCGTGGGTCCAGTAGATGCCCCTGGTCGGCATCAAACAACAGACGACATTCTTTTCTCCACAAGGGTCAATAAAACTTTTTTTGATGTGTGGACGCCGTCATTTCTCGTCTCGGTTGACGATACAAAACTCGAAGGTTTTGATCCGAAAGACAAATCGGCTGAATTCCGTATTCCCACACGGGTCTGGAGGGTGGAACACCAGTCGGATTTTTCTCTATTTGATATGGATACAGTTACCGTAGGGTATGAATACGAGATGCGTGAAGGTGAAAACGTTGGTAAATTCGATCGGAAAACTTTTTGGAATAACTCTATTTTCTTGCAGAATCAAATAAAACTGCTCGACTCCCTAAACTGGATGGTTGGGTTGCGCGATGACAATTACAGCACCTTTGGGACGCATCTTTCCTATAGAACAACGTTGTCCTATGACTTTGAGGAAATTGGTACCCGGCCACACGGATCGTGGGGGACAGGCTTTAGAGCGCCGAGTTTAAACGAACTTTTCTTCCCCTTCTTTGGCAATCCAAACCTTAGTCCAGAAAAAAGTAAGGGTTGGGATATCGGTGTTGAGAAGGAGATTCTCAAAGATAAATTAACAATGGATATTACGTATTTCAAAAATGACTTTACCAATTTGATTGTTGCTGCAATACAGCCTGACGGCAGTTTCCTGGCTGAGAACGTAGCCAGCGCTGAGTCACAAGGGGTTGAAACGGGCTTAACCTTTAAGCCAATTACTAAACTCTCATTAACTGGAACATACACGTATACAGATACAACGGATAAAATGAAAAATCAACAGTTACCCCGCAGACCCAGAAACAGGGCAACGCTGGGTATTAATACCCAGCCTCTTGAGAAATTGAGTGTTAATGTGACCGGAATTCTGGTTCGAGATAGGATAGATAGCAATGGGAAGGAAATGGATAACTATTGGACGGTCAACCAGGTGACTCGTTACGACATCACGCGGTCGATGGCTGCGTATGTCAGGTTTGAAAACCTTTTTGATTATCATTACGAAGAGGTGACAGGCTTTAACAGTCTCGGTTTTACGGCGTACGGTGGGCTAGAATTTAAGTTCTAAAAATGCAAATGAAATCACAGATGCAGAGGTACAGAGAAATTCACAAAAACGTGGCATGAGGACTGTGGTTATTTTCTTGTGCAGAAATGTTTGGAAGAATCATTTATTTAAAGGGCTATTGATAAGGAGGAATAGTGATATGAAATACGTAAAAGGAATAATCGGCATATTTGTTTTTTTGGTATTTGTGTCTACTGCACATTGTGCTAATCAGAACATGACCGTAGAAATTGACTACGGAGGACTACAACAGAATCGTGAAGTGGAGATAAAATGGAAACAGGGTGTTACCGCCTTAGAGGTGCTCCAATCTGTTGCAAAGATCAAAACACGGAAAGTCGGTGAACTCATTTTGGTCACATCCATTGACGGCGTTGAAGGACAAACAGGCGTCAAGGCGTGGTACTACGACATTAATGGTAAACGTGCAACATCCGTTGCCAATAAATGTATTCTCAGTGAGGGTGACCATATGAGATGGATGTATACTAAGGACGTTTGTTCTCCTCGAAGGAGTGAATAATGAAAAGATGTGTGATTATAATCTTATTTATTGTATTTGCTCTCTATCTTCCTTTTTCTCTTGCAGCAGAAACTAAACCTTTAAAATACACTTTTATAGTTGGAAATTACCAGACTCCCACGGTTGCTAAGGCAATGAAGGGTATCTGGAAAGAATATCCATTTCTCAAAGACCGTGTAGATTTCGAACTTATTAGTAAGACAGACTTGGAATCCGGCTTTAATCCTCATGCGATAGAAGATTCCGACATCATTGTTATTGACATTATGGGAATAAGGATTTCAACCCCAACGCAAGCTGGTTTTGATCGTGAGGTAATCAAGAGCGCTATTTCACACGGGGCGCGTGTATTGCCAATAAACCGCTCGGCAGGGTTAGATAAGGAGTACGTCGAGTTGGGTCTTACGTATGATGAGGAATTTCGTTCCTACTTTGATTATGGCGGAATAGAAAATTTTCAAAACATGGTGCTATTTTCCTTGGTTAAATATATCAACATTTCCGGGATAAAAGCGGAACAGCCACGGAAACAACTGAAAGACGGCTATTATCATCGACATAATTCACAGGAAATGTTTTTTAAAACATTTGAGGAATATGAGGGCTGGTATAGGTCGGAAGGTTACTTTAAGAAAAATGCGGCATGGGTTGCAGTCCTTACCTATTCAACGTTTTGTGAGCAAGGTCAAAATGAAGTGGAAAATAATTTAATCCGTGCCCTTGAAGAAAAGGGGTTTAACGCTTTTGTGGCATTTGGTTACCCTGAAGGGTCTGTTGTCGAAAAGCTGTTAATGGATTCCAAAGGTGTTTCAAGGGTCTCTGGCATACTTTCTTTCTTATTTCGCTTTTCGGATTTCAAAGCCATGGACTCATTGGAACGATGTGGAGTTCCGATAATTAATTTAATAACTGTTTATGGAAAGGATGGAAAGACGTGGGAGAATGACCCCGAAGGCTTGAGTTCTTTGGAAATAAGCTGGCAGTTGGCTATCCCTGAAATCGCCGGTCTTATCCAACCTACGGTCGTCTCGTATCGTGTCCGTAAAAAAGACGATGAAACAGGCTTTTTTATAGAGGAACGAAGACCTGTGCCGGAACGAGTTAATCAGGTTGTCAATCGAATACATGCGTGGATTAATTTACAACGGAAAGCTATGAAAGATAAAAAAGTTGCCATATTTTATTGGAATTATCCACCTGGAAAACAACATATCGGCGCCAGTTACCTGAATGTTTTTGCCAGCATTGACAATGTTTTAAGAAAAATGAAAGAGTTTGGATACAACATTGGTAGCGAAGCAGTTGACAAAGAAATACTCCTTGAAAATTCTTTGAGATACGGGAGAAACATTGGGAATTGGACGCCGGGAGAGCTCAATGAAATGGTTAGAAATGGGAAATGTGTATTGCTGCCTTTGGAGGATTACCAAAGGTGGATCAGAAATTTACCTGCAAATTTTGTTAAAGAGGTTAATAAGGATTGGGGACAGGCTGAAGAATCGAATGTGATGATGTGGACTGACCCGAAGCAAAAGAAGAAATATATGGTTATTCCTGCGGTGAAACGTGGAAACATTGTTATCCTTCCGCAGCCGGTAAGGGGTTGGTTGCAAGATAAGGAAGCCATGTTTCATAGTAAAGACCTTGCCCCACACCATCAATATTTAGGGGTCTATTTATGGCTAAAATACGGATTTGGCGCCGATGCTGTTGTTCATTTCGGCACGCATGGTACGCACGAATGGCTGCCGGGCAAAAGCAACGGTCTTTCTGGTGATGATGCGCCAGAGGCATTGATTCAGGATTTGCCGGTGATTTATCCTTACATCGTAGATGATGTTGGCGAGGGGCTTGTGGCAAAACGAAGGGGTTCGGCAGTTGTCATAGACCACATGATTCCCCCTTTGAAAAAGGGAGGGCTTTATCATGAGTACGCTGAGCTTGAAGAAATGATCAGCAGCCACGATCAAGCCCTCGAACAAGGAGCTGAACATGCGAGACAGTATCAGGAAAATATCGTGAAGAAAGTAAAAGCGCTAGGGCTTGATAAGGATATAGATATTAGTGAATTCTTAAACGTTAGCGCTGGAGATGGCGCCCTCCACGAATTCGATCACGAAGTTATTCACAAAATTGAAGAATTTCTTAAAGAGATGAAACAGCTTAATATGCCTTACGGTCTTCATACCTTTGGTAGTGTACCCGATGAATCGCTTCGTTTATCCACTATTCAAGCTATAAAAGAAGTTGTTAAGGATGTTTCTGCCGATGAATTGGACAAAAATATTCAGGAGGGCGCTAGGCGGGAATTATCCAGTATGATTCATGCCATGAATGGACGGTATATACCAACGGGAACTGGGAATGACCCTGTGAGAAATCCCAGTTCTTTGCCAACGGGCAAAAATTTTTATGCCTTCAATCCAGATAAAATTCCTAAAAAAGAGGCATGGCAGGTGGGCGTTAAATTAACTCAGGAACTACTTAATGATTATCGGGCGAAAAATAACGGGAAATATCCTGAAAAATTATCCTTTGTTATATGGGGTACCGAGACTATACGCCACGAAGGAGTGCTGGAATCTCAGATCCTCTATTTGTTAGGAGTTGAGCCTATCTGGAATGAATGGGGAAAGGTAACTGGGATTAAAGTCATACCGAAAGAAAAGTTGGGTCGTCCGAGAATTGATATCGTCGTTTCTTCGGCGGCTGAAGAGATGTTTGGACAGTTGACCCAATACATCGACCAGGCCGTTCAAATGGTAAAAGAGCTTGATGAAAAGGATAACTTGGTTCGGCAACACATCAGAGAATTGACCGAAAAATTAATTCAACAAGGCTGGCCGCGAAAGAAGGCTGAACAGTATGCCGCCATCAGAATCTTTGATGAGGCCCCGGGACGTTATGACCTGAATGTTTCACGAATCGTGAGCGCGAGCGGAAGTTGGGAGAATAGCTCTGTGGTAGCAGAGGAATATCTAAAACGGATGAGTTATGGTTATGGAAACGGTTTGTGGGGAGAGCCAATGGAAGAGGTTTACAAAATGATATTGAGCGGGACAAAAATGGTAGTTCACAGCCGTTCTACCAACGTTTATGGAACTCTCGACAATGATGATTTTTTTATGTATGCAGGTGGACTTGCTGCTGCAATTCGGGAATTGGATGGAAAGTCACCTGAATTGGTCATTACTAACATGATGAATCCAGCCAAACCGGAGATGACCCCGATCGACAGGATGATGGGTATGGAGCTACGGTCACGCTATTGGAATCCGGAATGGATTGAAGGAATGAAAAAGGAGGGCTTTGAAGGGGCAAATAAGATGGCAGAGTTTATTGAAAATATGTGGGGCTGGCAGGTCACCGTGCCAGAGACAATTGACGCTGCCCGTTGGGAACAGACGTTTGAAGTCTATGTTGAAGATAAATACGGAATGGATTTGAAGGAATTTTTTAACAAGAAAAACCCGTATGCGTATCAGGCGCTTACCGCCAGAATGTTGGAGGCTGTGCGGAAAGGTTACTGGCAGCCATCGGAGGAAATCAAACAAACCCTGGCGAAGGAATATGTGGAAACGGTAATAGAGTGCGGTGTTGCCTGCTGTGAGCATACGTGCAACAATCCCGCCTTCCAACGGTATGTGACGGATGTTTTGTCTATTCCTGGCCTTGTAAATCCTGACACCTTGATTAAGTATGCGGAAGTTCTAAAGACGGCAACTGGTAAAACGCTCAACGAACGAAAAGCAGAGATGGATAAAATTATCCAAGCTCAAGAGACCTTATTTAACAAAAATATTGGGCAAGTAAAGGCTAAAGAGAAGATTGCAAAAGTCGATGAGTGGAAATTAGAGGGCGAAGATTTTGAAAAGACTGAAGTAGTCAAAGGATTAGAGATGGAAGAGGTAAAAACTAACAAGTTAGTAGAGACGCATCGCGATGCGTCTCTGCCTAAATTTAACAAGCCGTGGATTGTTGTTGCAGTGGTGTTGGGATGCATTGGCTTTTTCACTTATGGATGGCTAAGGAAAAGATTCTGATGAGAGTTTACCACAGAGTTATACGGAATATCACGGAAATGAGGAACAATGGAAAAGTATCCCAATTTGAAAATAAGAGATAGGAAATAAATATGAACCTTCTTAATCTGTTGCAAAACATTCTTTCTGCTCTTTCGTCGGCAATGCTCTATCC
>Ga0209824_10001189_pt1 | contig 15113 bp, 11 predicted proteins | sample VDWuncwatermetaG_FD_184124 | JGI IMG/M metagenome (GOLD analysis project Ga0209824, IMG submission 184124) | Wastewater microbial communities from Netherlands to study Microbial Dark Matter (Phase II) - VDW unchlorinated drinking water (SPAdes)... ... | reverse complement strand
CACAGGGGACGTGCATTACAAAGCCCTGGAAATCCAGTTGGGCGCGGTGGTGCAAGGGCGGTTGCTGCATCAGGAGAGCGTCCGTTCCGACAAGGTGGTGGCTTTCAAGCCTGCCAACCAGGAAAATAGTTAACCCCGCCACGATTAAAAGCGGATAATGATCGGTGTCGTAACTGAATATTTTTTAAGGAGTACAGCATGGATGCAACAATGGAAACAGCAATGCAAAGCGCGCTGGTTTTTACCGACAACGCGGCCGGCAAGGTCAAGCAGTTGATCGAAGAGGAAGGCAACAACGATTTGAAGCTGCGCGTATTTGTCAGCGGCGGCGGTTGCTCGGGTTTTCAATACGGGTTCACCTTCGATGAAGTTGTCAACGAGGACGACACCGTCATGGAAAAAGCCGGGGTGCAGCTATTGATTGATCCGATGAGCTTCCAGTATCTTTCTGGCGCGGAAATCGACTATCAGGAAGGTTTGGAAGGTTCGCAGTTTGTGATCAAGAATCCTAACGCCACCTCTACCTGCGGTTGCGGTTCGTCGTTCTCGGCCTAACCCAACACTGTTTGATTAAGCCGTTCGTGGTGAGCCTGTCGAACCACTAGCACCCTTCGACAAGCTCAGGGCGAACGGTGTGGGTGAGGACAAATCTAACAGTATTGCGGCCTAACCCGTAGGGGCGCGATGCTCGCGTCCTAGAGATCCACACACGACAATAGGGCGCGAGCATCGCGCCCCTACGTTCGCATCCGTTTTACGCTTTGTAAATCGCCCCCAATATCCGCTCGCCCTTCGCGCCGGTCACCGCGGGCAAATTGCCCGGCTGACCGAGCATCGTCTGTCGCGCCAGCCACGCAAACGCCACCGCTTCCACGCTATTCGCGCTGATGCCCAACGCATCCGTGAGCAACGTTTTTTGCTGCGGCATACACGCTTTTAGTTGCTTGACCAATTGCAGATTGTGCGCGCCTCCCCCGCACAAATAAATCTCTTCGACCGCCGCCGCATATTGCGTGATCGCCCGCGCGATACTTGAAGCCGTCAATTGCAGCAGCGTCGCCTGTACGTCCGCCGCCGCCTCAAAGCCGCGCAAACAACTTTTCAACCACGCCACGTTAAATTCTTCTCTGCCCGCACTTTTGGGCGGGGGCAGAGCGAAATAGGGGTGCGCTAAAAATTGCGCCAGCAATGCCGGTATCAGTTGACCCGATGCCGCCCACGCGCCACCCGCGTCATACGTTTGACCGGTATGCCGCGAACACCACGCATCCATCAGCAGGTTGCCGGGGCCGCAATCAAACCCGGTGACGGCGTTGCCACCATTACCCGCAGGCAAACACGTGAGATTGGCAATGCCGCCGATATTGACGATGACGCGATGAATGTTCGCGTGTCCGAACACCGCCCGATGAAATGCCGGCACCAGCGGTGCACCCTGCCCGCCTGCGGCAAGGTCGCGGCTACGGAAATCCGCCACTACCGTCATCCCTGTCAGTTCCGCCAACAGGGCGGCATTTCCCAGTTGCAGCGTGTATCCCGCTGCGGGCATGTGCCGCACCGTCTGTCCGTGACAACCAATAATAAAGGGGTCAGACCCCTTTTTAATTAGGTGTTTTGATGCGTCTAATAGGCCTTGAACGGCATCCGCATAGAGCCGCGCCAATTCGTTCCCCAACGTCGCAGCGTGATGAAGTTCGTTATCGGATGGAAGCTGTAACGCGAGTAAGCGCTCGCGCAGGGGTTGCGGATACGCCAAGTAAAAATGGCCGATGAGCGCGGGATGCGGGCTGCCGAAGTCGACCAGTACGGCATCGATGCCGTCGAGGCTGGTGCCGGACATGATGCCGATGGTGTGATCAGATAGGTTCATTTGTGCGGGTCGGGATTTATCCCGACGCGTTGCGGTGTCGGGATGAATCCCGACCTACATTCAATCGACGTAGGCCAGATTGATTTCGCGAAGCATCTCGATACGCGCCAGTAACGGTGAGGCGTTGGCGTGAAACGCCGCCATCTCGTCTGCGGCTATCGGCGCGGCGGTAGGCATGGCCACTTTGAGCGGGTTGCGTTGTGTGCCCGCAACACGAAACTCATAATGCAGATGCGGCCCGCTGGCCAAGCCGGTCGCGCCCACCAAGCCGATGACATCGCCCTGTTGGACGCGCTGGCCTTTTTTCAAGCCCTTGGCAAACGCCGATAAATGGCCGTACGCCGTGGTCACGTTGCCCGCGTGCTGCAAAATTACCAGCTTGCCATAACCGCCTTGCACCCCGGCAAACGCCACGCTGCCGTTGGCGGTGGCGCGGATGCGCGTTCCCTGCGGCGCGGCGTAATCCACACCCTTGTGGGCGCGCCAGGATTTCAGCACGGGATGAAAACGGGCGTTGGAGAAACCGGAACTGACCCGCGAGAATTCGATGGGCGAGCGCAAAAAAGCTTTGCGCAGGTTCTTGCCCTCGGCGGTGTAATAACCGCCGCTCCCCTCGCTGTCAGCCTTTTTACCCTGAAAATACACTGCACGATAGGGTTTTCCCTGATTCACAAACTCCACCGCCAGCACGCGCCCGGCCTTGATGGTCGCGCCTTCGTGGAAATACTCTTCGTATGTCACGGCAAAGCGGTCGCCTTTACGCAGGTCTTGATGGAAATCGATATCCGTGGAAAAAATCTCGGCAATCTGTATCGCCACGCTATCGGGCAGACCCGCGGCATCGGTGGCGGCAAACAGCGAACTGCGGATGATGCCGGAGCGCATCGCGATATGGGGCTGCAAGGCCATTTTGTGCTCGCTGATGCGGTAGCCCGCGCCGTTTTTTTCGACCCGCCATTCCTCGCTACTGCCGCTGCTGCTGCCCGTCGGGTAGCGCAATAAAAGCAAACCGCCCGCCGCATCCGTTTGCGCGTAAACACTGCGTCCCGGTATCAGTTGGCGCGACATTTTCGCGCTGCTGACACCGATCTCGCGTAACAGGTTCTGGGCGGATTGCGTGTTGACCTCCAAGCGCGCCAGCAAACTCGCCAGCGTATCTCCAGGGACGACGCGCACCTGCCGCCAGTACAGAAGCGGCTCATCCGCCGAGGAGGCGCGCACGCTTTCCAGCGGCTGCAAGGTCAGCGCTGCGGCGACCTCCTGTGTCGAAATCACCTCTCCAGCCGTTGGTGCGACGCCGTAAACAGCGGCCATGCCCAGCAACGGCAAGCTTGCCAATGCAACCCACCGGCGCAGTTTTTTTGCGCCCGCTGTCGGTGGTGCAGGGTGCTTTTGCGCTAAAATGCGGCTTTCATTGCTGGGCATACGTTTCCCGACTTTTTTGACGCGATGAGTCTAGCATGAAAGTGGCTAAACCCGTAGGTCGGGATTTATCCCGACAGCGGGGCGAATTGATGGTAACGTGAAGTCGGGCTAAAGCCCGACCTACTGCCCACCATTACCGACCTACGGTGACGATTTTTAAATATGGAAAAAATGCTGTCTGATTTAACCCCGAACCTGGCCAAACAACTCGAAATCATCCATCGCGGCGCGGATGAAATACTCGTCGCCGACGAACTCAAACAAAAATTGAGCCTCAGCGTGCAACACGGGCGACCGCTGCGCGTCAAGGCCGGCTTCGATCCGACCGCGCCCGACTTGCATTTGGGACACGCGGTGCTGCTCAACAAAATGCGCCAGTTGCAGGATTTGGGTCATCACGCGCTGTTTCTGATCGGCGATTTCACTGGCATGATCGGCGACCCCAGCGGCAAGAACGCCACGCGCCCGCCGCTGACGCGCGAGCAGGTGGCAGATAACGCCGAATCTTATACCCGCCAAGTTTACAAAATTCTGCACCCCGAAAAAACCGAGGTGGTGTTTAATTCCGCTTGGATGGATAAATTCAACGCCGCCGATTTGATTAAGCTCGCCGCCACCCACACCGTGGCGCGGATGCTGGAGCGCGACGACTTTTCCAAACGATACCAGAGCAACCAGCCGATCGCGATCCACGAATTTTTGTACCCGCTGATCCAGGGCTACGATTCGGTCGCGCTCAAAGCTGACATCGAATTGGGCGGTACCGACCAGAAATTCAATTTGCTGATGGGGCGCGAATTACAAAAGCATTTCGGTCAAGCACCGCAAATCATCCTCACCATGCCGCTGCTCGAAGGCTTGGACGGCGTGAACAAAATGTCCAAATCGCTCGGCAACTACATCGGCATCACCGAAAGCCCGACCGAAATTTTCGGCAAACTCATGTCGGTGTCGGATGATTTGATGTGGCGTTATATCGAACTTCTGTCGCAAGCATCCATCACCACGATCACCGGATGGAAGCGGGAAACGAGCGAGGGGCGCAACCCGCGCGACATCAAAGTGCAATTCGCGCAAGAAATCGTGGCGCGCTTTCACAGCAAGCAGGATGCGGCCGACGCGCTCGCCGATTTTGAGACGCGCTTCAAGCACGGCGCGCTGCCAGACGACATGCCGGAAATCACCTTGGCCGCTGTAAACGGCGCATTGCCGATCACGCAATTGCTCAAACAAGCCGGTCTCACCGCCAGCACCACCGAGGCGATGCGCATGATAGAGCAGGGCGGGGTGAGAATAAACGGCGAAAAAATCGGCGACAAAACCCTCGTGCTAAAAAGCGGCGAGACCGTCGTAATCCAAGTCGGCAAACGCAAGTTCGCCAGAGTCTGCATCTCGTAGGGGTGGGCCTTGCGCAGTTGCGTAGGGCGGATGAGCGCAGCGTTATCCGCCATCGGTCTCCCGTTTCATCGGCAAAACGGCGGATAACGCTGCGCTCATCCGCCCTACGAAGTGAGTGATTCTGACAAAATCTGCCACGCTCAAATTTTCTGCGCGCTGCTGTGGGTCAATTTCCAACGCCGCAAAATCTTCCTGCTTGAGATATTTTGCCAGCGTGTTCCGCAGGGTTTTGCGGCGCTGCGAAAAAGCGGCGGCGACGATGGCGGCAAATAATTGCTTATCGCCCTCGGCCACGACGGCACGTTCAAGCGGTCTCATGCGGACGATGGCGGATTCCACCTTGGGCGCGGGGCGAAACGCCTCCGGCGGCACGATAAACAACAACTCCATTTCAAAACGGCATTGCAACATCACTGACAGCCGCCCGTAATCTGGCGTGGAAGGCGCGGCCACCATGCGTTCGACCACTTCTTTTTGCAGCATGAAATGCAGGTCGAAGATGCGTTCGGCGTAACCGCTCAAGTGAAATAACAGCGGCGTGGAAATGTTATAAGGCAAATTGCCGACGACGCGCAGCTTATTCTCGTTACCTCTAACGAGCTTTCTGCAATTGGCGACAACTTGCGCGGGAACGCTCACCCCCTCACCCCGACCCTCTCCCCCAAGGGGAGAGGGAGAGGGCGGCCCCAATTCGCTGTCGCAAATTGGGGAAACATCAAGGAGGGCGGCAAAATCGAATTTCAGCGCGTCGGCCTGATGCACCGTCAACTTGCTTGCAGAAAATTCCTGGTGCAGGCGCGCGACGATATCGCGGTCGATTTCGACGACGTGCAGGTGCGGCAATTGCTGCAACAGCGGGCGCGTGAGCGCGCCCAGACCCGGGCCGATTTCGACCATCAGATCGTCCGGCGCGGGACGGATGGCGCGAACGATGTCGGCCACGACTTGCGCGTCCACGAGAAAATTTTGGCCGAAACGTTTGCGGGGGAGGTGTTCGGAATTTTGAATTTTGAATTTTAAATTTTAAATTTTCAAAGTTTACTCACTAGTCAGGAATATAGGCGACATTCGACGCGACTTTGTAGGTCGGGCTATGCCCGACAACGGTGCGAATTGTCGGGCATAGCCCGACCTACAAAAACCGGCTCGCGGCGCAGTGTTGTTTTAATTTCTGCCTGCTGTGTAATTCAAAATTAAAAACTCAAAATTCAAAATTGTTTTTGATTGCCAACGAGTTCCACCGCCGCGTCGATCGCCGCCAACATACTGCCCAAATCGGCCTTGCCGGTTCCCGCCAAATCCAGCGCGGTGCCGTGATCGACCGAGGTGCGGATAATCGGCAAACCCAGGGTGATGTTGACTCCCCGACCAAAGCTGGCGTGCTTGAGCACCGGCAACCCCTGGTCGTGATACATCGCAAAAATGCAATCGTAATCCTTGAGCTTGTCGGGGTTGAACAGCGTATCGGCGGGCAAGGGGCCGATGAGGTGCATCCCTTGGCCGCGCAATTTTTCCAGCACCGGGATGATGATGTCGATTTCTTCGCGTCCCAGATACCCGGATTCGCCCGCATGGGGATTGAGTCCGGCCACCGCAATGCGCGGCGCTTTGATGCTGAATTTGTCTGCCAAATCGCGATGAATAATGCGTAGCCGCGATTCCAGCCGCTCGGCGGTGATCGCCCCCGCCACGTCTTTGAGCGGCAGGTGCGTGGTCGCCAGAGTCACGCGCATCCCGCCACCCGCGAGCATCATCACGGTATCGCTGCGCGTGATCTCGGCGAGAAATTCGGTGTGGCCGCTGAAGAGAATGCCCGCGTCGTTGATGTTGCCCTTGTGCAAAGGGGCGGTGACCATCGCGGCGAATTCGTGGCTCAAACATCCGGCGACAGCGCGCTCCAAGGTGTTCAGCACATAGCGCGCATTGGCGGGATCGAGTTTGCCGGGGATGACGGGCGCAAGCAGCGGAAGGTGTAGCAGTTGCGGTTCCGAGTTGTCGGCAGCGGCGATGTAATCAGCGAATGCGAACGGCAACCCCAACAACTTGGCACGATCCTGCAACAGGCCTTTATCCGCAATCACCACCAAGCGACAAGGCAATGTCTGCCGTGCAAGCTGCACACACAAATCCGGCCCGATGCCCGCAGGCTCGCCGGAAGTGACCACTATTTTGAATTTTGAATTTTGAATTTTGAATTTTGAATTTTGAATTTTGAATTTTGAATTTTGAACCCAGATTATCCATTAGCCTAAAAACCGTTCGCCCTGAGCCTGTCGAAGGGTGCTTGTGGTTCGACAAGCTCACCACGAACGGACATTTCTGGGTTCCGTTTCGGCTAATGGATAATCTGGGTTGAATTTTGGTTTTAACTCAAAACTAAAAATTCAAAACTCAAAATTACTTTACCGCTCTTCCAGCCGATATTCCACATACGCTTGGTCGCGCAATTGCCGCAACCAATCTTGATACGCCTCGTCGCTTTTGCGCGCGCGGATCGCTTGGCGCGCGGCTTGGCGTTTTTTCTCCAGCGTCACATCCTGGTCGCGCCGTTCAAGCACTTCGATCAAATGCCAGCCAAAAGGCGTTTGCACCGGCTCGCTGATTTGTCCGGGTTTGAGCGCGTCCATGGCTTTTTCAAATTCGGGCACGGTCTCACCGGCGGAAAGCCAGTTGAGATCGCCGCCCGCCGCCGCACTGCCATCCTCTGAGTAGCGTTTTGCCAGTTCGGTAAAAGATTCGCCTTTGTTGAGCCGCGCTTTGAGTTGCACGATGCGTTGATTGGCATCAAACGCCGACACCAGTTCGCTGATTTTGACGAGGATGTGGCGGGCGTGCGTCTGGCTGATGAAAGTCGCGGGGTCGCCGCCGCGCCGCTCCAACAACCGCAGGATGTGAAAACCGTTGGGGCTGCGCAACAGCGGCGTGGTTTCGCCGACGCGCATGTTGGTGAGCGCCTCGACAAACACCGGTGCCAAGCGCGTCAAGGGTCGCCAATCGAGCACGCCGCCCTCCTGCGCATCGGACGCATCCGAGAATTCTGCAGCAACTTTGGCGAACGCTTCGCCGCCAGCAAGTTTTGCCAGTGCGGTCTCTGCCCGCTGGCGGCGCGCTTCGGTTTGGTCGAGCGTCGCGTTTTCGGCCACGCGCACCAGCAAATGCGAAATCCGGTATTCCTCGATCTTTCCGGACGCGGTTTCCTCGGTGCGGATATGGTTGCTCACTTCAATGTCGGTGATGACGATTTTGTTGTCTATCTCGCGCTCTTTGAGCCGCGCCAGAAGAATTTCTGTACGAATTTCCTCGCGGAATTTTTCAAAGGTGATGCCCTCGCGCTCCAGCGTAAAACGGAACTCGGACGGTGTCATCCCGTTATCCTGCGCGATGCGCTGCAAGGTTTTATCAAGCTGGTCATCGCTGACGCGCAAGCCGGACTCGCGCGCGATCTGCAGTTGCAAGCGGCTCAGAATAACGCGCTCCAACAACTGCTTTTCCAGCACCTCGCGCGGCGGCAAAGCCACGCCTTGTTTCTGCAATTGCCTGACGGCGGTTTTATACTGGTCGTTCAATTCCTTGCGGGTGATGACCTCTTCGTTGGCGACTGCGACGATACGGTCGATGGCCTCCATTTCGTTAACGGCGGGAGCTTGCTGCGAAAACGTATGCGTCGCCACCAATAGTGGCAGCGCGGCAAGCATCAAAACCGGGAGATTTTTGAAAACGATCACTGGGGAATCCTAGAAATAAAATGCCAAATAAATTAAATGTTGGAACAACCATTCGTAGGGGGAACGAAGTGCACCACGTGGTGCACGGAGTGCACCCTACATAAATGCTGGATTCCCGCCTACGCGGGAATGACGAATTATTAGCCGAGTAGGGTGCACGGAGTGCACCCTACAAACTGTCCTCTATCCTCTGTCATCTTCCCCCTGACCTCTGATACCCCGGCACGCTCCGCTTGAGCGTATCGAGCGGGTTGGAGCCGATCTGCGTCAAGCCACTCAATTCCAGTTGCACGAAAATCGCGGTGGCGGCTTCCTGGGTCGCGGTGGCGTAGCGCTGGAACACGAAGCGCGCCGACCAGCACGCGGCATTATACTCAAGCCCGCCCAGTCCTTCCAGAATTTTGCGGTCATTCAACGAATAGTTGATCCGCGCCACGCCGTGCCAGCGTCCGCTCAGGGGCCACTGCGCGGAAGCGTCCACTTGGCGCAACACGCTGTTGGTGTAGCGATAACCGAGATTGATAACTTTTCCCAGCTCCGCTTGGTAGCGGATAGCCGTATTGAATTTTTCGGTGCGCGACAGATTCTGGTTGTACTGCCAGCCCGCATCTGCGGTGATTTTCGGCGCGATCTGCCCGCCCAACGCCAACAGAAAATCCGATTTCGCGCCCGTCACCGGCGGCGTGCCGAGGGTCACGCGGCGGTCGCGAAAGTGCAGCCGCTGCCCCCCCGCGACCCGCAGGCGCTCGCTGCCGTTATCCGGGTCGAGCAGGCGCGATGTCAGCGCGATGGTCACTTGATCAGCATCGTTGATGCGGTCTTCGCCGCTGAAACGGTTTTCGGCAAACATCTGCGCGAAATTAAAATCGATTTCGGCGGAGTCGAAATTGGGCAGCGTGCTTTGATCGCGAAACGGCGCGCGCACGTAGTAGGCGCGGGGTTCGAGCGTCTGGATAAACCGCTCGCCGCGCAAGCGCAAGTCGCGCTCGAACACCACGCCGCTGTCGAGGCTGAAGATCGGCACGTTGCGGATGCGCGCCGCAGGGGTGGCCGGGTTGGCGATGGGGTTGACCGCCAAATCGTAGCGCGTGTGGTGCAACCCTAACTTGGGGGTGAAATGGGCAAACGAATTTTGCAACGGATAGCTGATGCTGGGATACAGCGTGAGGCGTTTACCGTTGATCAGCGTGGGGTGACTGAAATCTACCCAGCCACCGGAAAAATTCAGATCCGCGCCCGCCAGTTGTTGGCGGTTGGCAGACAACGTCAGTTGCGGGGTGCGATAGTAGGGCGGCGTAATCGGCGCGAGCGGGTCTTGCAGGGTTTGAAAACGCTGCACCAGCGTGTTGAAACTCCAACTGCCGTGCGCCGTATGGCCGCCATATGAAAGCGTGCCCTGGCGCAGCAAATTGGTCTGCGTGGTCAGCGTCACGCCGTTGGCCAAGTCGCGGAAATAAGCATCGTCGGAAACGCGGTTGAGATTCAACCCGCCGCTCCACCCTTCCCCAAAGCGCTGATCGTGCAACAGCGACATACCGTAGCGGCCGCGGTTGGCGATGCGGTCATCGGGCAGCATATCGAGATGCGCCACGCCATTGAACGATTTTTCCAAATAGCGGAACTCGTTGCCCAGCATCACCCCGCGTTTGCTCATCAGGCGCGGGGTCAGCGTGGCATCGCGGTTGGCGGCGATATTCCAGTAAAACGGCGCGGCGATTTCGGTGCCGCCGCTGGCGGTGCTGCCAAAAATCGGCGCGAGCAAACCCGATTTGCGCTGCCCGCCGAGCGCGAAATCCATCCACGGCGTGTACATAATCGGCACTTGCTTGAACACGATGCGCGCATTTTTTGCCACGCCGATTTGCTCGTTGCGGTCTACCGCCAAGTCGCTCACCCTCAAAAACCAATCATCATTTCCTGCCGGACAGGTAGTGTATTGCGTGTCTTTGAGGCGATATAGGTTTTTGCCCTCGAACAACAAAGTGGCCGCCGCGCCGCGCGCCTTGCGCTCGGTCTGCTTGCCGGTCTGATCGTCGGTGGTTTCTTCCACCAGACGAAACTCGGGCTGCGGCATTTCGCCTGTTTGCGTATCCAAATTGAGATTGAGCTTTGGTCCTCGCAACACGTCACCGCGCTTTTCGACACGCACATTGCCGTCCGCTTGCAGATCGCGGCTGATCTGAAAAAATTTCAAATGATCCGCAAAAATCGCCTGCTCGCCCTCGCGCAGCTCCACCTGACCGCTCGCCTCAAAAATCTCTTGCTGGTCGCCTTCGATGCGTTCGGCCTCGATGGTCACCGGAGGGGGCGCTTGCTCCGCTGCTTGGGCAAACGCCTTCGCGGAAAGAAAAACAAATACAAACAAGAAAAATCTGGTCGGGGACATGTTTATCAGTTTTTGCTTGAACGAATTCGTGGCGCGCGCCGTGCGCACGACCCAATCTTTTTCATGAGCGCAAAATTGAGGCGCACAAATTTGGAATGCCGCAAGTGTAACAAAAAACACTCTGTTCGCACCGCTTTACCCCGTTGCATTTGCGGGACGAAATTGCATTTGTAGGTCGGGCTATGCCCGACAAACCCTGCGCGTTAAACGCGTTGCGGGTCAAACGTGGGGCAATGTCGGGCATAGCCCGACCTACAAAATCTCCTCGCTCACCGCCAGAGAACGTAGAGAACGTAGCCCGGATGAAATCCGGGAAGACTGCGGTTTGAATGCGCTGCGCTCCCGGATTACGCTGCGCTTCATCCAGGCTACAAAAACTACAAAACCGCCGCCCCCTTGCAGTGCAGCCCGCCTCTACAACGCCCCGTTTTAGTGCATCGCGCCTTCGCCAGTATCACAAGATGTATGCAATATATTGAATTGACAGTTGTTTTTTGATTGGCACGGTATGTGCTGATACCGATAACTGTAACGCGAGCGAGTTATCCATTTTTTATTTTTTAACTTAGAGAGAGGACTTCATCATGAACAAACGCAAATTAGTAACTTCCCTTGTGCTGGCGGGCTTGAGTCTAGCCGCCGTGACCGCGTCGGCACAGACGGCACCCTCGCACAAAGAAGATAAGCACGTCATCCCTGCCGCACCCGATAGCACTTTCACCGGCAACGCCGGCGTTTACAGCCAGTATATTTTTCGCGGGCTGGCGCAAACCAACGGCGATCCGGCTTTGCAGGGTGGCTTAGATTACGCGCATTCGAGCGGGTTTTATGCGGGCGCGTGGGGGTCGAACGTGAGTTGGTTGAGGGAAAATATAACAACTACTGCCGCACCTTGCACCCCCCTCCTCCCATGTGTTGCCGGCTCATACGCTCAAGGCGGCAGCTTGGAACTTGATCTTTACGCCGGTTACAAGGGCAGCTTCGCTTCCGATTTCACTTACGACGTGGGTATTTTGAAATACTGGTATCCCGGAACAGTCACTGCCATAGGACAGAACACATCCACTTTGTACAACGTCAAAGCGGATACAACCGAGGTGTACGCCGCGCTGGGTTGGAAATGGTTGTCGGCGAAGTATTCGCATAGCTTGGGCGACACCTTCGGCACCGACTCTGCCAACGGCACGTATTACTTGGACTTGTCGGCGACGTACCCCGTGGCTGAAACTGGCTTGACCTTGGGTGTGCATTACGGCATCCAAAAATATAAGGGGTCAGACCCTCGTATTGCTGCGGTCACCACTAACGACGAGCTGTATAGCTACAACGATTACCGCATCAGCGCGGCTTACGACATGGGCAAAAGCTCCAAAACCCTGACAGGCGTGGAACTCGGCATCATGTACACCGGCACCAGCAGTGCTAGCCCGTGCGGGTATGGTGCATATAACCAAGTGGGCACTGCGAGCGGTGCCGCTTGTGCGGGTGTTTATCCCAAAGACATCTCCAACAACCGCACCACCGCTTGGCTGAAAAAGACTTTTTGATAAAGCGTTCAACCTGACTTGTGTGGCGCATGGAATGTCAGCTCCCCCCTTTGAAAAAGGGGGGCAGGGGGGATTTAAGATGTGACAAGAAACCCAAATCCCCCTCAATCCCCCTTTTACAAAGGGGGAAGCGCTTAGCATAAGTCAGGGTGCGTGGCGCACAGCCCGCATAATCAGGGACATTTGGAATGCAATTGAAATATCTCATCAAGGAGAAATCATGAAATTCGTCACCGCTATCATCAAGCCGTTCAAGCTCGACGAAGTGCGTGAAGCCCTTTCCGCGATCGGCGTGCAGGGCATCACCGTCACCGAGGTCAAGGGCTTCGGGCGACAAAAGGGACACACCGAGCTGTACCGCGGCGCGGAATACGTGGTCGATTTTTTACCCAAGGTAAAAATTGAAGCCGCCATCGCCGACGACATGCTCGACCGTGTCATCGAAGCCATCGAAAAATCCGCCAATACCGGCAAAATCGGCGACGGCAAGATTTTTGTTTTCGACCTGCAACAAGTCATGCGTATCCGCACCGGTGAGACCGGCGTGGAAGCGCTTTAGGAGAACACCATGAAGAAACTTTTATCGAAATTCGCGCTGCTGGTCGTGGCTTCCGTAGGTCGGGCTTTAGCCCGACATTGCTCATCTGTCGGGCTAAAGCCCGACCTACGAATGATATCGCTCCCACGCGAGGCAAAGGAGCGTGGCCTGAGCCGCTCTGCGGCTGCGCTAGGACGCGGGAGCGTCCCGAGCGGCGTTCCCACGCAGAGCGTGGGAACGATAAAGCTGGTGGCTAGGCTTGCACTCGTGACCGCCTTGGGCGGCGCATTTAGCATTGCCTTGCCCGCGTTGGCTGCGGACACGCCGACGGCTTCTGCGCCGGCCACGTCCGCTCCCGCAACCGACGCGCCCGCTGCGGCAGCACCCGCCACCGCTGCACCCACCGCACCTGCGGCGGCTACCCCCGCCCCCCCATCGCCCAACAAGGGCGACACCGCATGGCTGATGACCGCGACTTTGCTGGTGATCATGATGTGTATCCCCGGCTTGGCCTTGTTTTATGGCGGGTTGGTGCGCAGCAAAAACATGCTGTCGGTGCTGATGCAAGTGTTTTCGATATTTGCGTTAATTACCGTGCTGTGGGCGGTGTACGGTTATTCGCTGGCGTTCACGCAGGGCAACGCCTTCATCGGCGGCTTTGATCGTCTGTTCCTCAAGGGTATTTTCGATCCCGCCAGCGGTGCGGTCGCCAACGCGGCCACGTTTAGCAAAGGCGTGGTGGTGCCGGAATTCGCCTTTGTCGCGTTCCAGGCGACGTTCGCTGCGATCACCGTGGCACTGGTGGTCGGCGCATTTGCCGAGCGCATGAAGTTTGCGGCGGTGCTGATGTTTTCCGCGCTGTGGTTTACCTTCTCTTACCTGCCGATCGCGCACATGGTGTGGTTCTGGCCGGGGCCGGACGCTTATACCGACGCGGCCGCAGGCGAGGCCGCCACGGCAGTTTCTGGCTGGCTGTTCCAAAAAGGCGCGCTCGATTTTGCGGGCGGCACGGTGGTGCATATCAACGCCGGGATAGCCGCGCTGGTCGGCGCTTTCATGGTCGGCAAACGCATCGGCTACGGTCGCGAAGCGATGACCCCGCACAGCCTCACCATGACCATGATCGGCGCGTCGCTGCTGTGGGTGGGCTGGTTCGGTTTCAACGCCGGCTCCGCGCTGGAAGCGGGCGGCACGGCGACGCTGGCGTTCGCCAACACGCTCATCGCCACGGCAGCGGCAACACTTGCGTGGCTGCTGATCGAGTGGATAGTGAAAGGCAAACCCTCGATGCTGGGCGCGGCTTCGGGTGCAGTGGCCGGGCTGGTCGCCATCACCCCGGCGTGCGGTTGGGTGGGTATCGGCGGCGGCATGGCGATCGGCTTCGTCGCGGGCGTGGCGTGTTTTTGGGGCGTGACCGGCTTGAAGAAAATGTTGGGCGCAGATGACTCGCTCGATGTGTTCGGCATCCACGGCATCGGCGGCATCGTCGGCGCGCTACTCACCGGCGTGTTCAACACCTGGAGCTTGGGCGGCACCGGCATCGTCGATTATGTCAACAACACCCTCATCGACACCAGCATCGGTGCACAAGTGTGGATACAAGCGCAAGCGGTACTGACTTCGGTGGTCTGGTCGGGCGTGGTGGCCTTCATCTGCTACAAAATTGTCGATATGACCATCGGCCTGCGCGTCTCCGAGGAAAAAGAACGCGAAGGCCTGGACATCACCGAACACGGCGAGACCGCGTACCACCTGTAATCGAATTATCTCCGATAATCCGATGTGAAAAAGGCGTTTGGGGCAACCCGAACGCCTTTTTCGTTTTATCCTAAAAAACGCAGTTGAAGGCGATGTGGGTGCGAATTTTTTCGCACGATCGAAGAGTTCTGTGCGAATGAATTCGCTCCCACAACCCCAACTTAATTCTATGAAAATAATCAACTTTCGCCTTCAACTGCGTTTTTTAGGTTTATCGCTCCATCCCCTTTTGTCATCGCCTCCCCCTTTGCAAAAGGGGGAGAGCTTGCGAGTGGGCAGAGAGGGATTTTTGGTCCGCGTTAACTTCCACCGCTAAATCCCCTGGCCCCAATGCTGTTAAGGGCACCTCTATTAATTGCCTAAATTTTAAGCAACAAATAATTGATGCTTATGTCATCCAGAAGGAATGGCTGCGCGTTAATGGGAGGGGCGCAATTATAAAGGGGAAAGAGCATGAAAGGACAGC
>Ga0209824_10001186_pt1 | contig 15126 bp, 6 predicted proteins | sample VDWuncwatermetaG_FD_184124 | JGI IMG/M metagenome (GOLD analysis project Ga0209824, IMG submission 184124) | Wastewater microbial communities from Netherlands to study Microbial Dark Matter (Phase II) - VDW unchlorinated drinking water (SPAdes)... ... | reverse complement strand
TCCGTCCTCGCCTTTTCCTCGCTTTTTGCCTGAGGGCCGGTCAACGAAAAATGGGTGTCTCCGACGAAATGCTTCTCTTCCCAAATCAGTTTCTGGGTGCGGTTATCCCAAAGGGAAAGGTCTACCATCAACGTGAGGCGGTATTCTGAAATCTCCTCCGTACTGGTATAGCGGAGAGGCTCCCGGATGAATTTTTTCAGTTTTCCCTTTAAGACAGCGTCGGCCAATTCTTTGGAGGTGACACGCAGCGACCCGTCGAAAAGGAAACGATCAATGACCCCGTTGGTGAGCTCAATTTCAAGAGCGGGTTCGTAGGTTCCGTTTTGAAAGGTTTCGACATAAATCGTTTTGAGGCCATGGGGGGGTGTTGTCTTGAGCGTATACCCACACCCCGATATCGTCAAAAGGAGAAAAAGCACGGTCGCAGCCCTCTTCACTTCTTTTTTTCCTTCTTCTCAAGGACCGTTAATTTCTCAAGGGCAAGGCCCGCCCAGTGACTCTCTCCGTACTGTTCGATAATTTTATTGTAATAGATCTTCGCCGACGCCAAAGATCCATTTTTGGCGTAAAATTCTGCGATATCAAAAGCTTTCTTCGCTTTCCTACCCTTGAGTTCGCGGGTCGCTTCCTGGGATTCTTGAACCAGTTCACTCTGTGGATGTTCCGCTACAAATTTCGAAAATTCCTCGATCGCCTTATCGGTGTCCTCCTCGTCGTAACTGGCGGCGCGGGACATCTTAAAAGTGACCAGTGCAATCTGATATTTTGCATCATCCACCAGTTCGCTTTTCGGGTAATTTTCGATCAGCTTCTCAAAAGCCTCCCGCGCATTCGGATACTCCCCCATCTTTTTGTAGCCCTCACTGATTTTATATTGGGCCAGTTCCCCGTATGAGCCGTAAGGGGCATTTTCAATAACCTGCTTAAAAATTTCGACCGCCTTTCCATAGGAAGGTAAAATTTCAAGCCCTGCGATCTTCCGCTTTTTTCCGTTGAAAAAGAGATTTCCAATGCGGTATTCGTGCTCGATCACTTCCTGAATCCTGGCGCTGTTGGGATATTTCTTGATCACCCCTTCGTAGGCGTTAAAAGCTGCATCATAATTTTCGAGTGTTTCTTGGCAAAGACCTATATAGAACTGCCCCTCCGCCGCTTCGTGACTGCGCGGATAACGGCGTACCAAAGTCTCCATTTCCTGAAGTGCGCGGGGATACTCTTTGGCCTCATAAAAAGAGAGGGCCCATGCGAGTTGTTCTTTGGGAGTCTGTTTTGCGATTCTCTCGGGGTTCGCGAATTTTGACGTTTTCGGAGTCCAGATCCAAAAACCGGCGGAGGTTTCCTGAAAAAGAAGAAGGAGAACCCCTATCTGAAAGAAGAGAAAAAAGCGCTTCTGCATCATGAAGGTATTATGGCATATCCCTCGAGAGATTGTCAATGCGAGGGACGCTTCGATAAAGTGACGGGAAACTTTTTAAGAGGTGTGCGGAAAACTACATATTTTCCTAACGCAGATTTCCAAGTAGGAATCCCCCTTCAGTGAAAGAGGTGCAGAACGCACCGCCTTCACTACAGGGCAATGGTGTAGGGGAAATCTCTGTAACTCTCCTGCCTCAAAGAAGGGGCGGGTCTTTCGGATGGGGTTGAAAGGTTCTGATCCACAAAATGGTTAATCCGCTTCCGACTCGGTTCAGAGATATCTGAAAACTGGATCCCCACGTCATGCTGATAACTGTAAGGAAGTTTTTGGATCCAGACCACCTTCCCAACCGCTCTGAGCGCCTCGCTGGCCGGGTGCAGGAAGAATTCGAGCTTGATCTTGGAGTTGACCGGCAGAAACTCCCGCGAGACCAACCTCACACCACCCCCTCCGATATCCTTGGTTAAGGTATCTTGAGAGCGGCTTTCTTCCCCTCCGAACCGGACCGGAATATGGGAGTTTAACCTTGGAAATTCTCTCCTCCCCAGTAAAACCGTTCCGTTTCTTCTTTCCATATTTTTACCTATCCCTTTCTATCACAGCATGTTAAACATACTTTTTTTATACTTTAAAAAACTCGGATGAAATAAAAAACCCTACTCTTCCCATTGAAAGAATAGGGTTCCGCGAGTCCAAAAGACTCACTTCAAGAAATGGCCATCTATTTACTTGTCAAGGTAGCTTCCCTGCGACCCCACTCTTCCGAATGGGGTTTCTAGCTGTTACAAAGTATACCACAAAATAGAAGAATGTCAAGACTTTTTTAAAAAATTATTAACAGTGGAAAGTTAGATTCAATAGATAGGTAGTTTTTATTTTACCTCCCTTCCCTCCCTGTTTCAATAAAAATATTCTCGCCGTCGGAAACCACATGGATCGCGCCGGTGTCGACGGTTTGATAGATCGGAATCCTAAAGTGATCTAAGAGTGAGATGGTTTTTAGTGAAGGGAGATGAAATCCCTCTTTTTCACCGACGCTGATCACCGCGATGTTCGGCGACACAGCCCTTAGAAATGAAGCGGCCTCTTCCCCCAGATCTCCTCCATGGTGAGGCATTTTCAATATCTCTGCGCGAAGGTCTTGTCCCGAACGTCTGAGATCTTCTAACGCCCTTTCTTGGATATCCGCTGTAAATAACAGGTGAACGTCTCCGTGGGTCAGTTTTAATACAACGCCGTTATTGTTTTCATCTCTGCCTGTTCCTCTCAAAAAAGGTGTCGGCGGGTTAAGGATTTCTAAAGAAACGCCCGGATACCCTGTAATCTTTTGACCCCGATGAAGCAAGATCGGTTTGATGCGCAGTTTCTTAAGTGTCTTCCGGTATCGTCGATAGGCAACGGTATCCTTTGGAAATCCGCTCTCAAAAACATAATGAGGATGGAAAGCTTCGAGGACTGTGGGAACTCCGCCGACATGGTCCTGATCCGCGTGCGTCAGGAGAACGGCATCCAGCCGATAGATATTTCTTTTCCAAAAGAAAGGAGCAATCACTTTTCTCCCTGCGTCAAAACCTTCTCTCCTGTCGCCTCCGTCAATCAGAAGATTCCCCCCTCTGGGAAACTCAAGAAAAATGGCATCTCCATGGCCTACATCTAAAAATGTGGCTTTTACTTTCGAAGGGGCTTTCTCGAAAAGAGGACCCCACACGGAGACATTAAAGAAAATGAGGGTAAGCATACAAGTCTTCCATCGGAGGCGTCGAAAACTTTTCAAAAGGAATATTCCGAGCATCAGGTAATAGACAATGAGAAAAGGGGCGGAAGCGGCGAAATGGAATGACCCAAAAGGGATTCGATCAAAACACTCTGTGAGACTCACGAGAAGTGAAAGTAACATCCCTTCTATCCTCAGAAAAATGGCGGGGAGAACCGGAAAGAGAGGGTTCACGATAAACCAAAGGACACCCATTCCTACAATCGGAAATAAAAGAGGGATGACAAAACAGTTTGCAATCCAGCTCACGGGACTCACACTATAAAAGTGATAAGCCACCACAGGCCATATGCCGACCCAGACACCGATAGAGATAATAAATAGCTCGCAAAAATACCGGGCCGCGCGGCTTAAAAAAGAGAGGGGCCTCTTTTGCTTGAAAAAAGCTTTGAATTTCTCATCGGTGAGAAAGAGAAAGAAAACAGAAAGGAATGAGAGCTGAAATCCTACCTCATAAAGGTAAAAAGGATTAAAGAGGAGGAGCAAAAGATAAGCAAAAGAGAGGATATTTAATAAAAAAACTTCCCGCCCGAGAAGAGACCCCAAAAGGTATAACATGATCATCACAGTAGACCGGACTACCGGCGGCGAGCCTCCTACAAGAGTGGCATAAACGGAAAGGAAAAAAAGTGTGAAGAAAAATGCGAGGTGTTTTCGGAGCCGCAGGATTTTAAACAAAAGATAAATCAGCGTCGCAAAAATTCCGACGTGGAGCCCGCTGATAGAAAGAAGATGAACCGTGCCGGTTCTTGTGAAAAGGTCCCAAAGCTCCCCTTCAAGTCGCGAACGGTCCCCTAATATCATCGCTCCAAAAAGAGCGGCCTCTTTCTTGGGGAGCATCTGGTACACCGAGCCCAAGGCCTTCTGTCTGAGCGGAACAAGCGCCCTTAAGAAAAAAGACGCGTGATTTCTCCCCAAACATAAAAGACCGTGATAGGGCTTGACGTGAAGGGTACCGTCAATCCCTCTCCTTTTCAGAAAAGAAGCAAGATCAAATTCGCCGGGGTTTCCGGCGCTTTTCAGGTTGTAGAAGGAACCCTCCACCATGATTTCTTCCCCGTAAGGTGGAGGAGGATGGTCCGAAGCAAAAACGCGGAGACGACCCGAGATATCCTTCCATCTTGCACCTCTTTTCAAAGAAAGAGCGCGGAGGTCAAAAGAACTTTTCTCTCCTTCTAGAGAAATGGGTTCTGTCTCAACAATGCCTATCAAACGGACTACGGCGGAGGATTTTGAAATGAAATGGGTAATGGTGTGAGGGCTTTTTGAAGAGGCAAGTTCTCCTCGAAGAATTCCTAAACAAAAGAAAACGGCCGCCAGAAAAAGCGCTGATGACTTAGCGTGACGTAACCCAAAAACAACGAGACAGAAAAAAGTGGCAAGAATAAAAACAATCCAGAAAGGAAATTGGACTTGGGAAGAAGCCAACACTCCGAGGGTAAAAAAGAGACCGCTTGAAAGGAGAATCGATTTATTCAAATACGAGAAGGTCTTTTAACGCTTCGTAGGTTTTGGCTCCGATCCCTTTCACTTGCATCATATCTTCTTTCTTTTGAAACCCGTGAGTTTCCCGATAGGCAACAATCCGTTTGGCGAGCTGCAACCCTACGTGGGGAAGCCGGGCAAAGTCTTCTAGGGTTCCTTTGGTCAGAGAGATTTTTTTTGAAGCTTCAAAAGCACTTTCGTCCTCACGGATCTGCGCCGAAGAGGAAATCACCTTGAGAGAAAAAGAGGGATCATTTCTCCGGGAATAGGATATCCCCATCCCTAGAAGAAGCGCGACGCTCAAGAAAAGGAGAGTCAATTTTTCTGAACGGCTTGGGCTATTCATGGAAAATTACCCGATGACGAGGTTGACCAGTTTTTGGGGAACGATGACCCACTGTTTTATAGACTTCCCGTCCATCCATTTTTTGACGGAGGGATCGTCGAGGACCTTTTGCTTCAGGGTCGCTTCTGAAATGTCGGAAGAGACGTTGAATTTGGAGCGAACCTTCCCGTTAATCTGCACGATGAGAGTGAATTCTTCTGCTTCGAGTGCTGCGGGATCATACTCAGGCCACGGGGAACGGAAAATGCTTCCTTTGTGCCCGAGGCAAGACCACATCTCTTCCGAAAGATGCGGCGTAAAAGGGGCGAGGAGAAGGACAAGATTTTCCAATACAGACCGGAGAAGCGTTTTCTCATTTTCTTTGAGCGGTCTTTCCTCCTCACCGAGAGTGCGGTAAATGTCATTCACAAGCTCCATGATGGAGGCGATGGCGGTGTTAAACCGAAAAGAACCTTCCATATCGTCGGTGACTTTTTTGAGAGTCGTATGCAGTTTCCTGTGAAGGGCCACAGACGCTTCATCCAAGCCGGGCGGAGACGAAGGAGTAGCAGTAAGCATCCCACGCGCCGAAAGAGTTTGCAAAAGCCGCCAAACCCTGTTTAGAAATCGGAAAGACCCTTCCACCGCACGGTCGTTCCATTCGGCATCCTTCTCAGGAGGACCGATAAAAAGAGTATAGAGCCGCACCGTATCTGCGCCGAAACGTTCAATCAGTTCATCGGGGCTGACCACGTTCCCCTTCGACTTCGACATTTTCATCCCATCCTTAATGATCATCCCCTGGGTAAAAAGCCGGTTAAAGGGTTCATCGAAGCCGACGTATTTCAGGTCATACAACACCTTCACAACGAAACGGGAATAGAGAAGATGGAGAATCGCATGTTCAACACCCCCGATATATTGGTCAACGGGAAGCCACCGGTTGACGACGGCACTCTCGAACGGTCTTTCAGCATCCTTCGGGGAAAGATAACGGAGAAAATACCAGCTCGAATCGACAAAGGTATCCATCGTATCGATTTCTCGCCGTCCTTCCCCTTTGCACTTCGGGCAGCGACTTTTTACAAATTCCTCAGCATATTTCAGGGGAGATTCGCCGGTCGGCTTAAATGACACCTTCTCGGGCAGAAGAACGGGAAGATCTCTCTCGGGGACAGGAACAATGCCGCAGCGATCACAGTAAATCATCGGGATCGGCGCCCCCCAGTAACGCTGACGTGAAATGAGCCAGTCCCGAAGCCGATAGGCGGATGAGCGATGCCCGATTTTGTTTTTCTCCATGAAATCGGCAATTTTCTCCATCGCTTCAAGATTCGAAAGGCCGTTGAAGGGATCTGAGTTCACCATCCTCCCTTCCTCGATATAGGCCTCTTTCATCGTTTTGGCATCCAAAGGTTTTTTGGGATTGTCGATGACGACTTCAATAGGAAGACCGTACTTCTTGGCAAATTCAAAATCCCTCTGGTCGTGTGCCGGCACAGCCATCACGGCCCCTGTCCCATATTCAAGGAGAACATGATTGGCCACCCAAAGAGGAATTTTTTTTCCGTTCACAGGATTGATGACATACCGGCCGGTAAAAATTCCTTCTTTCTTTGCCTCAAGCCGAGAACGCTCGACCTTGTTCTGTTTCAGGACCCGCTCTACAAACTCGTGGATTTTGTCACGGTTTTCCGAAGAGGCGATCAGCGATTCGAGGCGGGGATGTTCCGGGGCAAGGACCATGGTGGTTGCCCCGTAAATCGTATCGACGCGGGTTGTGAAACAGGTGAGAGGTTCTTTATCTCCGACGACCGGAAAATAGATCTCAACGCCTTGGCTTTTCCCGATCCAGTTCCGCTGCATGATCCGGACCTTTTCCGGCCAAGAGGTGAGTGTGTCGATATCGGCGAGGAGCCGTTCGGCATAGTCGGTGATTTTAAAAAACCACTGTTCGAGAAATTTCTGAACCACCGGCGTGTCGCACCGTTCGCAGTGGCCGTTGATCACCTGTTCATTGGCGAGAACCGTTTGGCAGGAAGAACACCAGTTTGCCGCCGCACGTTTTTTATAGGCGAGTCCTTTTTCATAAAGTTTCAGAAAGATCCACTGGCTCCATCGGTAATACTCAGGAAGGCAGGCGGTGACTTCCCTTCTCCAGTCATAACAGACACCCCACTGCCGGAGCTGCCGTTTCATTGTGGCAATGTTGGCCAAGGTAGATTCCTTGGGATGGCGGCCCCCCTTGATCGCCGCATTTTCCGCAGGAAGACCGAAAGCGTCCCATCCTATCGGGGCAAGGACATTGTAGCCTCCCATGAGTTTATAACGGGCCACCACGTCGCCGATAATGTAGTTCCGGCCATGTCCGACATGGAGCATGGAGGAAGGATAAGGAAACATCACCAGGCAATAATATTTCTTATCGGAGCGGGAGGTGTCCGCCTCGAAAAGACGGTCTTTTTCCCAAAAATTCTGCCACTTCGGCTCAATGGTCTTGAAAGGGTAGATTTCTTCCATCTTTTTATTGTGTTTTCGTCGAATTTTCCGTATAATCGCACTTCATGGGGCAGTGGTGCAGTTGGGAGCACACCTGAATGGCATTCAGGAGGTCAGGGGTTCGATCCCCCTCTGCTCCACCAACTCTTTTTATCATAACACAAGTCATCCATAAAAGAAAAGGAGCCGACTGAACGGCTCCTTTTCTTTTCTATATGGTACGAAAACCGCTATCTTTTTTTACGTTTTTTGGCGGCTTTCTTTCTCTTTTTCGCCATTGAGGTACTTGACCCCCTTCCTCTGTCAGAAGTGACAGCCAAAACCACCCCCGCGAGGGGCGGTTACCTCAACGAACAGGTACTAAACATAGTATATCATACACTAAAAAAGCCATTTTGTCAATAAGGCCATGACTTACGGAGTCCTCTGGACGACGTAAGTCATTTGGCCGAATTTCCGCCAGAGGCGGATCCGCCTTTGGCGGAGATCCCAAGGAGCCGAGGTTTCCCTATGTGACAAGGGATCTCAATTGAAAGTTTCACAAAACCGATTATAATGGAAGGCATGCCGAAGTGGCGGAATTGGTATACGCGCCGGTCTCAAAAACCGGTGGGGGCAACCCCGTGAGAGTTCGACCCTCTCCTTCGGCACCACTTTAGTGTACGGTTCACGGTGTACGGTTTACGGTAATTTTTTCTCCTTCTCTTACCTTCCTTAACAAAACCGGAGAAGCGTCTGTCTTCCCAATGAGGGTAACTTCACTCGCCGGCCTTGGCTCATTTTTTCTAGAGGCAGGGGTCTTACCGAAAAAGATGCAGAAACAGTGTCCATCCGGCCAATAGCCGACATCCCCGATAGACACCTCAAGCGTCGGCTTTTCATTTTTCATCTTCACCGGAATCTCGAAATAAATCTCCTCTCCCCACCGCTCGGCGATGGATTCAATCGGGAGCGCTTTGAGGATCGCCTCGGCTGTTTGGGTTTGGTTCAGGGCAACGTCAAATTGGATAGCACTGCATTGTATTGTAATCGTTGCCATAGAACTCCTTGTTGGTACCGCAGTTCCCACGCTCCCGCTCAGAGAGATTCAGCATCGGTTTGTATTCCAAGATTCGGTTGATGTGTCCTCGCCTCATCTACTTCGCGGTCGGTGGGAAGCCGCGTTACCTTGAATGTGTTATTCAACTCTTCCAGATAGCGGATGTCGAGTGGTTGTGGTGAGACGCATGTAGCTCGACTGATGGTTCGACTGCGCTCACCATCCCTCGAACCATCCCGAGCGAGGTCGAGGTACAAGCGCAGCGACGCGCGCTGGGCGTCGCAAGCGGTGCGGCGAAGGCAAGGCCGAGTGGCTTTAGGATGATGAAAAACTGGGAAACTGTCAAGCGGAAAAGTTAGACGGAATTGAGGTACTCTACGTAGGCGCGGAAATAGGGGTCTTCGACAGGGGCAGGTTCTACATAGATTTTGCTTCCGATGAATGTTAAAAGACCCTTGATATCCTTCAGAGAGGCTTCGGGGTCGCTTGTTCCCACGAACTCCGCCGCTGCTGTCACAAGAAGTGGAGCAAGATTCATCTCAGTGTCTTCTCCACCTCTCCGTGGCTGATAAACAACAAGCCGTGCCTTCAGGTTTTCCTTCCAGACGACAAAACGTTTCAGCATGATATATTTAGTCCAGTCCTTCGCTTCGGGTGCAGAAGCAACGATCACGACGTTTGAATCGTCTCCCCATCGGGCCCTAAGTCTTTCTTCAGAAAGGCTCGTATCGAGAAAATCCCCTACTTTAATCCTATAGACAAGAGAGGGCTCGCGCCCATACTTCCTAAGCGTTTCTCTGTCTCCATATCCCTCAAGGAGATCATGCGTCACAACGGCATAAAATTGTTCCCGGCGGAGATGATGCCTGCTCAGATAGGCTTCGACGTCTTCGAATTTCATGCTTGGATCATCGATTAAAAGAACAACCCTAAAGACACTTTGTTCGTTATTGAGAGGATTTCTAGTTTCCTCCGCCAAATGGTCAAGAGCAAGAGAAAAACTTTCTCCAAGATCTTCTCGAAGGATCGAGGAATGGAAAAGAAGAAATTCGGCATCCTTCTTCTCTCTCAGTTTCGGACTTGCTTCTTTAAGCGTCTGGCTTGCTGAACGATGAAAGAATTGTCCATGTTCCAAAAGCCACGCCAGTTCTTTTGCCACATATTTCTTTGCGCCGTCCTCCGCCGCCTTTGTAGCTTGATAGACCTTAAAGAATCCCCGTATCTCCTCAGAACTCCGGGGGGAGACTTTGGGGAGATAGACAATGGCGCTTACGTTATCATCGACCTTTTTTTCCTGCAGGCGTTTATGGACCAAGACTTGTGCGGAAAATTCCAAATGCATTCCCTGAATCAGCTCTTTCACCCGGTCGGCCCCTTTCCCTTTTACATCGCTGACCAAGCCGTCCGAGGCAAGGAGCACGACACTCTTTTCTCCAAGCGGAACTTCGAAAAGTTCTGGCTCTTGGGAAAGGAATGATCGAAACCTTTTATCCCCTAAAGTTCGGCTGGGACGGATCCCGCTCGGGTCGGTAACTCCTCTTGAGAGGAGCCGCTCCCCCTTGTCATAATGCGCTCCGCGGCGGACGGCATTCTCCCTCTCCACCTCGTTGAAGATCACATTATGTTCAGGACCAAGGAAAAGTTCTCCTTTCTCATTTTCAATAAGAACGGGCGCATCTCCTAGAACCGCCCCATAGGCTTTCTTTTCTGTGCTCGGGATCACCACCATTGAAAGGACAAGTCCTGAATCTGAATTCATATTTTTTGTCAATTCATCAAGTGCCTTAAAAGTGTCTTTCTCTGTTTCCGGGATATCGCCCTCTTTTTCATGAAGGGCATTTTCAAAAATAGAAGGGAGTTTCTGTTTCACAAGATGGGCCGCTTGTTCGTCGACATGTCCATCAATCACTGCGAGAAGATCTCCCCATCCTGGAATAGAATGAACGACAATGCGATCTTCTTGTCCCTCTCGTCCCCTCCCGATATTTGACGCAAAAGTAATTTCCCCTCCACCCTGAGCAGGTTGCACACCGTCTTCTTCTGGTACATGCCAGCTATACCTTCCCCTCGTATAGAGCCAGAACCCACCGACAAAGCGGTGGTTTTCCATTCTCCACCTTCCGTCGAGGTTTTGCTCAAAAATCTCGATCCCTTCCTCGAGCTGCTCTTTGGAATGAAGCTTGTATCTATCATAAGGATGGTATGTTTTGCCTTCTTCCACAAGTTTCAATTCCTCTCTGGCCTGTTCTAATCCTAGTCGAATTTTTGCCTCAACAAGCTTATCGACGAGAAGGGAATTGCTCGCTGCACTCTTTGTCTTAGTCTTACTGATAATGTGGCGCATTACAACATCGGGCCGAAAGAGCATGCCGCCGATTCTGTCGTTTTCCGGACCGGGGCCATATTTTTGAGTAAAAGGAAGGAGGTGTTCTCCCATCCGGACCCCCCCTGCAACAATACTTCCGAAACCGATCCGGATATCGATGGAGCTCATTCTCCGCTCCTCAAAGGCCTTGAGGAGGTCCGTATCTGGAAGGCCGAGAGGAGTGTTTGTGGCGACAAATGCGCTATCCGCATAGACCCGCCCGGGCAACTCAGGATTGACATAGGATCCCCCTCCCCAGTTGGTGACATTCGGAACCTGATGTTGTTCTCCTTTTTCATCAGAGAAAAGAATCGGTAGTGTAGAGAGATACAAAATGCGGCTTGCAAGGTGATGGTCTGTAAGGCCTGCGACCTGGGAATGAGAGACCCGTGATCCGATGACACTATCATCGAGCGAGTCAACCTCAACAAGGGTTGCATAAGGTTCAAGGGTATTACGTCTTCCGACGGAACTGTTTCTGACCAAAGCGCCATTTCCTTCTGTTCCGTCTCCGATCTTTGAACCTTCGATGCGGCTTGAAGCGAGCCGTACACCGCTTCCGAAGTGCGATTTTGAAGCGAAGACCAAAGAAAGATGGGTCTCCTCTTTGACCTCTGTCTCCTCAAGTGTCACTCCCCAGAGAAATGTCCTTTCTCCCACCGTAACATCCTTAAGGTGCGACCCGAAAACCTGAGCGCCTTTTCGAATGACTGTTTTCCCCTCCAGAATCACCCCAGGCCCAATCACAGCCCCCTCTTCAATGACAACCTCCGGACCGATGACGGCGGAGGGACCTAATTTTGGCAGATGTGCTTTAGTCAAAATCGGTTCATAATTTTCCCAATTTTCAAATGGGATAGGAGGCTCTTTTTCAAAAAGGTCTTTGAAGAGTTTCTGGTGATAGGCATTCGCTCCAACACCATCCACCTCTTGAGCCAATTTTTTGAGATCAAACGTCTGATGAACCCATTCTTCATTCACCACCCGCCATCCTACCGGCTCCCCATTCTCAAATTTCCAAGCACCACTCTCAATATGCGCCCCGTAGGCCTCAATCCATTTTTTAAGTTGAGCGATCCGATTTCGGTCTTGATCTTCACGGTATTTCTCTTTTTCGCCAGCCAATTCTTTTTGTGCAAGGGCACGACCTGTTTCAAGCATCTCAACCACAAAATCATCATATTTTGACTTTTCATCTTTCTGGAGCTGTGTGGTAAGTTCCCCCATCAGCCTGAAGATCGTATCGGGACTATAGGTAAAAAGAAATGGAATACGGATATCCTTCCGACTCAAACCGAACTTTGCAGCGCCAGGAGGGGCAAGGCCCCAGTCATCAAGAACCGGATTTCCCTCAACCACAGGAGCACCGATGACTGAAAAAGGCATCGTATGGCTAAGGTTTCTATCCGTCGCCAACAAGAAAGAATCTGAAGAGGGTTCACGAGATGGAAGCGCAATCCAGCGGAGCCAAGGACTCAAAATAGAAAGAGGGTCGACCAAAAGGAAACCGTGGGAACTCGACTCCGTTCCATCGATCCCCAGTAAACGTACCGGTGGAATATGAGTCTTTTCCTTGTTGTTGCTGATAGCATCCACAAAATAACTGGAGGATAAACCGTTACGATGAATTTCGAGAGGGTTCAATGTTCCGGAATAACTTGAATAGACGACATTCCGGCCCACATGGGAAATAGCCGGCAGGTTGAAACGCTTGTGCGGCTCCAGTTGCCCCTTGGTAGTATTGAATCGCAGAGAAACGATTTCATTCGGGTGAAGCGTTGAATCGATAAAAGCCTGCTGGTCCGAGTAAAAACCGTAGCCGAGCCACGCTTCGCTGAATTCGAGCGGGAGTTGAGGAGTCCCCTTCAGTGTGACCTTCTGTTCTGTATGGACAAGCGTCATTTTGGTGTGACTTAGTCTGTTCTGCTCACCTATTTCGCTATTCTTGTAAACACCTCCCTCGATGTCTGTCCCTTTTCCCACCGCTGTATTCAAGAGCATGGCGTAACCGCTTACCTTCGAGCCTTCACCGACGCGGGTACGCGACCCAGAAACTTTGAACTTCCCTTCTCTGTCGAACTTCCAATCCTCGACTGTCTCGCTCGTTACCAACATCGCATGGGCGACAGAAGCATTGTCCTCCACAAGAACTCCTTCGAGGTAGCTCGAATCGACCAGGGCATTTTTTCCAATGACCACGCTATTTTTGTTCGAAGTTTTCAGATAACTGGGTCCCCTGATTTTCGCTCCTTCTTGGATGACGATTCGACCTTTTCCTTCGGTCACATCCAAAACAACACCCTTCCCCATCTCAACATCCTTTGCGAGAGTGACAAGGGCCGGATCCCCGAGAATCTTATACCCTCCATCGCGAGCGGTTAACCCAGAGGAGCCGCGACGCCTACGAAGTGCGAGTTCATCCTGGAGGGTTTCCCTTTCTCTTTCTAGTAGAAATTTTGAAGAGGGTGGGGCGGTTTCGATCTGTGAAGTTAACTGGGCAATTTTGTCTTGCAGTTCCTGGGCTGTTTCTTTCCCTCTTCCTCCGTCTTTGGCATATTTCTGTCCCAGTTGCCGATTAATGCGGCCGATCTCACCTGCCCATCTTTTTATTTCCTTCTCATCTTTCTTCGTGAAAGCCTCGTTCAACTTCTGCTCCGCCTGCCGGCGCGCCGAAAGAAGTTGCTCGATGGGTTGTCTTCCCTGCCCATCCTGGGCTGCTCTTCTTTCTAAATCACCCTTCAGGAAGCGAGGGACACCCCGTTCAAGGGCGGGAAGCTGGCGAAGGTTTTCATCGGCAGGGGTTTCAGGTTTCGCTTTTTCCTTCAAGATTTTGTGATACAGTTCAAGGTTGGAGGCCTGGGTGATTTTGGGGGCGATCACCATGTAGGAATAGTTCTGTTGCTTGAGCAGCCTCGTAATCTGATCGGTATGAAAACCTCCCGCGATCAAAACCACCACATCGACATGCTCGGCATTTATTTTTAAAAGGGCATTTTTTACAAGGGCGCTGTCCCGCTTCATTCCCAACTCATAGAAAGATTCCAAAAGCCCCCAGTTGTTATCGACGATCGAAACGTCCGCTGGAAATGAGACGGTTACCTGATACTGATTCATTTTGTCGAGGAGAAATTTCTTCCACCCCCTCACGAGAAACGCCTGTCGGTCGGCCTGATAGGTTTTAAGATCATCCGGCGAAAGGTTCAGTTCGAGGAAATTAAGAAGAAGTTCTAGTTTATCTGAAATTTCAGAGAGTGTTCTTTCATCCGGCGAGGTATACAGGCGGTTTTTGATTTCCTTCTCTAAGATTTTCCCTTCTCTGAAAAGCTCTACATGATCCCGGTCCGCATAGAGGATCACATAATCGATATAACGGTCGAGGTCCTGATGGGTGGCCGGTGCGGGATCTGATTTCTTCAGCAGTTCCTTTAAAAATCCATAATAATCACCGGGTCCTGCTTCGTTCAGTTTGTATTTCAGTCCCTTTTCGGCAAGGGCAGTCAAATCTCCCTTAGAAAGAACCTGTGTCAGTTTTCCGATGAGCGCTTGGTGTTGGCCGTCTACTTTCTGAAAATCGATCTGCTTTTCAAGGAGAGATGCCTCAAGGAAATTTTTGAAGTTGGGATAGCGGGAAAGGTCACCTTTTTGATTTTGGGAAAGTCCTCCCAGGTATTGATAGAAATCAACCGCCTGAGTTTTCCCTTCCTCATAGTCGTATTTCTTCCGCTCGAGCTCCTTGATCGCCGGCGAGTAGATATTCACTTGAAGCGTCTCAACAATCGCCTTCAATGTCTTGGCGACCTCATACGCTTTCCCCTTGATGGCATCGACCTTAAAAAAGACATCAAGGTTTTTATTATACAGATCCTCGTCTTCAATCCCCCAAAGGGTGATGGGGTTGTCCGAAATAATATCGAGATATTCTTCCCCCGAAATTTTCCCGAGTTTCAGATATTTCTCTGCCACTTCAAGGCGTTTTTCCTTGCTCGCCTCGGACCTTAGAAAAGAAAGGCTCGTATCCCCACTCCCTCCTTCGACCAAAATGAGGCGGAGGCCGTTTTCTTTAACCAGTTTATCGAGGATATTGGCAAGATTTTTCTGAGCTTCGTAATGGACATGGACATCTTGGATATGAATGATGAGGGGGGTTGGATTTCCTTGATAACTTTCAGAGAGACGACCGAACTCAGGGGGAATCTGGATAGACTGGGCAAGTGTCTTGGGT
>Ga0209824_10001185_pt1 | contig 15128 bp, 14 predicted proteins | sample VDWuncwatermetaG_FD_184124 | JGI IMG/M metagenome (GOLD analysis project Ga0209824, IMG submission 184124) | Wastewater microbial communities from Netherlands to study Microbial Dark Matter (Phase II) - VDW unchlorinated drinking water (SPAdes)... ... | reverse complement strand
CTTACGGATACCAATGTCATCTATCACGGTTGTCGTCAGCAGGCGGTTGACCACCTGGCCGTTGCTCACGAACACGGATTCGGATGGGATAGTGCGGGTTGTCCCATAATCATAGCCGACGGCCTGTGGGGAGAAAATATTACCGATGTGGAGGTAAATAAAAGACATATCAAAAAGGCGCGGATTGCCGGGCTTGCCTTCTACCTCGATAACCTTGTTTCGCTGGCGCATTTTACCGGCCATATGCTTACGGGTTTTGCGGCGACCCTCAAAAATATCGGAATGGGGCTTGCGTCCCGTCCGGGAAAACTGCAGCAGCATTCCAATATAAAGCCTAAGGTTATCGATAAAAACTGTAGGTTTTGCAGACATTGTATCGTCGTTTGCCCGGTAAATGCAGTGGCTGTCCGCGGCGAGAAGGTTTTCATTCAGGAGAGTATCTGTATCGGTTGCGGCGATTGTTTGGTTGCTTGCAAATTTGATGCCGTTGAGGTAAACTATGGCGAATCCGCAGACGTTATGGGAGAAAAGATGGTTGAATATGCCTACGCAGTTCTCAAGAATATAAAGACCAAGATATTCTTTAACTTTCTTATGCATATCACCAAGGAATGCGATTGTTTAGCCCAGGACGACCCTTCGGTTATCCCGGATATCGGGATTCTTGTATCGGCCGATCCTGTAGCCGTGGATAAGGCAGGGATAGATCTGGTTTTTGAGAAAACCGGCGGCAAAGATATTTTTCGCAGCCTTCATCCCAATTCCGGCTCGGTAATAAAACAGCTTCAATACGCTCAGGAAATTGGACTGGGTAGTTTGGATTACGGATTGATAAGAATCTAATCCCGTTACCAGAGTTCCACCCCGACGTATCGTCGGGGTGGGTGAATGGCACAGCGGGACGTCGCCCCAGAAGGGGCGTATTCAGTTTGGGTCCCACGGGTTTTACCCGTGGGGCTCCAGCCAATTTGCACAGATGATAAGATGCCTGCCGGCAGGTATAAGGTGAGTGTTCGTTAAAAAGGGAGGGTTAAATGCGTGGTTATCTGAGGTTCCTGGTTTGCTTAGTGGTTTATTTGCTCTTAATTGCTCCGGCTTGGTCAGCGCCTACCTGCGGAACGATTCTGCCCGGCAAGAAAAGAGTCGAGTGGGGGCTGGCTCTGAATACGTTATTTAAATATTCTGTAAACAACTCGACCACCAAGGCTGACTTGCGAAGCGAGCAGCTTTTCCTGACCCTTGCCTATGGTATCTTTGACTGGCTGGCTCTAGATGGAAAAATTGGTCTAGCTGATCTGCGTAATGATAAGAGCAACCATCTGGATATAGATTATGATTTTCGCTGGGGTGGTGGATATGGCTTCAGGATTAAGGCCTACGAAAATCCACAAAATAATACGAGATTAATACTGGGGGTGCATCACATCAGCGTACATCCCGCTTCCGAAATGATTAACTCTACACGCTATAAGGCTATTTTTGATGATAACCAGATTGATGCGATTTTTGCCAAGGAATATGGCCTCGGCATACCCTATGCTGGATGCAAAGTTTCCAAAAGCCGTCTCCTGCGCCGCGATAATACAAATGACAGCTCCTTGCACTCACATGTAAGATTAGGAGTAATTTTAGGATACGATTATAGGCTTCCCAGGGAAACATACATAAATATTGAGTCGCGTTTTATAGACGAGACTGCATTTACAGTGGGAGTGTCGCATATATTTTAGTATCATTTTATCATTTTTATCATTTTTGACCTTGACAAACCGTGGGAGTGTGTTATACTTAATATGAACTTTATAATTATTAAGGCAAGAACGAGGGCTGATGGCAATATACTGTTGTCCGAAATGCGGGTCTTGGAATTCCTGCGAGGCCAAATGGGTCAGAAGCGAGAAAGGCGAAGTCAATCTCTGCTGTAGCTCCTGCGGTTCTTACGGCGAATGCATCAGAAGAGATATCGATTCAATTCTGGAAGAAAGAGCTTCCCGTCTTGATTGGTTAAGGAATGAGCTAAGCGAAGCCATCAACCCCAAGGTAGATGACGAAGATTATGTACAGGGTCTCAACCCGCGGGATTTCAAAGCTTTTATCGCTAATTATGCCTTGTCGGGTTTTTGGATAATTTATGGCCTTGAGACAAAATTCTTAGAGAGAAATATTTTTTATACCCTGGCGATTATTCCATCGATATTAATATTCTGGATAGTTTTGAAGAAAATCCAGAAGGTAGTAGCGAAAAAGATATAGTGGCTGGTGTATTTTAATATAAAGATAGGTTAAAAGCCGGTAAAGAGAACCGGTTTTTTTTGTTGCAAATTTGATTGAATACTCATTTTTGTTGTGCTATTATTTACATGGATTTATGGTGCTGTGCCTAAATTTATACTTCGCTGGCATAATAGTTTGACTTTGCTGACTATTAGCACTGAGCATAGTCGAAAGATTGGAGTAGTCCGGTCTTCCAGTAGGCAGAGCTGAGTTTACGCCTCGAATGTATAAATATTAGCCGAGGGTATTTTGACCAACCGTTCTTTCTATGGTAGACTGAATGCGTGTTGTCTCCTTCATCTTATAACCTAGACTTTGTAGTTAAAAAATTATCCAAAGAAAGGAGTCTATATGAGAAAAATCTGTCTGTTTGTAATTTCTAATATTTTAATCATGCATTCCATTGCCTTTGGAGTTTCAAGAGAGGTGTCGGTAGAAAAGCCTGATATAGCCAAATTTAAGGATGAGGAATTTATTGATCTTGTTCAGAAGAAAGCATTCGAATTTTTCTGGTACGAAGCCAATCCTCAAACCGGGCTGATTAAAGACCGAGCGAATAATTTTGGTAAGGACGAATATAAGATTGCCTCAGTAGCCTCGGTAGGTTTCGGTTTGACAGCAATATGTATTGCCGAAAAGAGAGGATGGTTAAAACATGAAGAGGCCTACGAACGAGTGTTAAATACCTTAAAATTCTTTAAGGAAAGAATGAAAAAAGAATACGGATTTTTCTATCATTTTGTTCATATGGATACAGGCGAAGCCTTGAGAAAATCGGAAGTGTCTTCAATCGATACGACTCTTTTTTTAGCTGGGGCATTATTCTGTGCAGAGTTTTATAAAGGGACGGAAGTAGAAAAAATAGCCAAAGAGATCTATTTAGACGTGGATTGGAATAAGATGTTAAACGGAGGGACTACTTTATCTATGGGATATAAATCTCCCAATCTGCCGGAGCCGGGTTTTATTGTGGATAGATGGAGTTATTATTCGGAAGAGATGTTGCTTTATCTTTTGGCTATAGGCTCCCCAACACACCCCATACCAGCCGAATACTGGTATGAATGGGAGCGTCCGATAAGAAAATATAAAGATTATGTAGTGGTGGCTTTTCCTGCATTGTTTGCGCATCAGTATTCTCATCTCTGGGTAGATTTTCGCAACAAACACGATGCGATTACCGATTATTACCAAAACTCTGTTGATGCTACCTTAGCCAACCGTCAGTTCTGCATAGATAATATGGATAAATACAAGACCTACGGCCCGGATTCCTGGGGGTTGACCGCTTGCGACGGCCCTCAGGGGTATAGCGCCTATGGCTCGGCGCCTCCGATATTTCCTCCCAAGCACGACGGAACAATCGCTCCTACGGCTGCCGGTGGTTCCGTAATGTTTACTCCTAAGGAATCAATTGCCTGTCTGAGAAATCTTTACACTCAACATAAGGATAAACTCTGGGGTATTTACGGATTTGCCGATGCCTTGAATGTTGATAAAAACTGGTATGCCAGCGATGTTATCGGAATTGACCAGGGACCTCTTGTCTTGAGCATTGAAAATCACCGTTCAGGTCTTATTTGGGACTATTTTATGCGTAGCGAATATATAAAGACTGCAATGCAGAAAGTTGGTTTCCAGGAAGGAACCAAGAAATTAGTCTGGGAAGTCCCGAGAGTGAAGGCCAGATTTGCTAAAAAACCCCCTGTGCTCGATGCCGATCTTAAGGAATGGAAAGATTGTCCGTACCTGGAACTTACCCCAAGCAAGAATCTCGAATATCTACAGGTTACGGATTCAAGAATCGACTGCCTGGGGAAATTCTATTTTCAATGGGATAATGAAGCCTTATACATAGCCGCCGAGGTCATCGATAATGAAATTATTGCCCGGATGAGGAATAATCTGATTTACAAAGAAGACGATATTGAGATATTTATTGACCCCAAAAACGACGAATTTATCTGGCGCAATACAGATGATTTTCAATTCGGATTCGCGCCGAGCAGTTTTGAGGGGAAACCGGTTGTTTGGGAATGGTTCCATCCGGATAAATTCCAGGATAAGGTAAGTTTCGCCATGAAACAGACAAAAATCAATGGTAAGAATGGCTATGTCCTGGAAGCAAAAATATTGTGGGAATATCTGGGAGTAAAACCTAAAGAAGGATATGTCTTCGGAATTTCTCCGGCAATACACGACGTTGACGAACTTGACAACTCTCCCCAGGCAAAACTTAACTGGTTCTATATCTATCAGGAACGCGATCCGCGAATTCTCCTCGGGAAAATTTCTTTGGAGAAATAAAATGGATGAGAGCATTTTAAATCCGGTTTATATCGATGCCTTCGATTTAGATGATGCCTGGTTTCAGTGCCTTTCCCATGTTTTAGAAAAAGGGCATGTCTATACGATAACCCGCGGAAGTTATGAGGGACAGCGCCGTTTGGAATTCGACTTTATAACTGTCCGGGTGCGCAAACCCGAACATCAGATTATTCCGATTATGCCTGAAGGATGCGGGATTCCCGCTCCTACGAGCCTGGAATACATTCAGGGATATTTGAGTTATCTCTTGACTGGATGCAAAACAGATTCGGAAGATTACACCTATGGTGAACGTCTGGTCGAGCCTAAGGTAAGAACGGAGGAAGTTATTGACGGAAAAAGAATGATTAAAGAGATGCCGCTCGATTGCAACCAGGTTGAGGAGGTAATTAAGATATATAAAACTCAAGGTTTCGGCACAAATCAGGCAATTATGGAAATTGGCATGCCTTCGGATATAAAGTTGACTGATCCTCCGTGCCTGCGTTTAATTGATACAAGAATTCGCTATGGTAAACTGCATTTCATCTTATATTTTCGTTCCTGGGACCTCTGGGGAGGATTTCCATCCAATTTGGGAGGACTTGAACTGGTAAAACAATATATGGCGGGAGAAATCGGAGTGGAAAATGGCGAAGTCATTGCTTGCTCCAAGGGATTGCATCTCTATGAATATGCCTGGGAACCTGCCAAAATAAGGGCCAAGAAAACGGATTTAAAGATCGGGTAGTTTACACCTGTATACGGTTAGCGGTGAGCGGTAAACGGTTAACGTAACATTATTTAACTGACAGGAATGTAATGCGAATGGTAAAATGCTTAATTCTCGGAGGGGGACAGGGTAAGAGATTATTTCCTTTAACGCGCGACCGTTCAAAGCCAGCAGTTCCTATTGCTGGCAAATATCGCTTAATCGATATATCCATAAGTAACTGCATTAATTCAAACCTGAGGAATATTTTTGTCTTAACCCAGTTTAACTCTGCCTCTTTAAATCGGCATATCCATAATACCTATCGTTTCGACTATTTTGCCGGAACCTATGTTGAAATATTGGCAGCGGAACAGACGCAGGAGAACAAAGAATGGTTCCAGGGGACTGCCGATGCAGTAAGGAAGAACCTGAGCCATCTTAACCTTAAAGAAGATGAAGATGTGTTGATACTTTCAGGCGACCATCTCTATAAAATGGACTACCATGACCTTATCAACTTTCACCGCCAACGCGATGCCGATTTGACTGTTTCAGTTGTCCCCGTACCTCTAAGCGTAGTAAAAGAATTTGGAATCTTGCAATTTGATGCGAAGATGAGGATAAAGGCGTTCAGGGAAAAACCTTCCCTGGAAACCGAATTGCGAACAGTAAGAATAAAGAAAGAATTTCAGAAAAAGCTCGGGTTAAAAAACAGTGAGCTCTATTTTGCTTCCATGGGCGTATATGTATTTAAGGCCGATGCCCTTATCGAGGCATTGGAGTCAACTGAGGATATGGACTTTGGCATGCAGGTTATCCCTCATGCAATAGGTAAGTTAAAATCCTATGGTTTTATATTCAGGGACTACTGGCGGGATATCGGGACGATTAAGGCATTCTATGAAGAGAACATCGCTATGACGCAGAAAAATCCTAAATTTGACTTTTTCTCCGAGGATAGGATAGTTTTTACCCATCCTCGATTTTTGCCGCCGGCAAAAATCGAAAATTCCCAGATAAAAGATTCGCTAATTACTGAAGGTTGCATTATTATGGGAGCCAAAATTGAACATTCAGTGATTGGTCTAAGAAGTATAATAAAACACGGCTCAACGATCAAGAAATCTGTAGTTATGGGGGCAGATTTCTATGAGAAGCCCCGCGTAGGCTCCCAAGGCGTTATTTCGATTGGAGTCGGGGAGAACACAGTTATTGAGAATGCTATCGTTGACAAAAATGCCCGTATCGGACATAATGTAGTCATTAATAATCTTGGGCTTATCAGAGATTTTGATGGTGAGAATTATTATATTCGTGACGGAATCGTGATTGTCCCCAAGAATGCAGTAATCCCAGATAATACCAAAATCTAATGAAGCCCAAACTTATGGAGCGATAGCGAACATAAGTTTGTTGGCTGAATTGAAAATGAAAATCGCGATAGTTGGACCCGGCGCAATGGGTTGCCTGGTAGGAGGTTTTCTGGCTAAGTCTGGCCAGAATGTTTTTTTTCTGGATAAAGATTCTGGGCGCGCCAGAAACATCGGCAGGCAGGGGATTCGTGTCGAAGGAGTCAGCGGAGAGTTTTGCGTAAAAGGGATAAAAATAGCCACCGAGGCCAAATCGATTGGCAGGTCCGAGCTTATAATCATTACCACGAAGTCGTACGATACAGAAGAAGCGATTAAATTATCCCGTCCTTTAATAGATGGCCGTAGCAGGATTATGACGCTACAGAATGGACTGGGGAATATCGAGACAATTAACCGGTATATCCCCAGGGCGCAGATTATCGCCGGTGTTACCGCCGAAGGAGCTACGTTATTAGCCCCTGGCCGAATCAGGCATGCCGGCAGAGGAGAAACCATAATCGGGGCGGTATCAGGATACCGGAATCCAGAGGCGGTTGACAAATTGAAAGAAATAGCGGACATCTTTAACCGGGCTGGGTTTGGCACTAAAATAACCCATGACATCATAGGCTTAATCTGGTTGAAATTAATTGTTAATGTCGGCATAAATTCCCTTACGGCAATAACGCGCTTGAATAACGGCAGACTGGTTGAATTTGAGGGGACTCGGGAAATAATGCAGGCCGTAGTAAAAGAGGCTGTGGCCGTAGCCAGAAAAAAGAAGATCAAATTAACCTATTCCCATCCATTAGAGAAAGTCGAATCTGTCTGTCGGGCAACCGCGGCTAATGTATCCTCCATGCTCCAAGACATTTCAAGGAAAAAACGCACGGAAATCGACTTTATAAATGGCGCTATTGTCAGAGAGGGGAAAAAGCTCGGTATCCCTACTCCTGTTAATAGCGCTTTGACTGGTTTAGTAAAAACCATTGAATCAAGTTACACCTTACAGATTGTGCGATGAAGAAATCTGACAGAGCAAAACGTATATTTATCGCTGCCACTATGCAGAACGACGGTAAAACCACCGTCTCTCTGGGGCTAATTTTTGCTTTAAAGAAGAGATTCGGGCGCATCGGATTTATAAAACCGGTAGGTCAGCGTTATCTACTGGAAAACGGTTACAAGGTAGATGAAGATTCCGTTCTCATCGAAAGAGTATTTGGTTTTAAGGGGAAAATTAAGGATATGAATCCGATAGCGGTGGAGAAGGGATTTACCGAGAAATATATCTTGAAGGGAAGAGTAGATTCCCTGGAGAGACAGATCTTATACTCTTTTAATACGATATCGCGGGATAACGACCTTGTGGTTATCGAAGGAACAGGACATGCCGGCGTGGGCTCCTGCTTTGACCTGTCTAATGCCAGGGTCGCAAAGTTGTTGGATGCTCAGGTAATTCTCATTTCTTCCGGCGGGATCGGCAAACCCATTGATGAAATTCTCCTGAACAAGGCCCTTTTTGAGAAGGAAGGCGTTAAGATATTAGGGGTTGTCATCAATAAAGTGCTGGAAGACAAATATGATAAAGTTCAGCGCTTAGTAAAACGCGGCCTTAAGAAAAATGGCATCGAGCTTCTCGGCGTAGTTCCGTACAAGGGAATCCTGATTTATCCCACCATAAGGCAGATAGGCGAAGAACTAAATCTAAAGTTCTTAAGCCAATCCCATGGACTGGGAAACATGGTGAAAAAGATTCTAGTGGGTGCGATGGAGCCGCACGAGGCGCTGAATTATTTCGGGGACGGCTGCTTAATCATTACTCCCGGAGACCGCGAAGATATAATTCTTTCTGCGATGAGTTTTCATCTTACGGTTAAAGGGAAAAATGCAAGGATTGCCGGAATAATCCTGACCGGAAATATCTTGCCGCATAAAAGCATAATCGAGCTCATTCATTTAGCGAAAATACCCGTGCTTATCGCCAAGCAGGACACGTATTCAATTGCCTCCAGGGTTCACGATTTAACTGTAAAGATCAGGCCAGAAGATAGACACAAGATTAGAGAAGTGGCAGGCCTTGTAGAAAACTACATCGACATTCCTAAAATTATCGCTTCTTTAACATAGTAATACTAACGCATTAAATAAATTGATATCGTTGAACACGAATTTCCACGAATTTTTATCGAATTACCACGAATTCGTGGTAATTCGGCATTTGATTCGTGGGGATTCGTGGCAAATGTAACATTACTTATTTCGTTTGCATTAGATACCTTTATCTTACCGGCCACAGATGAAACTTTCCAAAGTTTCCCTAGTACTATTTATCATAACCCAGATTGGATGCGGCAGTCACAACAGTGTTTTCCACAAGACCGCCTTACTTATGGGCACCTTTGCCCAGATATCCTGTGTATCTTCGAATAGTAAATCCTGCGAAACAAATGTAGAGATGGCTTTCCAGGAGATGAGGCGAGTCGAATCTATTCTTTCAAACTTTAAGGCTGATGCGGACATCTATCGTTTAAATAGAACTTTGGCTAACTTGATAGATGTACAGAAAGAAACTTTAGATGTCATCGAGAAAGCAAAACTGCTTTTCCTTGCCTCAGGCGGAGCTTTCGATATTACTGTGGCACCTATATTAAAGATCTGGGGTTTCTACGATAGGGATAATAAACCCAAGTCTGTCCCCGATGAAGAAATCAAAAAAACTCTCGCTTTAGTGGGGTCAGATAATATTATTGTGGATAGAATAAACGGTAAAGCCGGATTCAAGATACCCGGCATGGCCGTGGATTTAGGAGCCATTGGTAAAGGTTATGCTGTTGACCGGGCGAAAGACGTATTGGTTAAGGCCGGGATTGGTAATGCCCTGCTCGGCATTGCCGGAGACATATATTGCCTGGGGGGCGGCCGTAATGATGAAGGATGGAAAATTGGAATACGTCATCCTCTGAAAGAGAATGAAGTTATTGCCACCTTGAATCTTAAGAACAAAGCAATTTCTACTTCGGGTCAGTATGAGAATTTTGTAGAAGTCGGCGGTAAACGTTATGCGCATATCATTAATCCTAAGACAGGTTATCCTGTGGAAAACGGACTTCTTAGCGTAACGGTTGTCGCGGATGATTCTTCTACCGCCGATGCCCTGGCTACTACAGTTTTTGTGCTTGGTGAGGAAGAAGGACAGGAGCTCTTAAAGAAATTTGGGGCAGAGGCAGTCTTAATATCCAAAAGCGATAAAGGTTTGCGGTTCTTAGTTACTAAAGGATTGAAACAAAACGCGAAGATTAACTTCAATTAAGAAATCAATGTACAATATTATCCATAAACAGATTCTGGCTCCTAAAGTCTTTTCCGTGGAGATAATGGCGCCCGAGATAGCCAGGAAGGCCCAGGCAGGGCAGTTTGTTATGGTAAAGATTGATGAAAAAGGAGAAAGGATCCCCCTGACTATTGCCGAGACGGACGTAGATAGGAATGCTATCAAGATTATTTTTCAGGTAGTAGGCAGGACAACTCAAATATTATCCCAATTAGAGAAAGGAGCAGCCATATTAGACCTCCTAGGGCCGCTGGGCAGGCAGACCGAACTTAAAAATTATGGCGAGGTGGTAGTTGTTGGCGGAGGCGTCGGTATCGCCGAATTATATCCTTTGGTAAAGGCTCTGAAAGAGCTCGGAAATAAAATATACTCCATACTCGGCGCCAGGACAAAATCGCTGGTGATTCTGGAAGACCAACTGAAGAAATTTTCGGATGTGGTCTATATCACCACGGACGACGGGACATACGGAGAAAAAGGCCTGGTTACGGATGTGTTGAATCGGCTTATGAATACAGGTTTGAGGCCGGGTTTGGTTTACGCCATAGGGCCAACCATTATGATGCAAAAGGTTTCAGAATTGACTAAGCAATACGGGATTAAGACAGTTGTAAATCTCAATCCAATTATGGTCGATGGCACAGGCATGTGCGGTTCCTGCCGGGTAACCGTGAATGGCGAGGTAAAATTTGCCTGTGTTGACGGTCCGGAGTTTGATGCCCATCAGGTTGATTTCGCTGAGCTCATTAACCGTCAACGGATGTTTATTGAACAGGAAAAAATTATTAGAGAAGCGGATTTACCCCGTTAGAAGTCCCCGCCATGGGCGGGGTAGTCGCCTTTGGCGACTTACTTCTAACGGGGTTAACGCGGATGAAAAATGGATAAACAACACCCCAAAATGCCGAATCGTAGTCCTCAAGAGAGAATAAAGGATTTTGATGCGGTTGCTTTGGGTTTAACCCTGGAGCAGGCGGTAGCCGAGGCAAAACGATGCCTGCAGTGCAAAAATCCTTTATGTGTCAAGGGATGTCCTGTTGAGATCGACATCCCGGAGTTTATTAAATATATTGCTCAAGGCGATTTTGACGCGGCAATTAAGAAGTTAAAAGAGAAGAATAATTTACCTGCGGTATGCGGAAGGGTATGCCCTCAGGAAGACCAGTGTGAGAAGGCATGCATTCTGGCCAAGAAAATGGACTCAATTGCCATTGGAGCGTTAGAGCGCTTTGCTGCGGATTGGGAGTTAAAATCGCGGAACTACGCGGAACTCTACGCGCCTGCCTGCCGGCAAGGCAGGGAACCACGCAAGACCTCCAATCAGAAAGTTGCGGTGGTCGGTTCGGGTCCTGCGGGTTTAACCTGTGCTGCAGACTTAGCTAAGATGGGTTATGCCGTAACCCTATTTGAATCTCTGCACCTTGCAGGCGGAGTTCTGACCTATGGCATACCGGAATTCCGACTTCCTAAGAAAATTGTGCAATGGGAGATAGAATACGTAAAAAAACTGGGTGTTGCGCTAAAAACCAACATGTTGGTTGGTAAAACACTAACCCTCGACGATCTTTTCCAAGAAGGGTATAAAACAATCTTTATCGGTACCGGAGCAGGACTTCCTCAATTTATGGGTATCCCGGGTGAGAATCTTAACCGGGTCTATTCCGCAAATGAGTTCTTAACCAGGGTTAATTTAATGAAGGCATACTTATTTCCTTGGTACAATACTCCCATAAATATGGGCAAAAAAGTAGCTGTCGTTGGCGCAGGCAATGTGGCCATGGATTGTGCCCGGGTTGCCCTACGTTTGGGTGCCGAGAAGGTCTATATTGTCTATCGAAGAACGCGAGCCGAGATGCCGGCGAGAGTTGAAGAAATTGCTAATGGAGAAGAGGAAGGAGCAATTTTTAGATTTCTTACTTTGCCTAAAATAGTCTTAGGGAATTCGGAAGGATTTGTAAATGGCTTAGAATGTATTAAGATGAAGTTAGGGGCGCCGGATAAATCGGGTCGGCCCCGGCCAGTACCTATCGAGAATTCCGAATTTGTCTTGGATGTGGATACGGTAATTGTAGCCATCGGACAGAGGCCCAATCCTTTATTGACTCAGGTTACCCCAGATTTGAAGAAAGGCGAGATCGGAAATATTATTGTAGATCCCCAGACCTGCGAAACCTCGGTTAAAGGTGTTTTCGCCGGTGGAGATATTACAACCGGCGCAGATACCGTGATCTCGGCGATGGGAGCAGGCAAGCGAGCTGCCCGGGCAATAGATAAGTATCTAACAAATCCGAAATCCGAAACAATTTTCAAACGACCAAAATTAAAATGTTAAACCCTAAATCCGAAACCCTAAACTCTAAACAAACTCAAATGCTCAAAACGCAAAACTCAGAACTTGCGTGTTGGTTTTGGATTTAGAGTTTTGTATTTTGGATTTGTTTAGGATTTAGAGTTTAGTGTTTAGAGTTTCAAATGGATTTGTTTCTCCCGCCAGGCACACCTGTTGCGAAGGTGGGATCCCGCCATAGTTTTCCATAGGTTAGCGGGAGAGATTCGAATTTCGTGCTTCGGATTCAACGTAAGGAGGAAAATCTCATGCTTAAGAATATATTGCTCGCCTTTATTCCTGTTTTTGTTGCCGTGGATTCAATCGGGGTATTACCTATATTTATTAACCTGACCGAAGGACTATCCCAAGCCAGGCGTCAAAAGATAATCCGTCAATCGATTTACACGGCTTTAATGGTTGCCATTGGTTTTATTTTCCTGGGCAGATTTATATTTAATATCTTAGGTATCACTGTAGGAGATTTCCTGGTCGCGGGAGGCATTGTCCTTTTTGTGCTGGCCATAAATGACCTTATTGCCCAGAAGAAAAGGTTATCTGTATCTATCGAGACCTTAGGGGCAGTACCGATGGGAGTCCCTTTAATTGTGGGTCCTGCGGTATTAACCACTTCTTTAATGATTATTCATACCTACGGTTTAATTCCGACGCTAATATCTATTTTAATTAATATTTTAATTGCCGGCATAATATTTTCTTCAGCCACGCGTTTAATAAAATTGCTGGGTGAACCCGGGACTAAGGCCCTTTCCAAGATAACCAGCCTTCTCCTTGCCGCCATTGCAGTTATGATGGTGCGGAAGGGAATTTTTACTATTCTGCAGCATTAAATTCAACTGCCTGCCGCTACAAAAAATTTAACTTATATCTTGACGAAATCAGGAAACCGTGTTATACTTAATATGGAAGATATAAAAATATTACATAAGATTTTAGGAGGGACGATGTGGTCAATTAGCCAGCAGCCAACGAATGATTGGTTCACTTTTCTTAGTGAATTTCACACCTATGAGGCTAAGGTCTGTCTTAAAGATAAAGAAGATACCCTGTTGGATATCTATTCCTTATGGCTGAGAACCCACGACGATTCTCTGAAAGTTAAGATTATAAGTTTAGCGAGAGAAATAGAGCAGATTGAACCCCAAATTAGCTTTGACGAATTAATAAAAAATTTAGAAAAGGTTAAGGTTAAAGCCATTAACTAAAACCCATTCTTTTTTCCTTCAGTAAACCCCGTTAGAGAACTTCGTTCTCTAACGGTTTGCGCTGACGGTGGCATTAAACCACCGTCAGCTTTATAAGGTATCCTACCACCGACTTCGTCGGTGGCTTTCTCTAACGGGGTAAATTTAGCTCCCGGATTTTTGCTTATTCTCCTTGCAATTCTACCTCTATTTTTGGTAAAATTTAACCCGTAAACTCATCCGCCTCCGCAGGAGACCCCGGGCTATGCCCGGGGAGGCTCGCCTTTGGCGAAGTCTCGCCGTTGGCGGAAATGCGGTTTCTGCTTTGGCGAGATGTCGCCCCAACCATAAGGAGGCGGATGCCTCGCCGAAGTCCGCCAGGAATAAGGCGAGACCCGCTGAAAGCGAGGTTCGCTTAGGCGACCTCGCCAAATTATATTTGGCGGGTCAGCCGAGTTTTATGGCGGACGAAGGCGGGCAAAGGGTACCACGGGCTCTGCCCGTGGGGCTCCACATATCGACTTATGCGGATAGTATTACTTTCCTTAGTCATGGCCTTATCCTTAACTTCCTGTGCTACCCAGTTCAATATTTATACCGGGCAGGAAGAATTAACTTTTATGAGCGATGAAAAGGAAGTAGAGTTGGGGAAATCTCTATCCGAGCGAGTAGAAGAAAAGTTTAAGAAATTGGATAATTTTAGCGAACAATCGAGAGTAAACGACATAGGCCAGAAAATAGCCGCTGTTTGTGACCGCCGCGAGCTTGTCTATTATTTTAAGGCATTAGATGATGAAGAAAAAAATGCCTTTGCTCTTCCGGGAGGATATGTTTATGTTTTCAAGGGACTTCTTGATGAAATTGGCAATGACGATGAGCTTGCCTATATTCTTGCTCACGAGACATCCCATGTTGTCGCTCGTCACTCGGTAGACCTCCTGAAAAAGAATATTGGTTTAAATATCCTGATGATTTTAGCCAAGGCGGGTGCTCCAGATGCTCGAACCGTAGGCAGAGCCAATGCCGCTGTAGATTTATTGATGCTTTCTTACTCCCGTGAAGATGAGCTTATGGCGGATAGACTTGCGGTGCGTTTTATGAGAAGAGCCGGCTTTCGTCCCGAAGCCGCCATTTCGTTCTTACAAAAACTTAAGGAAATTAAACAGCGCGAACCTATCAGACCCATGTCCGGTCTCACCCATCCCTATATTAACGAACGCATCAAGGCCGTAAAAGAAGAGCTTTATGGTAAAAGCGGATTTGAAGAATACATAAATATTTCACCGCAATAAAATAATTAATCTACGCTACTAATTATTTTCACTGAAACATATGCGTATATTCTTAGATAGAATCGCAGATATTTTGAAACATCATGAGCTTTTATTCCATTTGGCCATCAGAGAATTAAAAATTCGTTACAAATATCCTTTTTTAGGATTCTTATGGATGCTTATTGTTCCATTTTGTATGGCAGTTATATTCAAAATTGTTTTCTCGCTAATTATCAGAATTGACATCGCTCCTTATCCGTTTTTTATCTTTCTCATTACCTCGGTATTTGCCTGGAACTATTTTGCCCTTACTCTCTCCCAAACCACGACCAGCCTTGTGG
>Ga0209824_10001184_pt1 | contig 15134 bp, 16 predicted proteins | sample VDWuncwatermetaG_FD_184124 | JGI IMG/M metagenome (GOLD analysis project Ga0209824, IMG submission 184124) | Wastewater microbial communities from Netherlands to study Microbial Dark Matter (Phase II) - VDW unchlorinated drinking water (SPAdes)... ... | reverse complement strand
TAGATGACGACGCGCAGAGGCTGGATGCCGTGGTGCACGAGGTTCGCGTGAAAGGCCTCCCGGGTTTGCTCCGCGTCCATCCACTCGACCGACACGGTCACCCCGTCCTGCTGGAGCCGACCCGGGCGGACTGTGGGGTTGGTCTTGGGAAGCTGGATGACCGATGGGCTCGCTGTGGGGGCCCAGAACGCTTGCCGCGGCCACCGCAGCGGGCAATAACACCCGGTGCTCGCGCACGCGAAGCAGAGGCCCAGCGCCGCCAACACGCGGGACGGCACCCAGCATGGGCTCAACGCCGCGTACGCATGATCCGCGGGGGACTTGCCCATAGCGTGATTGTAGCAGAAACGGCGGGCGCTAGTCGTCCTTCCTCACGAAGCGCAAAGCGACGGAGTTGATGCAGAAGCGCTGGTGCGTCGGGGGCGGTCCATCATCAAACACGTGTCCCAGGTGCGCGTCGCACCGTGCGCAGAGCACCTCGGTCCGTTTCATGAAGAAGCTGGTATCGACCGCGAGCCGGATGTTCTGGGGCGCGATGGGGACCAAAAAGCTGGGCCAGCCGGTCCCGGACTCAAACTTCATGTCGGAACGAAACAGGTCGATGCCGCAACAGACGCACTGATAGAGACCCGGCTCATGGTGGTCGTGGTAGATCCCGCAGAACGCAGGCTCGGTCCCCTTCTTTCGCGTCACGGCATACTGCTCGGGCGTCAGCTGGCGCTTCCACGCCTCATCCGTCTTGCGCACCACATCCATCAGCACGACCTTGCCGGCTTGGCTGTCAAAAATCGGGACCTTCGTTGGGGGGGTCTCATGGTCCATCGTCTTCGCGAGCGTCTGTGCACACGGTGAGAAGCTGAGGAGCCACCCGAGGCTGAAGAGCGCGCTGGTGATGAGGAACGAAGGCCCGCGCCCCATCGCTCGGCGCAATCAGCGGCCCAAGAGCTTCTTCGACATGTTCATACGATCCTCTCTCCCTCGCCATGCGGCGCTCGCGGTATGCGTGCGCTGCAGCGTGCTGAGAACACGCCCCTCACCCGCGCCGGGTTCAAAAAGAACACCGCCCACCTCGGTTCCACGGCTCAGCCGTCAGGGTTCGTCAAGCGGAAGGCCCTTGCGGCGAGCACGGCACCTACGAAGTTTCCCACGAGATAGATCCAGAGGTTGCCGATGTTGCTCACGCCCATCAGGGTGAGGCCGATGGCGACCGCCGGATTGTACGCCCCGCCCGAGATGCCACCCCCCGCATAGGCGGCCGCCATGAGGGTGAAGCCGATGGCGAGCCCAAAGTAGGAATTGCCGGCCGTCTTCTTGGCCGTAGCAACGTTCAGCACGACGTACGCCAGCGCAAACGTGAACACCAGCTCAATGAGCAGAGCCGGCAAGACCCTGGGCTCCAGAGGGGTGACGTAACTGCCCCGCTTGCAGATGCCGACCAGCAACGAAGCGAGGACCGCCCCAACAACCTGCGCCCCCATGTAGGCGGGAACGTCCTTGGTGTCGCACTTGCCCCGCAGCCACACCGCCAGGGTCACGGCCGGATTGTAATGCGCTCCGGAGATATGGCCGCCGGCATACACCATGACCATGAGGATGGCCCCAATCGCCAAGGGCGCCATGTTTCCCGCCCCCGGCGCAATGACCGTTAAGCCAATGACCAGTACGAGGAAAAATGTCCCAAGGCATTCCACCAGGATATGTTTCATGCCGACCTCCTGTCTGCCGCTCATGACCCAGCATCGACTGGGCGTCGTGTTTCCGTTGTTCGGGCTGTCCGAAGCCGCTCCACGGGCTCATTGTACTACATGAGCCCGAGGGTGCACGAGATGCACGTTGCTGGTTACGTTTTTGGGTGGAATGCAGAGCATGGCGTGGGTCGGAGAAATTGACGACAACTATACATGGCGGTCGCGCGGCGATGCCCACTCATCTGGTGTCTGACTTAATCGCAACTTGCCCTGCCCGGCGCCGCAGGAGTTCAACGATGGCATCAGCAAGCATCAGTGCGATCAGTAGTCCGAGCAAGAACAGGTGTTCGATCCAGTGCTTTTGCAGCAACGAGCGGTGCCGTTGGATCAACTCCTCCCGAAAGAAGAGGAGAATTAACAGGACCACCACCCATGCCAGTGTCCTGAGTTCCTTGCTTGCCAGGATACCTTGCCAACGCCACTGGCCGTTCCGTCGGGGATAGCGCCGCCAGCTTGGCAGCCATCGTGGCACCGCCCGCTGATACGGCTCAAACTCACCCGGCCACTCGTGCCGCAAGGTTTCCTCTTCTTCAACCATCTTCCGGCGGTAGACGATGATGAACACCGCCGAGGCCACCAGGGCTAACCACGGATTGCCAGCAATCACTAGCATGCCAAGTCCGATCAATAGACTCCCAAGGTAAAGCGGATGTCGGATGAACGCGTAGGGGCCCGCGGTGATGAGGTGTCCAATCTTCGGTTGTCCCTGCACAGGATGCGTCCAGTTGACCTTCACATGACCGACATAGCCGTCGGCCCATAGGCGGATGAGTTCTCCGAGGAGGACCAACACAATCCCAATGCGAAGCGAGGGTCTCGTCGTATAGGCGACGGCGAAGATCGATGCGACCAGAGGGTACGCCAGGAGAAAGCGGGGTTTCCGAAGCTTGCGAAACAGATCCATGGCTTACACACCGCTTCTAGACTGCGGCACGGTGTGCCCTGGCGTGGAGAGAGGATGCTTCCGGAGATCCTTTGGGAGGTGACGAAGATCCTCTTTGGCAATCATGACGAGAACGAGCAGCACGAGTATCCCAAAGGTGCTCCGCTCACTCCAGAACGCAGGGCGCCACTGGTAGGGTATGGAGGCGCTTCCGGGTGTCTGACGGCGCCAGCGTGGAAGCCAGCGAGGGACTTGCTGACAGTAGGCTGCGTACTGTGGTCCAAACTTCTTGGCCAAGACGCTTTCTTCCCAGAGCACAATCGGGACATACTGCACCACAAAGAGTCCCACGACCACCGGGATCAGCCAGAGGAGCTTCGAGAGGAACGTGACACCTAACGTCAGGAAAAAGTTCCCCAGATAGAGTGGATTGCGCACATACGCGTAGGGGCCATGCATCGCCAACCGCCCCACACCACTTCCGCGCGTCCGGCTCTCCTTGCCCACCACGGCCACACCCCATACCCGCAAGCCTTCGCCGCACACGAGGAGAACGAGTCCTGGCACCCAGCAGACCACGTCTCTGGACTCCCGAAATGACAGCAGGGCTAGTACGAGCATAAAAGGGATCGGGGTCCAGCTCCGCTGGCGGAAAACCCACTCACCCAACGCAATCAGTCGCGCCTTGGCGGAATCCATCGTCACGCCTCCTTATGACGGTGGTGCAGTATATCATAGAAGAATGGCATCACGACGAGAGAGAAAAACGGCGGGAATCCCCGAAACAACGTGGGACTCGCTTCGCAGGACGTTCTGCTCCCACTTGGCGATGACGGGGGTTTCCTTGCGGAAGATTCAGGCTTGGGCGGGGCACTCAGACCCCCGGATCACGGAGCAGTATGACGCCCATCTTTTGCCGGAGTATGACCCGGAAATTGAGCGGATTGAGGCGGGTGGTTACAACTTGGTTACAATCGAGGCCAAGCCCGAAAAAGCCAAAACCCGCTATCTCTTGTGAGATAACGGGTTAGGCCACGAAAATGAATGACGGCCCTCCTTCGCCCGGTAAGGAGAAGAACCTTCGGTGGGGCTTCGGAGGGCCGTTCTTCGAAGCTCCCTTTCGCACCGGCCCAGCGGATTATCCGCCGGCCGGAACTTCGGGGAGCGAAGAAGAACGGGGGCGCGCTTCGGCGACCTCCAAGTCGCCTCAGCACTCCGCTCGTCCCGTTTCCCGGGACTCGCTCCGCGGGACGATTGTAGAACTCACGATGCGGCCTGGGCCGGAACCCCACCCACGTCCGGTGTAGCCCCAACCATCAGGGTTGGGGCGGAATGCCTGGCGCAGTGAGCGCCAGGCCACTCCGCTCCCTCCGGCTTCGCCTACGGGACTTCCTCGCCCACCCCCGCGGTTTCGTTTGGCTTCGCCGAAGCGAAACCAAACGTGCGGGGGTCCCCGGGCTCAGTCGTCGGCCCTGATGGCCTTCGCTGCGCAGGCGTTCCGAGCAGAGTTCAGGGGGTGGTGCGAGTCGCTTGCGGTAAACTCCTGTCTCCAACTGTGACGGTCACCTCACCTGAGCGCTAGTCGCCGCCTATCGCACCGGCACGACTGCTTGTTCTTGTTGAAGGAGCATGTGAACCGCGTCCCACCAGTGAGCGTCCCGACGGTGGGCCGTCCGGAACTGCCAGTACTCAGCGCCCCACAGGAGGATCGTGTTGATCCCCAAGGCGCGGAGTTCTTGGACGCTTCGTTGCACGAGGGCGGGATTTCCTGTGGGTGGTGGCTCCCGGCCCGTATAGACTAACTGGTCGGGCTCCCAGGGCTCGGCCTGCAGCTCCGTGACCCACACCGGTTTCTTGCCGCGCGTGGGCCGCTTCAAGATGCTGGCGAGGTAGGCCTTGCGCTCCTCCGGGCTTGTCCAGTAGTACGATTTCTTCAAGAACCAGCGATGTCCGACGACCGGATAGACGTTCACGCCGAGAATATCGCCCAGGCCAAACGCTTCATCGATCGTGTCATGCCGCATGAAGAGGTACATGAACCACCGGAGGAACGGGTTGGGATAGGTCACGGCGGTGATGATGATCGGACGGCCCCTGGTGTCGAGCCTCCGGACCAGCTGCACCTCTTGTTTCAAAAACGCCGGTCCGCTCCACCAGTACCCAGGGCCCGTGCGATCGAGCGGTTCATTCTCCACCTGCCAATAGTGGATCGCCTCCTCATCCCGGTATCGCCGCACGACCGTTTCAATAAACCGTAAGGTGTGCTGGCGCAGGTAGGCATTCTGGGAGACGTCGGCCCCTTTGCGCAATCGGAGACGTCTGAGGACCCATGGCGGGATGAAGTACTCCGGCCATCGGGGAGCTTTCATCCCGACGGTCAGCACAATGGGGATCTGTTTGGATTTTGTCTGGGCAATCTGCCAATCTAAGCTGCTAAAGTCATAGACGTCTTCCTGGGGTTCAAGCTCATCCCAATAGGCGCTCAGGCGTATGAGATCAAACTTGGTCTTCAGGATCTCCTTGAACGTCTCCTTCGCATTCACCCGAAGGTAGCGGCACTGCTTGGCACTGAACGTGGTCCCGATGTGGACGGGTTCAGCCGCCGCCTCGCCGGCGACCAAGAGCAATAGAACCCCCCACCCTTGCCAGCCCCGCATCGTTTCATCGCCTCTGTCCGTTCACCAAGGTTATCTGAGGCCCCTACTTAGAGCATACCTGACAGAGCTCGAACACCCGCCGTGCCACAGGAAGATCGATCGGGGTCCCATAGACAAACGGCGTGGGGAGGTTGAAATGGAGGGGCACGAGCAAGGTTGAGCGAACTTTTAAAGATTCCCACACGACAGTGTTGACGACATTCGAACACATACGCCAGCTGCGGCATGCGCAGCTGGCGTATTGTCCTACGCTGAGTGCAGAGGGGTCAATGGCGGCCCTCCTTCGCCCGGTAGAGAGACGCCACTTCCGGTGGGGCTTCGGAGGGCCGTTCTTCGAAGCTCCCCTTCGCACCGGCCCAGCGGATTATCCGCCGGCCGGAACTTCGGGGAGCGAAGAAGAACGGGGGCGCGCTTCGGCGACCTCCAGAGGTCGCCTCAGCACTCCGCTCGTCCTGTTTCCCGGGACTCGCTCCGCGGGACGATTGTAGAACTGATTCGGCAACCTGGCAGGCGTTTCTGGCAGAGTTCAGGGCGTGGTGTGGGTCTGAAGAAGATAAACAGTCGCTGATCAAACTAGCAACGCAGCCTCAACAGACAATCCTGGTCCAAACGCCAGCGCGACGCAAGGCCGCGGGGCTGCTCGATGACACAAGCGCTCCAGGATGAAGAGGATCGTTGGCGAGGACATATTGCCGCATTCAGCCAACACCTCGCGGGAAATGGTCGTTGCGTCCGGAGGCAGGTCCAAGCATGAGGCGACCGCCGTGAGAATGCGCGGTCCACCCGGATGAATGGCCCAGGAACGAACCTGTGGGACCGTCACGCCATGCTGGATGAGCCAGGCTGCTAACCACGATGGCAGGTGATTGGTAATGAGGTCGGGAACACGCGGCGACAGCGTCATCTCAAAGCCATGATCACCAATCCGCCAGGTCATCGCGTCTTCGGAGTCTGGGAAAAGATACGAGCCGGCTGCAACCAGCCGCCAGGCGCTCACCGGTGCCTGCGCGGCGGATCCTGCCACGAGGGCTGCCGCGCCGTCCGCAAATAGGGCATTTGCCACCGCCTTCTCGGGATTACCGCCGTAATAGAAGTGCAGACTGCACAATTCCACCGCGCACAACAACGCTCGAGCGTCTGGATCAGCGTGAACCAGCGCCGAGGCGACGCGCAAACCGTTCAATGCGCCGTGGCAGCCCATGAACCCCACGTGCGTGCGGCTCACGGTGGGAGCGAGCTTCAATGCTTTCATCAGCGCGATATCGACACCGGGTGCAACAAATCCTGTGCAGGACACGGTGACCAGGTGGCTGATCTGTGACCCGGTCAGCCCAGCCGCCAGGAGCGCCCGCTGCGAGGCGGCGAGAGCCAGGGGGGCGGCCTCTTTGGCATAGCGCTGCATGCGTTGTCCTGTACTCGGGCCGCGGTCGGTCCGATCTTCCGCTGGTGGAAAGAATGATTGTCGTGGGCCAGATCCATCTAGCGCCTCGAGCAAGACGCTGCCTCTGGTCTGAATCTCCGTACGCTGATACAGCGTGGACAGTCGATGGGTCTCCGCACGTGACAAGCCACTAAAGGCCTTCGCAAGCTCTGCGGCTTCCTGCTGCGTGATCGACTGATGCGGAGCTGCTGTTCCAAAGCCAAGAATGGCCAGACTCATGGGCGAGATCCTCCGTATCTCCTAGTTGAAGTGCACTGGCAATGGGGCGTTCACGTACTGGACCATCGGTGCGGCGAGCGAGGGTACCCGAGAGAGTACTTCGATCGCTGCACGGGTCAGCACGACTCGCCTCAACATGGCTGCTAGCAGTCGACACGCCCACTGTCGACGGCCGACCTGCTGTCGGTACAACGCGTCCCAGCGGTCCGACAAGGCGGGCGTCCAGTCTCGAATCGCTTCCAACGCAAGCGGACTCACGGCCACTCCGCACCATAGCGCCCAGGCGATCCCCTCGCCGGTGAACGGCTCGATATAGCCCGCAGCATCCCCGATGACAAAGAGGCGCTCCTGGGCCAATCGCAAGCTGTGTTGCGTCAGTCGGGGTGTCCCGCGCCACGACCCCTCGCTGAGCCCGTTGACCTGCGGCAGGCCCGCTTGGGCGATGAGCTTCGCAGCGGCCGGACCCGGTCCTCTTGCGGACCGGACGAATGTGAGATCAAACGCCGCGGCGACATTCAGCCGCCCATCTTCAAGCTGCACGAGGCCGACGTAACCACTGCTCCCGCAAATCATGAAGATCGTTCCACCGCGGTACCAACGTGGTACTTCATCAATCATGGTTCCAGCACCGATGCGTGAGCGGCGGACTGGCTTCGGTCTCGCGACGGGGCCATCTTGCACCAACCCTCCGCCCAACCCATTCGCAACAAGGACGACTCGCGTCTCCACATCGATCTGCTGCTCCCTGCGATGGAGCGTGAGCCGGTGGCGGTGTGCTTCACCACGGGCTAACGTCGCAGTGGTTTGTGGCAAGAAGTTGGCGCCTGCCTTGATCGCCTGTTGGATCAGCGCCGTATCAAACGCCTCACGCGACAACGCGACACCGGGTGGCAATGCGATGCTCACACGTCGCTGTCCTTCAACGAGCAAGAGTTCGTGAAGCGGCCTCGCCCCGAGCTGGTCTGGAAGCGCCTCAAGTCCGACTGCTCGAAGGACCTCCAACGCCGCCGCGTTCATACAGCAGCCACACACCTTTTGGCGGGGAAAGGTTGCCTTATCAATCAAGAGCACCGAAGCGCCCTGACGTGCCAGTTCGCGAGCTGCTAGTGCACCTGACGGACCAGCGCCAACCACCACCACATCCCAAACGTGGCGGGCCGCCTGTTGGAATCCCAAGCTCGACGCAATCATCCCGGTCGTCGCGGTCACGGTTTCTTCCATAGCAACAGGTAGCGAGATGGCCAACGCGGCAACACGTCCACATTGTCCATCCCTGCCTGCAGAGCCAGCACACGGGCCTCCTCGATCGTGTAGGCAGCCCAAACAGATTGTGGCCCGTCGAGACGCACGACGGCGGAAGTGGACAGCAGGCGCGTACCCAGATACGCCAGCGCAAGACCGGTTCGACTTCTCACGAGATCACTGATGACCACCAACCGTCCTGCCACCTGGGCCATGGACCGCAGCAGACGCACAGCTTCTTCGCCATTGAGATGATGAAGAAACAAAGAGCAGATTATCACGTCATATCCCTCTGGGATCTCATTGGTGAGTGCGTCCAATTCGAAGAAGTGGACATCGGCTCGCCCTTGTTTGGCGCGATGGTCAGCATGCGCGATCGCGACGGGGCTGCGGTCACACCCATCGATGGTGAGCCGCACGCCAGCACGACGGGCTCGATGCCAGAACTTAATGGGTACGTCACCTGCTCCTGTGGCAATGTCCAGGATTCGGAAGGTGCGCTCTGGCTCCTCAGCTACCAGTGCCTGGATGGGTGACCAGAGAGTGTGCACGCTCGCGCTCCATCTATTGATTCGCTCAAGGCCATGCAACGCATGGGTGTGCTGCTCGACATTAAGGTGGGGGTCATCCATAAGTTCCGACTGACGGCATCGCTGCATCATAAGGTCCATGGGCCTTGCAAGAAAAGCCTGAGGTCGCGTGTTCATTTTACTATGAACAAGTTACGCAGTCATTTCTCATGGTAGGAGATTGGAGGGCCTATCACGAAATGGGCAATCTGGTTACAATCGAGGGTGGGTCTGAAAAAGGCAAAACTCGCAACCCTTCTCAGGATCGCGAGTTAAGCCGTGATGATGACTGGCGGTGGCGACGGGGCGATCTTAGAACTCTTGACGCGTCCACGGCTTTGGACTTTCGTAAGTTCTTAGCCGAGTGTCGAGCCTGGTGCATATCAGAGGAAACCAGACGGCTTAGCAAGCAACTTGTGGGTCGGCTCAGTTAATCACCGCCACCCCTTAAACAGCAAGAGGCCAGCCATCCCAGCCAGAATGATGATGAGCGGCTCCGGGACCTTCTTTACCCTCAGCAGCACTCCGAGCGTCACCAGTGCGATCAGGGCAGTCGGTAGATCGACGATGGCACGTCTTGCGAGCACCACGCAAGCTCCTGCAATCGCTCCGGTCGCAGCCGCCGTCACGCCCTTCACAAAGGCGTTCAGTCGAACATCCTTCGCATGTTTCTTGAACCAGGGGCTGGGGATGACAACGAACAGGTAGACGGGCAGGAAGACGCCAATCGCTGCCAGCGTCGCTCCCCAGGGGCCACGAACGAGATACCCGATGAACGCGACGGTAATCACTACTGGTCCAGGCGTAATCATGGCGACCGCGACGGCATCCATAAACTGGCGTTCGTTCAACCAGTGGTACTCTTTGACGACCCCGCCATACAGGAACGGTACAATCGCCAACCCACTGCCAAACACCATTGCCCCCGCCTTCCCAAAGAAACCCAACAACCGCATGGCAGTCGCGGGAGCCGCTTCCGTCACCCCCACACTCATTGACGTTCCCACCACTGGCACAACAGCCAGGAGCGGCAACCCTCTCATCTGCTGCCAAGGCGGAGTCTTGACCAGCATATAGACCACCCCTGCCCCTAAGAACAGCCAGGCGATTTCAGTCTGCGTGACGGCGGTCACGACTGCTAGCAGAAGACAAATCCCCCACAGAGCCACATCCTTTTCCAACGTCAGCTTCACCAGCTTCCAGGCCGCCCGCACGATAATTCCTATGACAGCCGCTCCGATGCCGTAGAACAACGCCTGCATCCAGGCTAAGCCGCCATAGCGGACGTACAGCCAGGAGATGCCCAGCACCATCAGGAACGAGGGGAGGATAAAGGCCAGCGACACCAACGTGGCACCCCATACCCCTGCCCTGACATACCCCAGATACATGGCAAGCTGGGCAGCCAGGGGACCCGGGGCAAGCTGTGCCAACGCCAGTCCATCCAAGTAGTCCTCCTTGGAAATCCAGCGGCGCTTCTCGACCAAGTCCCGTTGCATATACCCTGCCAGCGCAATCGGCCCGCCGAAGCCGAAGGTGCCGAGATACAGGAAGTAACCGAGGAACTGCCGAAGGGTGCACGGAACACCCGCTAAACCCCCAGGCGGCCTGGCTTCTCCCATCAGAACTTCACGCTCCACTTCGTGCCCAGGATATGATTACTGCTCCAATCGTGACGGGGGCTGCGTCGGCTCTGCAGCATGTAGTAGACATCCAAACTGACTTCGACGCCCTGAGCCTGTCGCACAGGAAGTGAGACGCCGAGGGACACACGATTTTGGTTCCATGCATCGGCGGTGTAATCGTAGAACAGATCATCAGAAGTGAAGAAGCTGAAGTGGCGCCCTCCCACTGAGAGGGGATAGACAACCTTCGGCATCAGGCGAACCCGCCATTCTTGTTCACCCGCGCTGCCCTGGATGGCGCGGAGTTCGAGGCGTCCGCGCACGGCGAGCTTCAATGGCCCGACATTCGCCTGGGGGGTGACATCGAGTTCACCCGTGTGTTCTTCGAGCGGCTTGCCTGAGGACTCATCTCGGACAAACAAATAGTTCAGCCCAACGTGAAGATGCTTGAGGCGTTTCCACCGCACACCCTGCCGATACTCGTGGTAGAACAGCTCCGAGGCGTCACTGCGGAGTCGAACTTCTGGGACGAAGAACGCTTCCCACTGTGGCCCAAGCCGCTTGGTAATCTCCACCGCGTTCCACGATTGGAAGTCATCTCGCGCCCAACCCAGCTGCACCCGCCCCAGAACGAGAGTGATGGTCGCGCATACGAAGGCCCAGCGAACAGCATGTACGAGGCACCGCGCTCTTGTATTCACGACTGCCGGGCGATCCGCGTCATCCATCAGTGGTTGAGCGGTTCAACGCGCAGGTCATCGAAGTAGGTGACCGCATCCGCCTTCGTCCAAACGCCGACCCTGCCCGCTTCAGGGAAGGTGTTGTCGTGAGCGTCAATCACCTGTTCTCCGTCCCAAAAGGTTGTGAAGTGGTTACCCTTGGCCTGAGCACGAAGCTCATGCCACATCCCGCTGGTCACCGACCCGCGCCAACTCGCCAACTGCTGGCGGTTGCCGTTGGCGACCTTGTAGAACCTGACGTTCTCCTCAAGCGCATTGGCACGGGTGATGTAGTAGTTGTTTTCATCCCGGTAACGGAAGACCAGGCCGCACGCTTGGTCAACCACCCCCGATACTGTTTTGCACATGACCGAGAGTCGAAGGTCAGCAAGCATCGGCTCATCCGCTACAGCCAGTGGGAATCGAAAGTCCGTCGCATCGCTATCAACCTGAGCAAGGACATGTGTTCCGCTAGGTGCGCTGGTCTCCGTTTTGATAACCCACTGGCCGACTCGACCGTTTCCTGTTCTCGCGAACGAAAATCCCGATGGTGCTTTGTTCTCCTGACCTTCCTCAAAATTCCAATCTTGCTGCGCTTGTGCCGCAACAACTGCGCTCAGGAATATGGCAACAAAAAACGGCGTCCAGGTTCTGGACGCCGTCATTGTTTGAAACGTTCCATGCCGTCGCATGGAACTGATTGTATCACAGAGCGTTAAGAATAAGAACGGGGGCGACGGGGCTCCCCGGCCCGCCAATAGCGAGCGCCGGGGCGGGCGAATTCGCAACATGAGGAATTGGCCGGAACCTTTACCGGTTCCGGCGCTCCGCAAGGACTTGCGTAAACTGTCAAATCGTATCCTATCGTGGACAGCGCAAGCACTTAGCGACTCTGGCCCCGTAGCAGGACGTTGCACGATTTTTCACGAAATGCACGCTGCTGGTTACAACCTGGTTACGTTTTATCTGTCGCTGATGGCCTTTAAGTTGAGCGACGGTGCGAACCACTCCTGGACCATGCGGATGAAGCGCTGCGGATCGTCCCGGAAGAGCGCTTCGGCATGACCACCACCCTCGATAATCTCAAGCCGCTTGGGTTCAGAGGCTGCGGCATGCAGGCGACGGCTGTGCTCCACACCTACAATGGCATCGTGCGTCCCATGGATGAACAGCGTTGGGATGGACTTGAGTTGCTGAATGTTGTCGATGGGTTTCTCTTTCGCCAGGAACAGGTTGCCGGGCCGGCAGCCCGCGCCGGCCTCTAACCCCTGCGCACCGGTGCGCATCGCCTCAGGAGTCCAGAACTTGAACTCGATCTCCTCAAACGATGATGGCGCGCTGACGGCGATCAAGCTCTGCACCGCGTCCTGATGCCGACGGATCGTATTGATGGCGATGGCGCCTCCCATGGAAAACCCCAACAGCCCGATGCGCTGATAACGCGCACGGGCAAAGACCAGTACGGCCTCTAAGTCTGCGCCTTCCCGCGCCGAGAAGGTGTAGAGGCCGGTGGAGTGGCCATGCCCCCGGAAGTCCATCACCAGCACGTCGTATTCGCCAGCGAGGGTCTGGCTGATCCGTTGAAAGGTCGCGGTGTCCTTGCTCTGGAAAAACCCTGGGCAGATGATAACAGCTGCGGTGCGGCCCGCTCGCCGGTAGCAATCCACCGCAATGTGTACTCCGTCAGGAGTGGCGACGCTTTCCGGGGAACGATCCATTAGCGCGTCGGTTCATCGGAATTCTGGCTCAGGGTCGCGCACGCGGCCGACCATCGGAACGAACCGCACCGGAATCACGGCCTCGCGGACAAGGCCCTGGGCCGTCTTCGTGTAGACGACCAGCCGCTGGAACGCCTCGCCTTCCGGCATGACTAGCCGGCCGCCCGGTGCCAGCTGCTCGACCAGGGGCGGCGGCACGCGCGGGGCGGCGGCCGTCACGAGGATGGCATCGAACGGGGCCGCCTCAGGCCAGCCGAGGAAGCCGTCGCCGGTCCGTACGTGGACGTTCGCAACGCCCAGTTCCCGCAGCGTAGCCTCCGCACGGTGAGCCAGCGGCTCGAGGATCTCGATCGTGTAGACCTCGCGCGCAAGTTCCGCCAGCACAGCCGCCTGGTAGCCGGAGCCGGTGCCGACCTCAAGCGCCCGCTCATCCGCCTGCACGTCTCCCAGCTGGGTCATGAGGGCGACGATGTACGGCTGGCTGATGGTCTGCGCCTCGCCGATCGGCAGCGGCCCATCGGCATAGGCCACCCCGCGCAGGGCAGGCGGAACGAACCGGTGCCGGGGCACGGCGCGCATCGCCGCCAGCACCCGCCCATCGGTGATCGGCGGCCGGCCGTCGGGGCTTGCGGCCAGCTGTTCCTGGACCATCTGCTCCCGCCGGCGGGTGTAGGCCTGCTCATCGGGCGCCTCATCCCCGGCAGCCCAGCACGCAGTACCCGCCGCGGCCACCGCCTGCAGCACCAGGCACCAGATCGCGCCGCGCCGCATCGCGCGTGGCTGCGGCAGTCGGATGTGCATCAAGACTCTGTGAGCTGCTTCTCCGCCACCACGACACCCTCCCGAAGCCTGTGGTGTGCAAAGTGCGGCACCTTTGGGACAGGCCTATTCTAGGACGAAAACGCCAGCTACGGCAAACCGTAACTGGCGTTCTCACGAATAGTTAAGAATAAAAACGGGGGCGACGGGGCTCGAACCCGCAACCTACGGATCGACAATCCGCCACTCTGCCAATTGAGCTACGCCCCCCATGAACTGCAACGCCTTCTCGAAATGCACTCGCTTTCGAGCGAGATAGCACTGTGGCGGGGCATGATCGAAACCGGAATAGAAAAAGCTGTAGAGCCGGCGAATATCTGGCCGGCGCTGATAATAGAGAGAGCAGCCCAAGGTGGGCCGGTCTCGCAGGTACCCGGGAGCGACCCCCACCGAAGCCTGTAATGCCTGATCAAGCGCTTCAAGGAACGCAAAGGACCCTGAGGCAAAGCAGAGCTGGACCCAGAACGAGAGGCTGTGGAAACGAAGTCTACATATCGCGCGCCGTGAGGGTTCACGTACATGCTCCCATCGGCGGCGAAGTAGCCGAGCACATACGCCATTGCCGGGGACCAGTTGTCAAAGAACGCGGTATTAACGGGCTTGCGGTAGTGGGCCACGTCGCCCCCCGAAGGGGGCCCGCTCGATCACTGGCTCCGAGTTCGACGTGGTCATGTGTCGTCGTGCCTTGCTACGCCCCCGAAACGGGGTGTTACACGCCCGCTTGTTTGGCGGCGATATCGCCGAGCACTGGCAGGCGGAACCACTTGCCCTGGTAGGCCTGGATCATGCACACGATCCACAGCGCCAGGCCAGCGAGGTTCACCAGCGGCGCCAGCAGCGGCATGAACGACAGGACGACTGACAGCACGAACAATGCCACGGACAACAGGATGGACTGCATCGCGTGGAACTTGACGAACTTGTTCTCTTTCTCGATGACAAAGAAGATGATGCCGCTCACCACCACCCCAGCATATGCCAGCAGACCGGCCACGTTGGGCTGGATGCCAGTGGAGGTCTTTCCAAGGTCGTTGCCTGCGGTCCCGTCAGCCATCGTCTTGCCTCCTTCTGAGTGCTGCCTTGCGCCTTTGCCTCTTCACCGTTTGGCAGAAAATTGGGCGGTGAAGGGATCGAACCTCCGACCTCCTCGGTGTAAGCGAGGCGCTCTAACCGGCTGAGCTAACCGCCCCGATTTGAACCTGCACGGAAACTGGTCGAGGGCATGTCGGCGTGCCGCTATTATACCCGACGGAGATGCGCCCTACAAGGCGACCCCGTTCACCGGAAGAAGATGACTGTGACAGCGGCGAAGAGCGGGAGGAGGATGGTGCCGGAGTAGGCCATGTAGCCGAAGAAGCTGGGCATTTTGATCTTCATCTCTTCGGCGATGGCCTTCACCATGAAGTTGGGGCCGTTGCCGATATAGGTGTTGGCGCCCATGAAGACGGCGCCCAGGCTGATCGCCTGCAAGAGCCGCGTCGGCAGCTCGAGGAC
>Ga0209824_10001183_pt1 | contig 15135 bp, 27 predicted proteins | sample VDWuncwatermetaG_FD_184124 | JGI IMG/M metagenome (GOLD analysis project Ga0209824, IMG submission 184124) | Wastewater microbial communities from Netherlands to study Microbial Dark Matter (Phase II) - VDW unchlorinated drinking water (SPAdes)... ... | reverse complement strand
AGATTTATGGGGCGGCGCAACGACAACAAAAAAGCATACGTTTGTCTGGCGGCAGGTCAGGAAATTAATTTTGCTGAGAGTGGGCAGGGATAAGTCATGGCATTGATTAAACTAAAACCAACTTCTCCTGGGCGGCGCACCGTTGTGCGCGTGGTGAATCCCGATTTGCATAAGGGTAAGCCGCATGCGCCATTGGTTGAGAGAAAAAATCGCACCGCTGGCCGTAATCATAACGGACATATTACTGTTCGTCACATGGGCGGCGGGCACAAGAAGAATTATCGCATCATTGACTTTAAGCGCAACAAAGATGGCATTGCCGCTACGGTTGAGAGCTTGGAGTACGATCCAAACCGCACCGCATTTATTGCGTTGCTGTGTTACACGGATGGTGAGCGTAGATACATTATCGCCCCCAAAGGTGTGGCGGTCGGTACGCAACTCATGAGCGGTTCGGAAGCACCCATCAAGGCAGGTAATGCCTTGCCATTGCGTAATGTGCCAGTCGGTTCAACCATTCATTGTATCGAAATGCTGCCGGGTAAAGGCGCGCAACTGGCGCGTTCGGCGGGCACTTCAGTGCAATTGCTGGCGCGTGAAGGGTCTTATGCTCAGTTGAGATTGCGCTCTGGCGAAATTAGAAAAGTGCATGTTGATTGCAAAGCGACCATCGGTGAGGTGGGTAACTCTGAGCATAATTTGCGTTCGATTGGTAAAGCGGGTGCGATGCGTTGGCGTGGCGTTCGTCCAACCGTGCGCGGTGTGGCGATGAACCCAGTAGATCACCCACATGGTGGTGGTGAGGGTAAGACTGCTGCGGGGCGTAATCCGGTTAGCCCGTGGGGTGTTCCGGCTAAAGGCTTCCGTACGCGTCGCAACAAGCGCACTAGCAATATGATTGTTCGTCGTCGGTTTCAGGTTTAAGGGGTAGGGAGATATGGCACGTTCCGTTAAAAAAGGTCCATTCACTGATGCTCACCTGTTAAAAAAGGTTGAGGCAGTGCGTGCGACGAGTGATAAGCGTCCGGTAAAAACATGGTCGAGACGTTCAACCGTGCTACCCGAATTTGTTGGATTAACAATTGCGGTGCATAACGGCAAGCAACACATTCCGGTTTACATTTCGGAAAATATGGTGGGGCATAAGCTGGGCGAATTCTCGCTGACCCGCACTTTCAAAGGACATGCTGCCGATAAAAAAGCAGTGGTCAAAAAATAAGGAGAGGTGATGAGCACAGCAGTGGTTAAAGGTGTTCGCCTGTCGGCACAAAAAGGTCGTTTGGTGGCAGATCAAATTCGCGGCATGGCCGTTGATAAGGCACTAAACCTTCTGGCGTTTAGCCCGAAGAAGGCGGCGGTCATAATCAAAAAAGGTTTGGAGTCGGCGATTGCCAATGCTGAACATAATGATGGTGCAGATATTGATGAGTTGAAAGTGGCTACGATTTATGTAGACAAAGGCGAGTCATTGAAGCGCATGATCCCACGCGCCAAAGGTCGCGGCAATAAGATTGAGAAGCAAACCTGCCACATTACGATCATCGTCGGGAGTTAATGCAGATATGGGACAGAAAATTCATCCAATCGGTTTCCGGTTGAGCGTACCAAACCTGCCACATTACGATCATCGTCGGGAGTTAATGCAGATATGGGACAGAAAATTCATCCAATCGGTTTCCGGTTGAGCGTACAGAAAAACTGGTCATCTACTTGGTACGCCAATAGCAAATCATTTTCAGCCATGCTGCTCAAAGATATTGAGGTGCGTGAGTATTTGAAAAAGAAATTGTTTGGTGCGGGCATTTCTAAGATCGTCATTGAGCGGCCAGCAAAGAATGCCAAGATCACGATTTATACCGCAAGACCAGGTGTGGTGATCGGTAAAAAAGGTGAAGACATTGAGTCTATTCGCGCCGAATTAAAAAAGCGTATGAATTTGCCGGACGTGGCGTTGAATATCGAAGAGGTACGTAAGCCAGAAATCGATGCGCAATTGATAGCAGAGAGCATCACTTCGCAGTTGGAAAAGCGCATTATGTTCCGTCGCGCAATGAAGCGTGCTATGCAGAATGCGATGCGTCTCGGTGCCCAGGGTATCAAGATAATGAGCGCGGGGCGTTTGAACGGAATTGAAATTGCGCGTACAGAATGGTATCGCGAGGGACGTGTGCCGTTGCATACACTGCGTGCCAATATAGATTACGGCACGGCTGAAGCCAAGACCACCTATGGCATCATCGGTGTCAAAGTGTGGGTCTACAAGGGTGAGCACACAGGCGTAGCAGAAATTGCTGCACCCGTTGCAGCAGAGCCAGAAAAGAAAACAAGGAAGGCGGGGGCAAAACATGTTGCAGCCAGCTAAAAGAAAATATCGCAAAGAGCAAAAGGGTCGTAATACCGGCATTGCTACTCGTGGAAATAAAGTCAGCTTTGGCGAATTTGGCCTCAAGGCAATGGCGCGCGGCCGTTTAACGGCTCGCCAGATTGAAGCTGCGCGTCGTGCTATGACGCGACACATTAAGCGTGGTGGGCGGATTTGGATACGCATATTCCCAGACAAGCCGATTTCACAAAAGCCTGCAGAAGTTCGTATGGGTAATGGCAAAGGAAATCCGGAGTATTACGTGGCCGAGATTCAGCCAGGAAAAATGCTGTACGAGATGGATGGTGTGGACGAGGTGATTGCGCGTGAGGCGTTTCGTTTGGCTTCAGCCAAGCTTCCTATCGCGACCTCCTTTGTGATTAGACAGGTGGGAGCATAAGCATGAAAGCAAGTGAATTAAGAGCAAAATCTGCAGCCGATTTGGGGCAAGAGCTGTTGTCGTTGAGCCGCGCTCAATTTGGTCTGCGTACACAGATTGCGACGCAGCAATTGACCAACAATAGCCAGTTATCCAAAGTGCGGCGTGATATTGCACGCGTAAAAACAGTATTGACTGAAAAAGGTGTGCAGGCATGAGTGCAACTGGAAAAAAACGAACGCTGACCGGTACGGTAGTCAGTGACAAAATGAATAAAACAGTTACGGTGTTGGTCGAGCGTAAAATTAAGCATCCTCTTTTGGGTAAGGTGATGACGGTTTCTAAGAAGTATCACGCGCATGACGAGAATGATGAGTTTCATGCGGGCGATATGGTTGCAATAGAAGAGTGTCGTCCTTTGGCTAAAACAAAGAGCTGGCGTGTGGTTAAGCGTATCGATAAGTCGCAAGCAGTTTAAAGCTGGGTTTTTTGAGATAAAGATCGCTTTAATTGCATATAAGCCTTGCGCTAGGGTTCAAGTTTCACTATAGTGCGCGGCTTCGTTTCCCCGCTGTTGGTAGGTGGGGGCGCAAAAAATACTTCGTAAGCTCAACTCAGATATTGGGTTGCAAAATTAACCCGAACGGGTTCCAAGACTAGCCGCACAGAGCGGATAAAGTTGGAAGGAAAAATATAATGATTCAAATGCAATCGGTTTTAACTGTTGCCGACAATACTGGCGCACGCTCTGTTATGTGCATCAAGGTTCTCGGTGGCTCTAAGCGTCGCTATGCTGGCATAGGTGATGTAATTAAGGTGAGCATCAGAGATGCTGCGCCACGTTCGCGTGTTAAAAAAGGCGAAGTGCATAGCGCGGTGGTGGTGAGAACCGCCAAGGGTGTGCGCCGTGCAGATGGCTCTTTGATTAAGTTTGACGGTAATGCAGCCGTGTTGTTGAACGCTAAGCTTGAGCCGATAGGCACCCGTATATTTGGCCCAGTGACGCGCGAGCTGCGTACCGAACGATTTATGAAAATCGTATCGTTAGCACCTGAAGTGCTTTAAGTCGCCAGAATAACTACCGTATTGATATTAACGCAGGCAGGAAATAATCGTGCTCAAAATTAAAAAAAATGACGATGTGATCGTCATCACAGGTAAGGACAAAGGGAATCGCGGAAATGTTTTGCGCGTCCTCGGTGATCGCTTGCTGGTAAGTGGTGTAAATAAAGTTAAGAAGCATCAGAAGCCAAACCCGGTCAAGGGTTTGACGGGTGGCATCATCTCGCAAGAGATGTCTATTCATGCTTCCAATGTGGCTATCTATAATTCAGCAACTAAAAAAGCTGACCGGGTTGGAATTAAAACATTGGGCGACGGTAAAAAAGTTCGCGTTTTTAAATCCAGTGGCGAAGCGATTGACGCATAAGGGAGTGATTTGAGCATGGCGCGTTTGTACGATTTTTACAAGGACACCGTGGCACCGGAGCTGATGAAAAAGTTCGGCTACCAGTCTGTGATGGAAGTGCCCCGCATTCAGAAAATAACGCTGAATATGGGCGTGGGCGAAGCAGTTGCCGACAAAAAGGTAATGGAGCACGCAGTGTCGGATATGCAAAAAATATCTGGGCAAAAGCCTGTGGTTACCAAATCTAAAAAATCTATCGCGGGTTTTAAAATCCGTGAGAATTATCCAGTTGGCTGCAAAGTAACGTTGCGCCGTGCACATATGTATGAATTTTTGGATCGTTTGGTTACGGTTGCAATCCCGCGTATCCGCGACTTTCGCGGTATGTCCGGCAAAGCGTTTGATGGCCGTGGCAATTACAACATGGGCGTTAAAGAGCAAATCATTTTCCCTGAAATTGAATATGACAAGATTGACGCATTGCGCGGCATGAATATCACGATTACCACGAGTGCTAAGACGGATGAAGAAGCGCGCGCGTTGTTGTTGGCATTTAAATTCCCACTGAAGGGCTAAGGACAAAATGGCAAAAATGTCTGTTATAAATCGTGACTTAAAGCGTCGCGAGACTGTCAGGAAGTATGCAAGCAAGCGCGCTGATTTAATCGCGCTGATTGCCGACACCAAGTTGAGTGAAGAAGATCGCTATGTGGCGCGCCAGAAATTGCAAGCACTGCCGCGCAATGCCAGCCCGGTTCGTCTGCGTAGTCGCTGCACCTTAACGGGTCGTAGTCGCGGCGTGTTTAGTAAATTTGGTCTGGGTCGTACTAAGTTGCGCGAATACATTATGCGTGGCGAAGTTCCTGGCGTAATCAAGGCAAGTTGGTAGGAGAAATTTATGAGTATGAGTGATCCGATCTCCGATATGTTGACGCGTATCAGGAATGCACAGATGGCACAGAAGCTGACGGTTGTAATGCCCTCTTCCAAGCTAAAAGTTGCGATATCGAAAGTGTTGCAAGATGAGGGCTATATTGAAGGATTTGCTGTTGCTAATAGCGACGGTAAGCCAGTTTTGGAAATTGGGCTGAAATACTATGCGGGTCGCCCTGTCATAGAGCAAATTCAGCGTGTCAGCCGGCCAAGTTTGCGTGTTTACAAAGGGTGTCATGAGATACCAAAAGTGATGAATGGTTTGGGTGTCGCGATTGTTTCGACTTCTAAAGGTTTGATGGCGGATCGCAAAGCGCGCGCAAATGGAATTGGCGGCGAAGTTTTGTGCATCGTCGCGTAACGAGGTAAATATGTCCAGAGTTGCCAAAAATCCTATTGTATTACCCGCAGGTGTGAATGCTTCTATTGCTACACACGAGGTTTCAATTAAAGGCCCGTTGGGCACGTTGACACAGTCGCTGAATGGCGATGTGGCAATCAAGCAAGAGGGAGATCACTTGCTGTGCGCCGCACTGAATGATTCGGCGAAGTCCGATGCGATGTCCGGTACTTTGCGCGCATTGCTTGCCAATATGGTGCAAGGTGTCAGCAAGGGTTTCGAGCGCAAGTTGACATTGGTTGGCGTGGGTTATCGTGCCCAGGCGGCAGGTGAAGTGTTGAACCTTACGCTAGGATTCTCGCATCCGGTGTCTTATAAAATGCCATCAGGGGTTAAGGTTGAAACGCCCTCACAAACTGAAATTGTGCTTAAGGGTTCAAGTAAGCAGCAGGTTGGACAGGTTGCGGCAGATATTAGAGCCTTCCGTTCGCCAGAGCCATATAAGGGCAAGGGTGTACGTTACTCTGATGAGGTTGTGAAGCTTAAAGAAACCAAGAAGAAATAATTACAGTAGAAATAATTGAGGTGTTTATGTTTACCAAGAGTGATGCACGCCAGCGCAGAGCACGCAAAACCCGTGCAAAAATAGCTGGGCAAAAATCAGTTCGTTTGGCGGTCAACCGCACCAATTTGCATATTTACGCACAGATTATTTCTGCTTGCGGTAGCAAGATTTTGGCGAGTGCTTCTACCGTTGAGGCCGATGTTAAAAAAGAGGTGGCGAACGGCGGAAATGTGGCTGCAGCTGTGTTGGTGGGTAAGCGGATTGCCGAAAAAGCGAAGAGTGCCGGTATTGCTAAAGTGGCATTTGATCGTTCTGGCTACAAATATCATGGCCGTGTTAAGGCGCTGGCAGATTCGGCGCGTGAACATGGTTTGCAATTCTAGTTGGGAGTAATGATGGCTAAAGCACAAGGAAGAACACAGCAAGCTGAGGAACGCGGAGATGGTCTGATCGAAAAAATGATCTCAGTTAATCGCGTAACCAAAGTTGTTAAGGGTGGTCGAATTATGGGTTTTGCTGCACTGACCGTAGTTGGTGATGGCGATGGTCGTATCGGCATGGGTAAGGGCAAGTCAAAAGAAGTGCCGGTGGCTGTGCAAAAAGCAATGGATGAAGCGCGCCGTAAGCTGACTAAAATCAGTTTGAATAAAGGCACATTGCATCACACCGTAATTGGTCGGCATGGCGCAGCTAAGGTGTATATGCAGCCAGCCTCAGATGGTACGGGTGTTATTGCTGGTGGTGCAATGCGTGCGGTTTTTGAAGCGGTGGGCGTGCATAACGTGTTGGCTAAATGCATAGGCTCAAGCAATCCATACAATGTGGTGCGAGCAACAATTAATGGTTTACGTGCATTGAATGCGCCAGCCGAAGTTGCAGCTAAGCGCGGTAAGACCATAGAAGAAATTCAGGGGTAAGCAATGGTAAGCACTAATGAAACTAAGGCGACAGGCCGACTGAAAGTCACTCAGGTTAAGAGTGTGATCGGCACTAAAGAATCGCACCGTGCCTGTATACGTGGGTTGGGATTGCGCCGCATCAATCACACGGTCGACGTTGAAGATACGCCTGCAGTTAGAGGTATGATTAATAAAGTGTATTACTTAGTAAAGTGGGAGGCTTAAATGCAACTCAATCAAATTAAACCAGCGGCAGGTTCCACCCATTACAAGCGTCGTGTGGGCAGAGGCATTGGTTGTGGCCTTGGCAAAACTTGCGGTCGTGGTCATAAAGGACAAAAATCGCGCTCCGGCGGATTCCATAAGGTAGGCTTTGAGGGCGGGCAGATGCCATTGCAGCGTCGCTTGCCAAAACGTGGCTTCGTGTCGTTAACGCGCAATGATAATGCGCAAGTGCGTTTGTCAGATTTAGAGGCGTTGCCGGTAGATGTGATTGATCTGCTAGTGCTAAAGCAAGCGGGTTTGGTACCTCCAGCCACCTTGTCGGTAAAAGTTATTTTGGCGGGTGAGATTGTCCGCCCAGTAAAGCTGCAAGGTTTGCTACTGACCAAGGGCGCACGTGCTGCGGTTGAAGCGGCTGGCGGCAGTATCTCGGCAGAAGGGTGAGTCGTTTGGACGCAGCTGTAAAAAATGGCGCAAGCAAAGGGAAGTATGGCGATTTAAGTAGTCGCCTGTGGTTTTTGTTGGGCGCGCTTATCGTTTACAGAATTGGCGCACATATTCCTGTGCCTGGCATTAATCCAGAAGTTCTGGCCGAGTTGTTTGACTCGCAGAAGGGTGGCATTTTGGGCATGTTTAACATGTTCTCTGGTGGCGCGCTTTCTCGTTTCACGATTTTGGCACTGGGAATTATGCCGTATATTTCTGCCTCGATTATCATGCAGCTGGCTACTCATGCCGTACCGCATTTGGAACAGTTGAAAAAAGACGGCGATGCTGGGCGTAGAAAAATTGCCCAGTACACACGCTACGGCACATTAATATTGGCAATATTTCAAGCGCTGGCGATGGCGGTTGCATTGCAAGGGCAACAAGGTTTGGTTTTAAATCCAGGAGTCATGTTTCAGGTGACGACTGTAGTTACGCTGGTTTCTGGCACCATGTTTTTGATGTGGTTGGGTGAGCAAATTACCGAGCGTGGCCTAGGTAACGGAATTTCGCTTATTATTTTTGCAGGAATCGCAGCAGGCTTGCCCAGCGCAATTGGCAGCACTTTGGAGTTGGCGCGTACTGGGGCATTTTCGATTCCGTTGGTGTTGCTATTATTCTTTGGTGCAATCGGAATTACCGCGCTGGTGGTATTTGTTGAGCGGGGGCAGCGTAAAATTCTCGTCAATTACGCCAAGCGACAGGTGGGTAATAAAGTGTACGGTGGGCAAAGTTCACATTTGCCGTTGAAGGTTAATATGGCCGGCGTGATCCCCCCGATTTTTGCATCCAGCATCATTTTGTTTCCCGCCACGTTGGCAGGTATGTCTGCAGGCGGGATGACTTGGCTAAAAGACTTGAGCGATATGTTATCTCCAGGGCAGCCCATTTACGTGATGCTGTACGCTGCCGCGATTATATTTTTCTGTTTCTTTTACACCGCGCTGGTTTTTAATCCCAAGGAAACCGCTGAGAATTTGAAGAAGAGTGGCGCGTTTTTGCCTGGGATACGTCCTGGCGAACAAACAGCAAAGTATGTAGAAAAGATAATGTTACGTTTGACTTTAGTTGGCGCGGTGTATGTCACGCTGGTGTGTTTGCTGCCAGAATTTCTTGTGGTTAAATGGAATGTGCCCTTTTATTTTGGCGGGACATCGCTCTTGATTATGGTGGTGGTAACCATGGATTTTATGGCTCAAGTACAGTCGTACATGATGTCTCATCAGTATGAGAGCCTGTTGAAAAAGGCCAACTTTAAAGGCGGTCTAGTTCGCTGATGGCAAAAGAAGATGCGATGCAAATGCAGGGCGAGGTGGTCGAGTCACTTCCAAATGCGACTTTTCGTGTAAAGCTTGAAAATGGTTACATTGTGTTGGGTCATATTTCGGGCAAGATGCGTATGCACTATATACGCATCTTGCCGGGTGATAAGGTCACGGTAGAGTTGACTCCCTACGATTTAACCAAGGGCAGAATTATTTTTCGCGCGAAGTAGATTGGGTTTGTTTTTAGAGATGTTTTTTAGGTTGTTTTTTGGAGAATCAAATGAAAGTACAAGCATCTGTAAAGAAGGTTTGTAGAAACTGCAAGCTGGTGCGACGCAAAAACGTTGTGCGGGTAATTTGCAGTAGCGATGCGCGCCACAAGCAACGCCAAGGCTGATTCCCCCAGATTGCATGGCAAGGTTAGGTTGAGTGGGGTAGCCCCTCGGTGTTACAATAGCTCGTTTTTAAGTCGACATTATTATTTTGATAGGGTAGCTGCATGGCACGTATTGCAGGAGTAAATATTCCAAATCACCAGCATGCTGAAATCGCATTGACTGCGATATACGGCATCGGACGCACACGCGCACGCAATATCTGCGTGGCTGCGGGGGTGGGTGTAACCACCAAGATGAAGGAAATCAGTGACGCCGAGATGGAGAAGCTGCGGGAAGAGGTCGCCAAGTTTATGGTCGAAGGTGATCTGCGTCGCGAAATTTCCATGAATATTAAACGATTGATGGATTTGGGCTGCTATCGCGGCTTGCGCCATCGTCGTGGTTTGCCGGTACGTGGGCAGCGCACGCGCACCAATGCGCGCACACGCAAGGGTCCTCGCAGATCCGTTGCCGGAGCCAAGAAGTAATTTAATTTGAGTGGTTGGGAAGTTTGACAGAGGATTGTAGACATGGCTAAAGCTGGCACAAGAGTGCGTAAGAAAGTAAAGAAGAACGTGGCGGAAGGTATTGCTCACGTTCATGCTTCGTTTAACAACACGATTGTGACGATCACAGATCGGCAAGGCAATGCTTTGGCTTGGTCAACGAGCGGCAGCAATGGCTTTAAAGGATCGCGCAAAAGCACGCCTTTTGCGGCACAGATTGCAGGCGAAACTGCCAGCAAAGTGGCGCACGAGTGCGGTGTGAAGAATTTAGAGGTTCGCATTAAAGGGCCGGGGCCAGGACGTGAGTCCGCTGTTCGTGCTTTAAATGCTGCGGGCTTCAAAATTACCAGCATTTCAGATATTACCCCGGTACCGCATAACGGTTGCCGCCCACCGAAAAAGCGTCGTATATAAATTGGGAGTTAGACTTGGCTAGAAATCTTGATCCAAAGTGTCGTCAGTGCCGCCGTGAAGGGGAGAAACTCTTTCTGAAAGGTGAGAAGTGCTTCACCGACAAATGTGGCATTGAGCGTCGTGCTTATCCACCTGGCCAGCATGGTCAGAAGAAAAATAATCGTATGTCGGATTACGGCGGTCAGTTGCGTGAAAAGCAAAAAGTACGTCGTATTTACGGCATCTTAGAAGGACAGTTCCGCTTGACTTACCGCTCTGCTGAAATTCAGCGCGGCATCACGGGCGAAAACTTGTTGCAGATATTGGAATCACGTTTGGACAACGTCGCGTACCGTATGGGCTTTGGTGCATCACGTTCCGAGGCACGTCAAATTGTGCGTCACAACTCAATTTTGGTGAACGGTAAGCGGGTCAATATTCCATCCTACCAAGTCAGCCCAGGCGACATGGTCGAGCTGGCCGAAGGAGCTAAGGCGCAATTGCGTGTCAAGGCTGCTTTGCAGGCCGCCGAGCAGCGCGGCTTTCCAGAGTGGATTGAAGTAGACACCAAGGCGATGAAGGGTACTTACAAAGCCAAGCCGCAACGTTCAGAATTGCCTGCTACGATTAATGAGCATCTGATTGTTGAGTTGTATTCCAAGTAATTGACGCGGAGCCGGATATGCAAAAGAATGATTTTCTGAAACCCCGTATTATTGATGTTCAAAGAATATCGGCCACCCACGCTAAAGTGGTGATGGAGCCATTTGAGCGTGGCTACGGCCATACTTTAGGCAATGCTTTGCGCCGTATTTTGCTGTCTTCAATGAAAGGCTACGCGCCAACGGAAGTGAAAATTGCAGGCGTGTTGCACGAGTATTCGTCTATTGATGGCGTGCAAGAAGATGTAGTTGAGATTTTGCTGAACCTTAAAGGTTTGGTTCTCAAGCTGCACAATACGACCGATGCCGTGCTAACCCTGAAGAAAGATGGCGCAGGGGTTGTAACAGCGGGTGACATTGAGGTGGGTTCCAATACCGAGGTGATTAACCCTACGCACGTTATTGCACACCTGACAGCGGGTGGTAAGTTGGATATGGAGATTAAGGTGGAGCAAGGCCGTGGCTATGTTTCTTCCATTTCCAGACAAACTCAAGGCAGCACTCGCTCGGTAGGTTATATTTCCTTGGATGCTTCGTTTAGCCCAGTACGTCGAGTGAGCTATGCGGTAGAGAGCGCGCGCGTTGAGCAGCGCACAGACTTGGACAAGCTGATTATGGATATCGAGACCAACGGTGCGATTGATCCAGAAGAAGCCATTCGTTACGCCGCGCGCGTATTGGTTGAGCAGTTCTCGGTATTCGCTTCACTGGAAGGCACGCCCATGCCACAAGAGAAGCCGCAAGCACCCAAGGTTGACCCTATGTTGTTGCGTCCGGTGGATGATTTAGAACTGACCCCACGTTCTTCAAATTGCCTGAAAGCGCAGAGCATTCATTATGTCGGCGACTTGATTCAGCACACGGAAAATGATTTATTGCGGACACCGAATTTGGGTCGCAAATCATTAAATGAAATTAAACAAGTGTTGGCCGAGCATGGCTTGTCACTGGGCATGAAGCTGGAGAATTGGATCGCGCCAGTAGAGAAGTAGGTAGTGCGCTAGCAACAATCAGCATATCAGTAATTAAATTTTATACAGCATTAAGCTCATATTAGTACTAAGCGTTATTTGGTCTGAGTGAGCTAGATTAAAGCAAAGAGGATAATCATGCGGCATCGTTCAGGGTTAAGAAAATTAAATCGGACCAGCAGTCATCGCTTGGCCATGCTACGCAATATGACAGTTTCCTTATTTCGTCACGAAGCAATCAAAACAACTTTGCCTAAAGCAAAGGAATTGCGCCGTGTCGCTGAGCCTATTTTAACTTTGGGCAAAACACCAAACTTGGCTAACCGTCGTCTAGCTTTTGCGCGCCTGCGTGACCGCGAGATGGTAACCAAGCTGTTTGATGAGCTTGGCCCACGTTACGCAGCGCGCAACGGCGGTTATTCACGTATTTTGAAGTTTGGCTTTCGCAAGGGCGACAACGCTCCTATGGCACTGGTTGAGTTGATTGACCGTCCGGCAGATTTAACGCCAGTCGAGGTTGCAGCAGAATAAATCTAGCAATTCTGCTCTAAAAATAAAAAGGCTTCCAAAATTACTTGGAAGCCTTTTTCGTTTTTGCATCGCTCAACATTACCGCATAGATCAATGCCTAGCTTACGACAGCCAGCGTAAAAATGCGGCGGCCGACAAGGCTGTTACACCTAGGCCAATCAACAATTTCCAAGCCGCATGCCGCTTCTCGACCGACCACACATGTCCTTGCCACAAATATAAAGCTGTCGTGGTAAAGCCTGTTGCGGCACAAATTACTTTTATAACGAGTGCGGTAGTGGCGATGCCATGAATATCGGGCAACTGCCCATAGAAATAATAGCTGGTTGCGCCAAACACCATGCCGCTAAGCCCCTGCACCATCCATCCCAAGCCCACTAGCCAAGCCAGCGAACGCTGTATAGCAACGGGTTGTGTGGCAGGGAACAAAGCAAAAACGGCACCGCCCACAATAGCAACGGCACCGAAATTATGCACGACCTGCACAACAGCGTAGCTTAACCCTTCAATAGAAGCGGCCAACTAGGCTATTCCGCTGTTACTGAAACGCACTGCTCCACACCAATCGGCGCATGTCCCTTGTTAACAATTTTAATGCAGATGTCGTGCTTGCCTTTGGCTAATGCGTCCAGCGTGTGCGTATCCTTCAGCTTCATCAGCACGGCTTTTTGATTGCCGTCCACATAAATGTGCGTGTGGTCGCCTTTGGGGCCGGGCATTACCTCATAGATCACCGGAACGCTCGCTGCCGAGCTAATTTTCGCGCCATTAGCGGGCGACGAGATGGTAACGGATGCGTCCGCTGCAAGCGCAGCAGGTACGTAAATGCTTGCGGCTAAAACGAGTGCGAGTGAGCTAAATTTTTTCATGGTGATCTCTCCTAAAAAATAAAATGACCAAAAACAAAATCAATCAGGCTGTATTTCTGTTGCAGCCTACCGCCCAAAATCAGGCGCGGGGACAATATAGCACATAAGGACACCCCTAAAAATCCAACTTCCGTCGCCATACTGTGTTGCTCATAAAAAATTACTTCTAACATATCAAACATATGCGGCGGCGCAATTTTTTATTCGCGCCTTGTCTGGCTTAGTAATTTTAATTTTTAGGGGTGCCCATAAGCTTGCAGGCGTTACTTAACGGTCGCCTCGCAATACCACATGCCCTCTTGCTTGACACCTTTCACCGCAGCGATCATTTTGTCAGTGCTCACCTGGCTGGCATCATAGTGCACCACCGCAAATTTTTGTCCTTGCTTGGTGTCGGCTGACTTTACCCCAGGTAATTTCTTTAAAGCAGCCGCGACTTCATCCGGATAAAACTCACAAAATTTTCCACCGAGATTAAGCGTGACCGACTTGTCACCTGCGGCAGACGCTTGCGCCATGCCCAGCCCCAAGCAGACCGACAATGCAGCTATATAAGTAATTAATTTTGACATGTTCTTTACTCCTTTTTAGATAACTAAATGAATAGAAGGTAAGCCATAAACATTTGCAGCTTGATGCGGGGAATTATTTGGAATAACAACCCAAGGTTAAACATAACAACTCAGCAACAAGCAGCGCGTATCATAAATCAAAATTTTGATACGCGCTGCTTTTCGCAAGCCATGCTAAATCACCTCTTTCAAATAAACGCCGGTCGCACTGTCAGGGTTGTTGGCCACGTTGGTGGGCGAGCCTTGCGCGATAATTTGCCCGCCACCTTCGCCGCCTTCTGGGCCCATATCAATAATCCAGTCAGCGGTTTTAATGACATCAAGATTGTGCTCAATCACCACCAGCGTGTTGCCTTGGTCACGCAATTTATGCAGCACTTTTAGCAGCAGCGCAATGTCGTGAAAGTGCAAGCCGGTCGTCGGCTCATCCAAAATATACAGCGTGCGTCCGGTGTCGCGCTTGGATAATTCTAGCGATAATTTAATGCGCTGCGCCTCGCCACCAGACAGTGTAGTGGCACTTTGCCCCAGCGTGATATAGCCCAGCCCCACATCCAGCATGGTTTGTAATTTTCGCGCAACAATTGGCACGGCCTTAAAAAATTCGTGCGCCTGCTCCACTGTCATTTGTAAAATCTGGTGAATGTTTTTTCCCTTGTATTGAATTTCCAGCGTCTCGCGGTTGTAGCGCATGCCGTGGCATACATCACACGGCACGTACAGGTCAGGCAAAAAGTGCATCTCCACTTTAATCACGCCATCCCCTTGGCAAGATTCGCACCGCCCGCCTTTCACGTTAAATGAAAATCGCCCCGGGCCGTAACCACGTTCACGCGCTTGCGGCACACCCGCGCACAGCTCGCGTATCGGTGTAAACAGCCCCGTGTAAGTGGCGGGGTTAGAGCGCGGCGTGCGACCAATGGGGCTTTGATCGACGTTGATAACCTTATCGAAAAACTCCAGCCCGGTGATCGCGGCGTGCGGTGCAGGCTCAGCATTGCTACCATACAAATGCTGCGCCACAGCATGATAAAGCGTGTCGTTAATAAGCGTAGATTTACCCGAACCCGACACGCCCGTAACACACACCAACAAACCCACAGGTAAATTCAGCGTGACTTGCTTCAGATTATTTCCGCACGCGCCCTTAATTTGCAGCATACGTTTTTTATCGGGTAGCCTAGGTTTGCCGGAATTTAATTTATTGGGCGCTTCAATCTTGCGCCGACCGCATAAATAATCGCCGGTCAGTGAATCAAGGTTGGCACACACTTCTTGTGGCGTGCCTTGTGCCACGATCTTGCCACCATACTCGCCCGCGCCCGGCCCCATATCCACCACATAATCTGCGGCTAAAATTGCATCGGCATCATGCTCCACCACGATGATGCTATT
>Ga0209824_10001182_pt1 | contig 15154 bp, 10 predicted proteins | sample VDWuncwatermetaG_FD_184124 | JGI IMG/M metagenome (GOLD analysis project Ga0209824, IMG submission 184124) | Wastewater microbial communities from Netherlands to study Microbial Dark Matter (Phase II) - VDW unchlorinated drinking water (SPAdes)... ... | reverse complement strand
GGAGGGGAACACGCGGTTTTCCCCTCCCGAACCCAACCCTTTTCCTGAAAGGAGCTGGAGTTTCTCTCCCCGGGAGCCCCCTTCTTTGGTGGGAGGGTTACTTTCTCCGTTTTGCCTTCGCTGACGTCGCGCGCGGCCGGGTTTTGGTCCCCGCCCTCGGTTTCGAGGCCGCCTTGGCCTTCGGCTTCTTGGCTTGGAGGGCGGGCACCGGCTCCGGGCGCTGGGGAGCGGGCGCCAGCGGCGCCCCTTCCGTCTCCTTGACGTCTGGCTCAGCGAGCGGGATCTTGGCTTGCGTCGCTTTGATCCCGCCGCTCTCCTCGTCCTTCGGCGCCACCAGGGCCACGGAAGCCACGCGGTCTTTCCCCTTCATGCTGATGAGCCGTACCCCTTGCGTCCCGCGCCCGGTGCTGCGGATGTCCTTGACCGGGGAGCGGACCATCATCCCCTCCTGCGAGATAAGCATGAGCTCATCCTGGTCCGTCACCATCTTCGCGCCAACGACCTCGCCATTCTTCTTCGTCACTTTGAGGTTGATGATCCCTTTCCCGCCGCGGCTTTGGAGCCGGTAGGCGTCAATCGTGGTCCGCTTGCCAAACCCCAGTGCGGTGACGGTCAAGAGCTCGGCCTTCGGTTGGGCTAAGGCCATCGTGATGACCTCATCCCCTTTGCCGAGGCGAATCCCTCGGACCCCGCGGGCCGAGCGTCCGACCTCGCGCGCTTGCGCCTCAGGAAATCGAATCGCTTTGCCCTGCCTGGTGAGCAGTAGGATCTCCCGCTCTCCGTCGGTGATGGCCGCCTCGATCAACTCGTCCCCCTTCTCCAGGGTGATAGCGATAATCCCCGCCTTGCGCGGGTTCGAGTAGGCTTCAAGGGCCGTCTTTTTGACCGTCCCTTGCTTCGTCGCCATGACGAGAAACCGGCCCGGGTCAAACGCTTTCACCGCGACGAACGTGGACAGCCGCTCTTCCTTCTGCAGCGAGAGCAAATTGATGATCGCCGTGCCCTTCGCATAGCGGCTGGCTTGCGGGACCTCATGGACCTTGAGCCAGTAGCAGCGCCCCTGGTTGGTGAAAAAGAGCAGCGCCTCGTGGGTCGAGGCGACGAAGAGATGCTCCACGAAATCCTCTTCTTTGGTCTCCATCGCGGTCACCCCCATCCCGCCCCGGCGCTGCTTGCGGTATGCCGAGACGGGCAGCCGCTTGATGTACCCGGCATGGCTGATGGTGAGCACGACGTCCTCCTTGGCGATGAGGTCCTCGACCTTGAAGTCTTGCACCTCGCCCAGGATCTCCGTACGCCGCTCATCCCCGAAGCGCTTTTTCAGGTCCTGCAGCTCCTCCTTGATGAGCGCCAAGACCTTCTGTTCGCTCTTCAAGAGCGCCTCGTAGTACTCGATCTTCTTGATGAGCTCGAGGTACTCCGCCTCGATCTTATCGCGCTCCAACGCCGTCAACCGCTGGAGCTGCATCTCGAGGATCGCTTGAGCTTGGCGCTCGCTGAAGTCGAACTTCGCAACGAGCGCTTCTTTCGCCTCCTGCGGGCTCTTCGACTGCTTGATCGTCTTGATGATCGCATCGAGGTGCGCGAGCGCCTTCTTGAGCCCCTCGAGGATGTGGGCGCGGTCCCTCGCGCGCGCCAGCTCGAACTTCGTGCGGCGCACGACGACCTCCCGCCGGTAGTCCACGAACACCTGGAGCAGGTGCTTGAGCCCTAAGACCCGCGGCCGCCCGTCCACGAGTGCCAGCATGATGATGCCGAAGGTCGCTTCCATCTGCGTGTGCTTGTAGAGCTGGTTGAGGACGACCTGGTCGTTCGCATCGCGCTTGAGCTCGATGACGGCGCGCATCCCATCTTTATCCGATTCATCGCGCAGATCGGAGATCCCCTCCAGCCGCTTCCCCTGCACCAGCGTCGCGATGGACTCGATGAGGTTCGCCTTATTGACCTGGTAGGGGAGCTCCGTGATGACGAGCGCCGCCCGGTTCCCCTTGAGCTGCTCCACCTGGGCTTTCGCGCGGATGCGCAGCGTCCCGCGGCCGGTTTGGTAGGCCTCCTTGATCCCATCGCGCCCGCAGATGATCGCGCCCGTCGGGAAATCCGGCCCCTGGACGTGCTTCATGAGCGCGGGGAGTTCGATGGCGGGGTTGTCGATCAGTACGCACAGGGCATCCACGATCTCGCGGAGGTTGTGCGGCGGGACGTTCGTCGCCATCCCCACCGCGATGCCGCTTGAGCCGTTGACAAGCAGGTTGGGCAGCTTGGCCGGCAGGATCTTCGGCTCCCGGAGGGAGCCGTCGAAATTTGGCCCGAATTCCACGGTATCTTTATCGAGGTCGGCGAGCAGCTCGTTCGCGATGGGCGCGAGGCGCGCCTCCGTATACCTCATGGCCGCCGCGGCGTCCCCGTCGACACTCCCAAAATTTCCTTGTCCGTCGACGAGCGGATAGCGAAGGCTGAAATCCTGGACCATGCGCACCAGGGTGTCGTAGACCGCGACGTCGCCGTGCGGGTGGTACTTCCCCAACACCTCACCGACGATCCTCGCGCTCTTCTTGTACGGCTTGCCCGGGTCGAGGCCGAGATCCTGCATCCCGTAGAGGATGCGGCGGTGCACGGGTTTCAGCCCGTCGCGCGCGTCGGGCAGCGCGCGGCCGACGATGACGCTCATCGCGTACGAAAGGTAGGAGTCTTTAATCTCCTCCTCGATGTCCCGCGGGACGATCTTCTCGCCAAGGGTGTACATGGATCCTTCCGGGTTAGACGTCGAGGTTCTTCACTTCCAGGGCGTGCTCTTCAATGAATTGCTTGCGGGGCTCGACCGCCTCGCCCATCAGCGTCGTGAACATGGTCTCGGCCTCGACCGTATCCTCGAGGGTGACCTTCAAGATCGTGCGCTTGGCCGGGTCCATCGTCGTGTCCCACAGCTGCCGCGGGTTCATTTCACCGAGCCCCTTGTAGCGCTGGATCGTCATGCCCTTGCGACCTTCTTCTTCGATGGCCAGCAGCGCGTCGCGCAGGCCAGCGAAGGCGCGTTGGGTGTCCTCGCCAACGAGCTTAAAGGCGGCCTTCCCGTCGACGGGCAGGTAGTCCGCCGCGGAGAGCTCAAACTTGGCCAGCTTCTTGCACAACGCCGACAGCTCCGAGGCCTCAAACAGCTCCACGTACTGGGCCTTGGCGTTCGTCGAGGCCTTCTCCAGTTCCTCGAGGTCCAGCTCTTCGCGCTGGGCAAACTTCGCCAACTCCGCGTCATCGTAGAAGAAGTGTTCGCCGCCGTCCATCCGAATGTAGTAGAGCGGCAGCCCCTTCTTCGCGTGATAGAGCTGGAAGTACTTCGCCAGGTCGATCCGGTGGCGCCCGATCCCCTTCGCCAGCGACTCGAGCTCCATCAGTTCCCGGAGTAGGTCGAGGAGCGTCTTCTCCTTAAAGGTCTTCTTGCTCTTCTGGTGGACCAGCACCTGCCCCTCGGCGCCCAGCTCGAGGAGCATGTTCGCCATTTGATCTTCCGTCTCGACGTACTCCTCCCGCTTGCCCCGCTTGATCTTGTAGAGCGGCGGCTGCGCGATGTAGATGTGCCCCGCCTCGAGGAGCTGGTGGAGCTGCCGGTAGAAAAAGGTGAGGAGCAGGGTGCGGATGTGGTTGCCGTCCACGTCGGCGTCGCACATGATGATGACCTTATGGTAGCGCAGCTTCGCAATGTCCATCTCGCCGCCGATCCCACAGCCAAGCGCCGTGACGACGGTGCGGATCTCCTGGTTCGTCAGCACCTTCTCCAGGCGCGCCTTCTCCACGTTGAGGATCTTCCCCTTGATCGGGAGGATGGCTTGGAACCGCCGGTCACGCCCCTGCTTCGCGCTGTTGTGGACTAATACCCCGCAAGCCAATGCGAAATTGTACGTTCCCGGCACTTCCAAGTCGTACACGTCCACCCGCTCAGGCAGCGTCCGCACCGAAACCACCTGGTGGTTGTGGTGCGTCGCAGCTTCAAGAAGGCGCTGGTCGTCACCCGAAAAAAACCGCTGGCGTAGCGTCTCGTACTTCAAGAGGGTATTGTTCCGCTTTTGCCGACGCAGGACGTCATACTGCGCTGCGCTTCCGGTCCGTCTCAGGACACCGGCCAAGAAGGCCAACGAGCAACGGAGACAGGTCTGATCGTAGGCACATTTCCGCTGCCGCCGGAACTCCGCCGTCCACTGTTGCGACGTCTTCTCGCTGCGCCACCCGCGAAGCGCTGGATCGTTCCACTGCGCTTTCGCCCTCTCTGAGAGCGCCTGGCGGGCTACAGGGTGGTCTTGATAAAACGCTCGCACGCGCTCCGCTTGCTTCGTCCTGTGCTCCTCTCGACCCCAGTACACCTGCTGAGCTTCGAGCAACGTTCGCTGTGAACGCTCCCTGTATTCGGGGGAACTCTTGTAAAACATGAGAAACTGCTCGGCCATAAAGCGCTTATAGGCCTCGTTCTGCCATTGCCGGTGTGCGCGAAGCCGCAGCGCTTCGCGCATCGCCGGCTTGAGCATCGTCTGACGGATGCGCTCCCGATAGGCCGCTGTCCTCTTGAGTGCCCGGAGCTTCTCTAGGACGTCTTTGCGCTGAAGCGTTTCAGCTGCATGTTGCCGATGTTCCTCGAGGTGCTGCTCCTTGGTGAGCCGCCGCACATTCGTTGGATTGTTGTTCCGCTTATTGAAATCAAGATGGTGCCGATGCGATGTTTCCTCGCCGCGATAGACGCCGTGTCGAATGTTGTACTCGTCCGCTAGCAGATGCGTAAATACCCAACGCTCTTGCTCGGGATCGAAGACCATTTCATAGCCCTCAATCGTGATGCGTCGGCCCAGTCGCGAAAGCTGGCGATAGAGCGGCGTGAGCGAATCGCCCGGTTTCAGCTCGTCAGCTCGGCGATAGGTGCCATCACGGAGCATCCACAAATGACCCGGCGTGCAGATGACACGCTCATCGTTGTCTAGGCACACCTCGACAACCGCCGCCTGCACACGTGTTTTCCGTGGATGGAGGATTTGCTCAATCCCAACCCGGCCGTCAAGCAACACGGTGTAACAGAAGTTCTGCTTCCCGGCCCTGGCTTCCTCGACGAGCTCGATGAAGGAAAGTGCTCGCCCATCCGCCAGTGCCACTTTCGTCTCTCCTGGGAAACAGCCCCCGGCGCTGTCGCCTTCCACGATGTAGAGCTCGCACAACGCCGCGTCCCGCTCCGAGCAGTCGGCGAGCTTCCCTGGCAGCCCGCCGGACTCGAGCGCCCCCTTGCGGCGGACGAGCTCACGCTCGTGGCGCGCCCGCTCGCGGGCGCGCGCCTCGATGACGCACTTGTCCGCGATCTTCTTTGCGACGGTCGGATGCTCTTCAAAGAACGTCCCCAGCTTCTCGTTGACGACCGATGCGACGATGCCCTCAACCTCGGGGCTCCCGAGCTTGGCTTTGGTCTGTCCCTCGAACTGCGGCTGCGGCACCTTGACACTCACAACCGCCGTGAGCCCCGCCCGGCTGTCCTCCCCCTCAATCGTCAGCGCATCACCCTTGAAGAGGTTCTTCGCCTTGCAGTACTGGTTGACCGTCCGCGTCAGCGCCGATTTGAAGCCGGAGAGGTGCGTCCCGCCGTCCACCGTGTTGATGTTGTTGGCGAAGGAGAAGAGGTGCTCGGTGAAGCCGTCGTTGTACTGCATCGCGATTTCGACGGTGACGTGCTCTGACGTCCCTTCGAAGGTGACGACTTGGTGGAGCGGGGCCTTCGATTTGTTGAGGTGCTCGACGAACTCCTTGATCCCGCCGTCAAATTTAAAGGAGGCTTCCTTGCTGCTGCGCTCATCCTTCAGCGAAATGGTGAGCCCCTTGTTGAGGAACGCGAGCTCGCGGAGGCGGTTCGCCAGCGTCTCGAATTGGTACACGATCCCCGTCTTGAAGATCTCCCGATCCGCCTTGAAGGTCACCCGCGTCCCCGTGGACGCGGCCTTGCCGATCGTCGTGACGCCGGACACCGGCTTGCCGCGCTCGTAGCGCTGGCGGTACACTTTGCCATCGCGCCGAACCTCCGCCTCGAGCCACTCGGAGAGCGCATTGACGACAGAGACGCCGACGCCGTGCAGCCCGCCCGCGACCTTGTACGTGCGGTTGTCGAACTTCCCGCCCGCGTGCAGCTTCGTCATGACGACCTCGAGCGCGGACTTCTTCTCTGTCCTGTGGAGGTCCACGGGGATCCCACGCCCGTCGTCAATCACCGTCACCGAGTTGTCCTTGTGCACGGCCGCCTCGATGTGCTTGCAGTAGCCGGCCATCGCTTCGTCGATCGAGTTGTCCACCACCTCTTCAACGAGGTGATGCAACCCGCGATTGCCGGTATCGCCGATGTACATCGCGGGGCGCCGCCGAACCGCCTCGAGGCCCTCTAGCACCTGGATGCTGCTGGCATCGTAGGAGGCGGCGTCCCCTGTGTGGGCTGCCTTTGCCGGTTTCTTCCCGCTGGGTGGGGTGGCGCGGGGTGTGTGTTTCTCGGTCTTTGCCATGGAGCTCCTTTTGTATTCCTCGAGACGGTTCCTCGCTGCCGGCGGGCTGTCGGCTTGCGCTAGCGTCCCTTGGCGCGCTGCTCAAGCGGCTCGCCGCTGTGTCGCACGAGCGTCTTCGACCTCGTCAGGGTGTGGTACAGGCTGTTGTCCCGCATGATGACGCGGCTGCGCACCTTTCGTTGCCGGACGCTGGCGACGGCGACGATGTCTGCCGTGGAGAACGCGTGTTTTCGGTCGAGGAGGTACGGCATGCCGCTCACCGGACCCGCCGTGGGGTGCCCTGCCTCCGCGGCCGGAGTTCCCCGGCGCGGATGACGATCTCCTCGACGCGTCCCTTCGTCCTTGCGTGCAGCTGTTTGAGCAGCCGCGGCCGCGCATAGCTCAACTCAAAACTGTCCCCTGGCTGGTCGACGTGGATCACGAGCCGTCCCCGCCGTAGGCTCACCGGCTGGGTGTGCGCCGCGAGCGCTTTCCCGACGAGCCGGCTCCACCCGTGCTGGATGGCAAACAGCGGTCCGTACTCCCGCGCGGCTTGCCGCATCACCTCTGGAATCAGGGCGCCGATGCGCTTGGTGGTCATCCCACCACCTGCCTGGGCTCGCCGCCGGCGAGCTGTCGCGCGGGCATGCCGCCACGGATCTTCCGAATCAACCTGGGTTGCGCGACCAAGGCCGCGTCAGCCTTGTTCCGGATCGAGCGGCCTTGACCGGCAGGTGGTGGGATCATGACGCTTTCATGGGCAGCACGAGGTACGTGAAGTTGGGTTGGCGGATGACCGCGGGGCGGTCCGGCCCGGCCACTTCAATTGTGACGTCGTCACCTTCCAGGATCTTTAGGACGTCAAGCCAGAACTCTGGATTGAACGCGACCGTCATCGTCTCGCCGCCATACGTGACCGCGAGTTCCTCCCGCGCGCTTCCCAACTCCGCCGATTCCTTGGAGACCACCAACCGGTCCGGCCCCAGCTCAAAGACGACCGCCTGTGATGTGGCGGTGGTCATCAGGCTCGCGCGCCGAATGGCATCCGCCAACGTCTGCCGGCGACAAGAAAAGGCTGTCTTGCTGGGCGGGGGAATAACCTTCTCGTAGGGTGGGAATTGGCCTTCGATCAAGCGGGTCACGATGGTCACCCCGCCAAAACGAAAGGTGAGCTGGTTATCCTTCAGCGGGGTGATCGTCGCGTCATCTGGTTCGTCGTCTTGGAGGAGGCGCCCAAGCTCCTTGACCGTTTTTGCAGGAATAACCACCTGGAGTGGTTGCTTGTTCGACGCGGTCACTGGGGCGCCCGCCATCGCGAGTCGGCGTCCGTCCGTGGCGACGACCGTGAGGCTCCCTTTCTGCACAATCAAGAGCATCCCATTAAGGATGAAACGGGTCTCTTCCATGGACATCGCGTAGGCCGTCTTTGTGACCAAGGCTTTCAACGCACCTTGAGGTAGCGACACCGCCTCTTGTCCTTGGGGGGGCGGCAGCACTGGGAAATCTTCTGCAGGGAGGCCAGGGATGCGGAAGTTGCTTGGCCCACACGTAAGGATTGCGGTATGGTTCTTCTTGGCTTCGAGCGTCACGGAATCTTCTGGTAGTTCTCGGATGATCGTTGTGAGTTTTCGTGCTGGCAGCGTCACCGCTCCCTGCTCAACCGGCGGCACAAGTGGGAAGCGACACTGGATCCCCACATCTAAATCGGTCGCTGTTAATACCAGCTCGCCTTCCTCGGTCTGCAGAAGGACGTTGGCGAGGATGGGCAAGGTGCTCCGGTCATTCACCGCGCGCTCGATGATTTGGAGGTGCCTTAGGAGTTGGGGCTGCGGGACGGTGATTCGCATGGGTGTTGTTCTACTCCTCTTCTATATAGAACATTAGTCGACGTAGTACACGGGGGTGTGTAGATGTGGGGATGGGTCGTTTATCCCCTCTTTTGAGGGGTTGATAAGACCAACTGGTTGAGGTGATCAACTAGGCGTTTCTTGTGGACATCCTGTGCGAGTTCCCGTTCAATTTTCCCCACGGCGTGCATAACCGTCGTGTGGTCTCGCCCACCAAACGCCCGGCCGATTTCCGGAAGCGACGCCTCAGTGAGTCGTCGACACAGGTACATCGCAACTTGACGCGGGTACAGGATAGACCGTTGCCGCTTGACCCCGCGGAGCTCCCCAAGCTCCACCTGGAAATACCCCGCAATACACTGCTGGATTGCCTCCAAGGTAACCCGCGAGCTGACCTCGCGCACCATGTCCTTGAGGACCTCTTGGGCGACCGCTTCTGACTGGGGCCTGTTGAAGAGCGAGCAGTAAGCCACAACGCGAATCAGCGCTCCCTCGAGTTCTCGGATGTTCGAGGTGACTTGCCGCGCGATGAAGTCGATGACCCCAGACGGAACCTCAACGCGCGCCTCCTCGGCCTTCTTGCGCAGGATTGCCGTGCGCGTTTCAAGGTCCGGCGGCTGGATATCCGTGGTTAGGCCCCACTCAAAGCGAGACACCAGCCGTTCCTCGAGACCGGCGATGTCCTTGGGGGGACGGTCGCTCGACACGACGATTTGTTTGTGGGCGTCATAGAGGGTGTTGAACGTGTGGAAAAACTCCTCCTGCGTCGCCTCTTTCTCGGCGATGAAATGGATGTCGTCGACGAGGAGCACGTCCACCGTCCGGTACCGGTCGCGGAACTTTGCGGTCGTCTTGGTTTGGATTGCGGTAATCAACTCGTTCGTGAACCCTTCGCTCGAAATGAAGACCACCCGGCGGGCGGGCCAGCGCTGCGCTACCGCGTGTCCGATCGCTTGCATGAGATGGGTTTTCCCCAAGCCGACCCCGCCGTAGATGAACAACGGGTTGTACGCCTTGGCTGGTGATTGGGCGACGGCGAGCGAGGCGGCGTGAGCAAACCGGTTCCCGGGGCCCACAACGAACCGATCAAACGTGCACTTGAGATTGAGCGGGTGATCCCAGCCCGCTGGGACCGGCCCTGCCGGGGATGGCCGCGGGGCGCCGGAGACACTCACCGCCGAGGACGCGGCAGGCGCGGATGACGAGGGCGCAAGGATTGCTGCCGTTGGAGTGCTCGTCGAGGTCACGAGTTCAAGGGCGCGGCGGCCGACGCACTCCTTCAATGGTTCAAAATAATGCGCGACCACCCAATCCCTGAAGAACGCGTTCGGTGCCTCGAGGACCACGGCGCTCTCGGTCACCGAGGCCACGCGCAACGGGTCAAGCCAACGGCCGACCACCTCTGATCCTAAGCGCGGCTTGAGGGTTTCCAGCGCCTCTCGCCAGTCAAACGGAGAGTTTTCCACAGTTTCCACACGTTTTACACAGGGAGTAATCGTGCTCGTTCCGTCCGGCAGGCGCTCATTATAGCAACCCAGTCCCCTACGCATCAAGCGCTTTCTCCTTGATTTTTGAAACAGCGTGCTCGTATAATGGGCGCTCAATGAAAAAACACCTGACGTTAAAGTCGAATCGCAAACGGAAGAGAACGCACGGGTTCCTCCAGCGCATGCGTTCGCGTGGAGGGCAAAAAACGCTCAACCGTCGACGACGCAAGGGACGCTGGCACCTCATTCCCGCCTGACGCTGGGCGTACCCCGCAACCCCGCCATCTCCTCCGCGAAGCGGCTCAAGCGCACGGACGCGTTTCGCGCCGTTTACCGACGGGGACGATGGGTACACGGACCGACGCTCTCCGTCGGGACGGTCCCCAACTACCTGAGAGAAACCCGCGTCGGTCTGCGCACGCGGCGAGGCCTCAAAGGGGCGGCTGAGCGCAACCGGCTGAAGCGCCAGCTGCGAGCAGCGGTGTACCAGCACGCGCTTCCCCTGCGCAGAGGCCTTGATGTGGTCATCGTGATCCACCCTAAGACACGCGTTGCCCGAAGCGCTTCACTTGAGCTTGAGCTTAGGACACTATGCAAACGCGTTGGCGCACTTCCCTAGCTGCGGTGAGTCGCTGCATGGTTGAATTATACAGTAACACATTGTCACACATCATGTTACACTCTTGCCGATTTACCCCGACGTGCTCGCGCTATGCCTTGGACGCCATTGAACGGTACGGAGCACTCCGCGGGGGATGGCGTGCAAGCTGCCGGTTGCTTCGGTGCCACCCGCTGTCCCGCGGCGGATTCGACCCGGTGAAATAGATGGAGAAGCGCGTCCTCACGGCGGCCCTGGTCTGCGCGATCTTCCTTTCCTGGTACTCCCAGACGATCTTGAAGCCACTATCCTCTCGCAGCCACGCAGGATCCCAGAGCGCTCGTGCGGCACCACCCTCCCCCATGGCTGTTGCGGTGAAGCCGGACCGGCGACCCCACGTTGACCCGTCGGAAAACGTGATCCATCTTGTATCGTCAGAGCTTGACCTAGAGGTTGGGACAACCACTGGAGCAATCCGCCGCGTCACCCTGAAGAAGTTCCCTGATGCGGGCGGGAAATCTCCGATTCGATTTGGAATGACGGCGCCGGTGCTTGTTCCAGAACTTGAAGCAGGAACGGCCAGCCTCAAACTCATCCAAGCTTCGTCGGACAAGGCAGAGTTTGAGGGAGTTAGCACCAACGGAAATAGTTACCATATTTTATACACAGTTGGTAGCGATAAGCCATTGTTGTACATTAGATTAATAAATATGATTTCAGTCAGAGATATTGAAAACGAGCGCTTAAAATTGTTGGTTTCATGGCAAAAGAGCGACAATCTTTCAAACCGCTATAATCAGTTAGAAGCTTCCCTGCTCACAGGCGATAGCCTGAAATCTGCGCACAAATACCAAAGGTACATCGCCCCGATCAAAACCGAACGGATTGTTCCACGTGGAACAACGTTGCTGTCGCTCACCGATCGTTATTTCTGCATCTCGCTCAGACCAGAAGACGAACAATTCGCAATTACCATGCTCCCTTCTGAGGGAGAAACGATTGCAGCAGAAGCAACGGTTGCGCTTCAAAATACTGTCGCAGCGGCGCAGCCATCAGTTGCGCTCACAGCGTATTTTGGCCCAAGGGGACACCTCTATCTAGAAAAATACGGGCTGGAAGAGGCATTCCCAATGGGAATTCTAGGCAATATTGGGTTAGGGCTGCTCGGGATTCTGAGCTGGTTCGCTGGGATTGCGCACAACCACGGGGTTGCGATCATCCTGCTTTCTGTTCTTGTGACCTGTGTGACAGCGCCATTTACGCTCCTGAGCTTTAAGTCCATGAAAAAGATGCAGGAGCTCAAGCCGCAGATGGATAAAATCATGGCGCAGCACAAAGAGAATCCGCAACAGGCCAACCGGGAGGTCTTTGGGCTCTACAAGAAACATCGGGTGAGCCCACTTAGCGGGTGTCTTCCGATGCTGCTCCAAATGCCGATCTTCCTCGCGCTCTTCCAGGCCATCTCACACGATATTGAACTGCGCGGGAAATCGTTCCTCTGGATCGCGGACCTGTCGCTCCCTGACCGGCTGGCTAAACTGCCGATCTCGCTCCCGTTGCTTGGGGACTATCTCAATGCCTTGCCGGTGATTATGGCGGTGGCCATGTTTCTCCAAACACGCCTGTCACAACAATCCATGCCTGCCGACAAGACGAATCCTGCTGCAAGCATCATGTCAGGACCGCTCATGTCTGTCTTGTTCGGTGTGATGTTTTATCAGTTTCCCTCAGGGCTTGTATTGTATTGGCTAACGAACAGCGTCATGTCGATTGTGTGGTATCGGCTCGCCAGGTAACTCTTCCACAAGCTATCCACATGTGTGAAAAACAGGTTGAAGCCACGCAGATTTCCTCTTGAATTTCCTCAAACCGCCTGTACAATGAGCTAAGGTAGCGAGTGGTGTCCTAATTTGCGGTGATTACAGTGATTCAAAGGCTGATTTCGGTGATGAGGACCATCACTGTAATCAGGCTTTTCAATCACTGTAATCCCTGAAAATAGGACAGTACCAGGTAGCGACACATTTGTTCCACGTGGAACATCATTCTAGTACCTGCAACACGGTATGGCGAGAGCGATTGCGATTTGTAACCAGAAAGGCGGCGTTGGAAAATCAACGACCGCTGTCAATGTCGGGTCCTACCTCGCGTTGTCAGGAAAACGGACCCTGCTAATCGACCTGGATCCGCAGGGCAATGCCACCATCGCGTGCGGGATTAAACGTACTGGGTTGGAGCACGATACCTACGCCGTGCTGGTGAATCAACATTCAGCGGCTGAAGCGGTGCGGAAAACCCCGATTGAGCTCCTGGATATCATCCCGGCCAGCATGGACCTTGCCGGCGCAGAGCCCTACCTCACGTCTCTCGAAGAGCGAGAGACGGTGCTAAAGCGCATCTGCGAATCGTTGCGAACCCAGTACGATTTTCTCATTTTTGACTGCCCGCCATCGTTGGGGCTGCTGACCGTGAACGCCCTCGTGGCCGCGGACAGCACGATCATCCCGGTGCAGTGTGAGTACCTCGCGTTGGAGGGCCTCAATTCGCTGATGCATGCGGTGAACCTCATCAAGCAGAACCTCAATCCGGGACTGCGAGTTGGTGGGATTGTGTTGACCATGACAGACTTTCGAGCCAACCTCGCCAGGGAAGTTGCCGATGAGGTCAAACGGTTTTTTAAGGACTTGGTTTTTGATACCGCGATTCCTCGCAACATCAGGCTGGCCGAGTCGCCCAGCTTCGGAAAACCGATCTGCCTTTATGATCCTCATTCTACAGGTGCATTAGCGTATCAGCTTCTTACACAAGAGGTTATATCAAAGGAAACGTGATGATGACGACAAAACGTTTAGGAAAGGGGCTTGCGGATATCATCCCGATCACCGCCGCACCGTCTGGCACAACGAATTTTGTCTCGTTGCGAACCGACCAGATTCGGGAAGGACGCTTCCAACCGCGCGCGGTGATCAGCGAGGCGACGCTCGAAGAGCTCAAGACGTCGATCAAGCGGCAGGGGGTCATTGAACCGGTCATCGTGAGACCCGTGGCGCACGGGACGTATGAGCTCGTCGCGGGCGAGCGGAGGTGGCGGGCGACGCGGGCGCTCGGCATCCCGGAGATTCCGGCGATGATCAAGACGCTCTCCGACAAGGAGGCGCTGGAGTACTCGCTCATCGAGAACATCCAGCGAGAAAATCTCAACCCGCTGGAAGAGGCGAAAGGCTACGCGCGGCTCCTCGAGGAGTTCGGCTATACACAGGAGGATATCGCGGCCGCGGTGGGGAAGGATCGCGTGACCATTGCAAATATCCTCCGGCTCCTCAAGCTGCCTGACGAGCTCCAGCACGCGTTGCGGGAGGGGGCGCTGACCTTGGGGCATGCGAAGGTGTTGCTGGGCGTCGAGAACCGAACCATCCAGATCGACCTGGCCCGTCGGGCGATCAAGGACCATCTGAACGTTCGTCAGCTCGAAGCCCTCGTAGGCGTCTCGGTGCCATCCAAACGTCGCCGGGCTCGACGGACCGACCCGCAGCTCCAAGGGTTCGAAGACGAACTCCGTCGAGTCCTGGGCACGAAGGTGAGCATGCTCTCGCGCAAGAAGGGGGGGCGGATCATCATCGACTATTTTTCCGACGAGGATCTCACGAGAATCCTGCAGGCGCTGGGGGTCAGGAGCTAGCGCCCGATGGCCGATCAAGCCACCCTGGTGATTATTAAACCCGATGCCCTGAAGCGCGGGCTGGCAGGCGCGGTGCTCTCCCGCCTGGAACAGCTCCAGCTGGAGATGGTCGGCGCGAAAGTAATGCCGGTGAGCCGAGAGCTGGCGGAGGAGCACTACCAACACTTGCGCGACAAGCCCTTTTTTGAAGAACTGCTCCAGCACATCCAGGGGAAGCTGCACGGGGTCGGCTACGTGCTGGCGTTTGTGTTCTGGGGTCCTGAGGCCATTCGTCGTGTGCGGGAAGTGATGGGGGCAACCCATCCGGAAAAAGCGGACCCGCTCTCGATCCGAGGTTCGTTGGGGCGCATGACGACGCAAGGATGGATGGAGAACATCCTCCACTCATCGGAGGATGAGCGGGAGGCCGAGCGGGAGATCCGGTTGTGGTTTAAGCCGGGCGAGCTCTTGCGCGAAGACGTTGCCGGGATCGCCGCCCGACCGCGGCCGGCAGGGCGATGAACGGAACGCGGCGCGGAACGATCCAGAGCATGACAGGCTACGGCCGGGCCACCAAACGGACCGCGCTTGGGGTCGTTACCGTCGAGCTCCGCAGCACGAACCACCGGTATCTCGAGATTGACCAGCGCCTGCCCAACGGGTTCACCGCGTTACAGGGGCGCCTGACCGAGTTGCTGCAGCGGCAGCTGCGGCGCGGGCGCGTCGAGGTGCTCGTCTTCATCCAGTCGGACCACTGGGATCGGCGCCGCGTGACGCTCGACGAGCCGCTGCTCCAGCGCTACCACGAGGCGCTCGTGGATCTCAAGGGCCGGTTTGGGTTGAAGGGCGGCGTGACACTCGACCATCTCCTCGCCCTGCCGCAGGCAGTGGCGATCACGGAAGAACGGCTCCCGACGGAGCGGTTCTGGGATCCGGTGCGGGAGGCAGCCGAGGCCGCGGTGGCCGCGCTCGTGCGCACACGCCAGCGCGAAGGCGCGAGACTCGTCGCAGACCTCCGACGGCAGATTCAGGACATCGAGCGCCACGTACGCGCCGTGACGGCCCGGCGGCCG